>Ga0079299_1000313_pt1 | contig 12014 bp, 11 predicted proteins | sample Wag4_2014_7_11_2_FD_76334 | JGI IMG/M metagenome (GOLD analysis project Ga0079299, IMG submission 76334) | Lake water microbial communities from Ohio, USA - Utica-2 Time Series LW 2014_7_11 | ecosystem: Environmental > Aquatic > Freshwater > Lake | place: USA: Ohio | collected 2014-07-11
CACCGGACCATCCTCGACGTCGGGCGGCAGCCGCAGGTAGTACTCCTCGGGCTTGGCCGTGCGTTCATCGCGACGGATCCCCATGTGACCCACGCGCGCCTCGGTGAAGAGCGACAGGATGCAGCGCCGCGCGCGCGGTCGACGAGGTCAAGCGCACCGGTGCGCGCGACATCAGCGTGGTGTGCCTGGTGGTGGTGCCCGAGGGGCTCGCGGCGATGCACGCGGCGCACCCCGATGTCCGCGTGTACTCGGCGGCGCTCGACCGTTGCCTGAACGAGCGCTTCTTCATCTGCCCGGGGCTGGGCGATGCCGGCGATCGCTGCTTCGGGACCTGAACACGGCTCGGTCAGCGCACGAACGACGCGCGCACGAACTGAGCGCACGCCCCGACGCGCGCTCACATGCGGGCGGGAGCCTCGATGCCCAGGAGCGAGAGGCCATCGGCGAGCGTGCGGCGCGCAAGGTGCGCCAGGCGCAGTCGGCTGGCACGCATGGCGGCATCGTCGCACTTGAGCACCGGACACGCCTGGTAGAAGGCGTTGAACGCGTTCGCGAGCGCGTAGAGGTACGCGCAGACCGTGCTGGGTGAGCACTGGTCGGCGGCCGTGCGCACCGCAGCGGGATAGCGCAGGATCGCGAAGCCGAGCGCCTTCTCCTCGGGCGTCGATGGGTCGATGCCTGCGGTGGTCCACGCCGCGGCGTCGCCGGCCTTGGCCAGCATGCTCGCGATGCGGGCGTGCGCGTACTGCAGGTACGGGCCCGTGTCGCCCTCGAAGGCGACCATGCGGTCGAGGTCGAAGACATAGTCGCGCGAGACCTCGCTGCTGAGGTCGGCGTACTTCACCGCTGCGATGCCGACGGCCTGGCCGATCGCGTGGAGTTCCGCGGCGCCCATGCCGTGGGTGGGGCTGGCGGGGTCGCTCGAGCGCGCCGTCACCTCGCGCACCCCGCGGTCGATCGCCTCGTCGAGCAGCGCCTTGAGCGTGAAGTTCTCGCCGCTGCGGGTCTTGAGCGGCTTCTTGTCGGCGCCGAGCACCGTGCCGAAGGGCACGTGCACGAGTTGGCACTCGACCGCGACCTCACGACCGCCGCGTTCGCGGGTGAGCCTGGTCCAGCCGATCATGCGCACGGCATCGAAGACATCCTTGAAGTGGTCGCGCTGGCGGGCATCGACGCAGTAGATGACGCGCTCGGCGCCCAGGCCCTGGATGCGGAACCGCAGGGCCGCCAGGTCGGTGGTGGCGTAGAGGAACGCGCCGTCGGACTTGCGGATGAGCATCGGGCGCTCGCGGTCGGGGTACTTCACGACCAGCGCACCCTGGTCGATCGTGGCCAGCCCGGCGCGTTCGAAGGCCTCGATCACCGGCGCGAGCTCGTCGCGGAAGCTGCTCTCGCCCTTCTCGCTTGCGGGATCGAGCCGCACGTTGAGCAGCGCGGCCGCGGCGTAGACCTCGCGCATCGTGACCTCGATGATGCGCTCCCACTGCCGCACGAGCTCTGGATCGCCGCCCTGCAGGCGCACCAGCGTGGACTTGGCATCGGCGATCGCGGCCGAGGCGCCGTCGTGCTGGGCCTCGAGCTCCGCGATGCGGTGCGGGCCGCAGTGGCAGGCGCGCGCCGCCGCGAGTCCGGCTTCGTCGTCGCGGCCCTCGGCCTGCGCAGATCGGTACGCGGCGTTCAGGTCATCGAGCGTGAGCGTGGCCAGGTCCGTGCCGCGTCGGCGCAGGCTCGCGAGCGTCATCGCGATGGGCAGGCCCCAGTCGCCGAGGTGGTTCTGGCGGAACACGCGCCAGCCGAGCCGTTCGTAGGTGCGCGCGATCGTGTCGCCGATGATCGTTGCACGCAGGTGGCCCACGTGCATCTGCTTCGCCACGTTGACCCCGCACAGGTCGACTGCACAGGTGTGCGTGTCGGCGGGGGGGTCGATGCCCAGGGCGGGTGCATCGAAGGCGGCAAGTGCGGCACCGAGCGCGGCGGGCCGCAGTCGGATGTTGATGAAGCCCGGACCGGCGACCTGCATCGGTTCGCAGCGCGCATCGAGTGAGTCGCCCAGGCGCGTCACGACCGCTTGCGCAAGGTCGCGCGGGTTGCGGCCGCATTGCTTGGCCAGCGCCATGGCGAAGTTGGCCTGCAGGTCGCCGAAGGCTGGGTTCGCCGAGGGTTGGAGCCGCGGATCGGCCTGGGCGGGATCGATGCCGCACTCGGCGGCGATCGCCGCGCGAAGGGCCAGCGCAATGGGTTCAGCCGGGTCGCAGCTCATGGGGCGGGGATCGTAGACCAAGGCCGCGCGGCCTTGGTGGCGTCAGGCGCCTTCGCCCAGTCGCTGCAGGGCCCGGTAGTAGCGGCGGTGCGCCGCGGATGCGCTCATGCCCAACTGCTCGCCGATCAGGCTCCAACCCGCGCCGCGCAGGCGCAGTTGCACGACCATGGCCTCGGCGTCGGTCAGCCGAAGGAACGGATCGTCGGCATCGTCGTGGAGGACCGGCTCGTCGGCAGCCTGTGGCGCGTGGCGTGCGGCACCTTCGCACCGCTCGCGATCACGCCGTTCGCGGCGCGCCTGTTCCCGCACGGCGTTCGTGCTGATTGCCGTGGCCAACGCGATGAGCTGGTCATCGTCGATGCCGGACACGATCCGACCGGCGACGGCGGCGGCATCGGTTCTGCGCAAGGTCGTCGAGAAGATGTCCTCGGCCTGGGTCGAGGTGAGCCCTGCCCGCACCAGGCGCTGCCGGATCCGCGCGAGCAGGAGCGTGCGTGCCGACAGCAACCGATCGGCGAGGGCCCGGCGATCCACATCGGCGTTTCCTTCGTGCGATGGAGCGCCATCGCTCATGGGCACGCACACTCGAAGCGCAGCGATTCCTGGTCGAATCGAAGCACGCAGCGGCTGGATGCGCCCGCGCACGCGCCCTCGCACAGCACCATGAGCACGCTGGGATCGCGTTCGTCGGGGACGAGGATGATCGAGCATGCATCCGCGGCCGGAGGCTGATGGCCGATGATCGTGCCGCGCTGGTCGAGCTGCACCTGGCCCGCGCGAAGACCGCCGTCTGGGATCACCACGCCATCGGCGATGCGGCGATCGATGAGGATCGCGCGGATCGAGCCATCGTCGGCACCTTGACCCCCGCGCAGCATCGATCGCGTGGCGAGCCAATCCATGAACTCGACGGTGCCCGGGGCGGTGTTGAACTGGCGGCTGCCGACGACCAGTGACGGTGCGTCATCAGCGGCGTGTGGCCGTGGCAGCATCAGCTGGACGACGGTGAGCGCTGCACCGAGGATGAGCAGCACCAGGGCGAGGGGGGGGCGAAGCCGCGTCGGTGGTCGGTGCGTCATGGTGTGCGGTCGGGTGCCGTGGGAAGTGACTCGGGCCAGGTCGCTGGTGACAGGCTTCCCGGGGATTTCCTCGAGATCACCTCGATGCCATCCTTGAACTCGATCCAGAACACCAGTCGCTCCCGGGCCGGCACGGCGGGATCGAATCGAGGCCATGCCAGCCATGCTCCGGCCGGGCTTCCATCGACGCCATGCACGACTTCGACGAGGTTGCCCCGCGCACGCAAGCGAGCGATCGCGGCCTCGGCCGGTGTCCGGCTCCAGGGACCGACGGTCCACGCGATCACCGCCGTCATGAGGATCGCGATTGCTGTCGGTACGGCGGTGGACACGAGTCGTCGAGCGTGGCGCCGAGGCGCGCCCAGGGCGAGCCATGCAGCGGCCAGGCCGAGGCATCCTTGCTCGCAGAGCGCACGGGCTGGCTCGACGATCCAGGATGGCACACCGGAGGTTTGCCCAAGCGCGCGCACGACGCTTGCCAAGCGATCGGCATCCGCGGAGCGGCCGGCTTGATCCGCGACGGACGCGCTGCCCCAGTCGATCAGGAATGCGGAGCCGTCGGAACGCAGGCGGAGATGGTCGGGTTTCAGATCGCCGTGCGCCACGCCGGCGGCGTGCACGCGGCGGACGGTCCAGAGCAATTCGGGCAGATCGCCAAGGTGGCGTGGAGGCGACGATGGCTCCCAGGCGGTGACGAGGATCGCGCAGGCAGCGCGATCGGCGTGGAAGCCCAGGACCTTGGGCGCGCAGCGATCGGGAAGCGTGAGCAGCGTGGCCAGTTCCCGGCGGGCATGGCGCAACGCATGACCCGACGCATCGGCCTCGAAGCGCTTGAGCACCACGCGCGTGGGTCCGGTCTCCGATCCGAGCAGTGCATCGGTGGCGATGGCCACCGTGGCCGTCGACCCGCGACCCACGATCCGGTCGATGCGCCAACGACCGAGCACGACCTCACCTTCCGCGATCGTGCCTTCGAGATCGCCATCGGGAAGGCCCACACCGAGCGCAGCGGCCATGAAGTCCTCGGCAAGCATCGGGTGGGTGGTCGCAAGGCGCTGGGCTGCTTCGAGCGGCGGACTTCCGTCGCGCATGCGTGCTTCGAGGCAGGCTTCGGCGGCGGCGAGGGACGCCATCGGTCGATCGGCCGGAGTCCCAATCACCGGCAGCCAACGCTTGAGCAACTGGTCGGATTCCAATCCGCGGCAGTCCTGGGCGTCACGCTCGATCAGGAGCGCAAGATCCGCATCATGGATCGCTGACCCGGGCTGGAACGGCGGGAACATGCCGACCGCATTGTCCGCGACCCGCGACCAGTCGGCAATGAGGTTTTTCTTGGATTCGCCGTCACTCGACCGTCCTGAAGGTCAGTTGGATCGTGGAGACCTGATCATGAACAATCGAAAGAGATTCGGTTTGGCATTGTCCTTGACCACATTGGCCGGCCTGTTGGCGATGATGCCACGCAGTGATGAGGGTGCCGTGCTGGTTCATCCGGATACCGAGTACCTGGTCAGCGCCGGTGAACTTGGGGCACTCCAAGCCGCTGGTGATTTGGGGATCCTCGTTGGATTCGGCATCATCCTGAGTCTGGACGATGCTCGGTGGAACTCGCGATGCAACCCGCGGCCCGCATCAGCCCACACGAATTCCAGAAGCGCCAAACACTGTGCAGCGCACCACCGGTAAACAGGGGCGAAGGTTGAGTTGAGGCCCCGATCGGAACGAGCTTCGTAGTACATCCCCCCCCAGGCCCCTGTAGAACCACACTTCAAGAGAGCCACAGAAATCCAATGCCACGATAACATCGGGGTTGGAGGGACCCGTGAACACCAACGCAGCAACCTCGTCTGACCACTTCGAGCGTGACGCACCACGCCGAAGTGGTGCCGCATCCCTCTTACTCCTGTTGATCGTGTCTCTCAGCTTCGCGCTTGGATCTCGCGCGCGCGCTGACGAGGCCGGGAGCACAGCGCCCACGGTCGTCATGACGGAGGACTTGCGTGCAGAACTGCGCAGATACGCTGCGTGGTACTGGGATCAGCAGGATCTGCCGCAGGAGCTGAGGGATCCCGCCTTTGAGTGGCAGGTTCAGCCGCCAGCCGGCGAATTCAACCCATTTGGGGAAGCACTTACTCTCTTTTCGCGCATCTACTCAGGCCGTCTCCGCTCTCTGGATCCGGTGACTCCCTACACCCTGCTCAACCTGCTTGCGGACGACCCTCAGGTGATGGCGCGATTTCGAACGTACACGACGACCGGATTGCTTGATACCACCGTCGAGGATGGAGACGTCCACTGCAGGCACGGTGAGGCACTTGTCGAGGCCCTGCTTGCTCCGGCGAGCGATCCCGTGATGGGCTTAGATGACGCGCTGGTCTCGGAAGGGGCTGCTTCCATTGCCACGGTAGGTCTCCGCTTGGGAGTCATGCCTCCGCTCGTGAATCCGTTTCCGGACCCGCCTCCGCCGCCGCTCCCCGACCTGCCTGCGGAAATCCAGGATGCCGACCGCGCGATGAAAGAGGCCGAAGAGATCTTCCGGCGCTGGCTGGAGGCACTTCGCCAGCGTCACTTCTGCCTCTACCAATACGATCAGTGGTGGGACGATGGCGTCAGCGGGTTTGACTGCGACGACTTCGCGGAATTCCTAGGGCGCTTCCTCCGGTGGCATGTTCAGCGTCACGCGCCAGGGCAGCCCATCCTCGAACCTCGCATCCTTCAAATGCGGAAAGGATATGGAATCAGCGGGCACGCGGTGACCCTCATCTTCCTCGGGGACTACTACTGGATCATTGATCCTAACACTGGACTTCGTCGAGGTCCGTTTCATCGATACCTCGAGTGGCCGCCGGACGCCAATTTCATCGCTGACCGGTACTGGCCTGGCTCGGGCTACGAGTTCGGATACCCAATGCACTATCCGGCCGACTGGCGCCCATTCTATGAAGATGCCCCTTGGCACTCTGATCCGAGTCAGCGAGAGCGCATCCTTCCGGAACTTCCTCCGGGTATTCCGCCCGATTCCGTACTTCCCTAGTGAGCCAGAATGGTGCCTAGGAGCGTCATGCGAAGCCAGTTTCAGCCCGTTACCTGCTCCCTTCCTGTGCTTGTCGCATGCGCGGCCACCATCTTCGGTGGCTGCGGAGGAGAGTCCACACCCACCCCCGCTCCCACGGACAAGGTGACCTTTGTGTCCACCGTGGTTTCTCGCGTGTGGACAAGCAGGACAGAGGATGCGTTTCTGCTCGGGCAAGACGGCGTGGTGGAGTGGCACCAGGGCCCATCGGACAGATCGATGCTGAACCCGTTCTGCGGGCGCGTATCCGCGTCAGGGGGCCAGTGGCGCTGGTCAATCGAAGCGATGCCGCGCACCCAACTGGTCTTGCGAATTCATCCGCCGGACACCTCCGAGAGCTGCTCACTGACGGTGTCTTGGTTCTCTGACTCAGGTCCTCTCGACTGGCTGACCTTGACGACACCCGAGGGTGAGCAACTCCTGTTCTTCTCTGCGAAGCCCTGACGCACCCCACCGGCCGTTGCACAGCCCACTCGGAGATTGACGCTGCAACAACTTCGCCCCTCCTGCAGATGTCGAGGATTGCCACCCGCCCGCTGGCACCACAACGGAGGCGATCGCTGCTGGACCGCCCTTCGCTTCGCTCCGGGCCGTCGAGCAGCGCTCGCGGCGATGTCAACGCCGATGGCGTCGTGAACAGCATCGACCTTGGCATGGTGATCGGCTCATGGGGCGAGTGCCCGGAGTGAGCAGGGGTGAGCGGCATGCATGACCCGGTGGCTAGACTCATGGTCATGACGCCACTGCCCATCCAGCCCCCTGTTGCCGAGATCGCTGACTTCTGTCGGCGACATGCGATCACGCGGCTCAGCCTGTTTGGAAGCGTGCTTCGCGAGGACTTTTCGCCGAGCAGTGACATCGATGTGCTGGTCGAGTTCCTGCCGGGCAAGGCGCCGGGCTTCATCGCTTTCGCGGGCATGCAGATGGAACTGTCGAAGATCCTCGGTCGCACCGTTGACCTGAGGACACCAGCTGACCTGTCGGGCTACTTCCGCGACGAGGTTCTTCGAGAGGCGCGACTGCTGCATGCCGCGTAACCGTCCCGGCGCTCCGGAGGATCGGATCCGCATCCAGCACATGATGGATGCCGCACGGCAGGCCATCGGGTTCGCCGAAGGCAAGTCCCGCGCGAGCCTCGACACCGATCCCATGCTGGCCCGAGCGCTGATGCACGCGATCCTGGAGATCGGCGAGGCGGCGTCGCGCACCTCGGAGGCCGGCCGCAGCCGCGCACCTGAGGTTCCATGGCCTCAGATCGTCGGCATGCGGAATGTGCTCATCCATGTCTACTGGGGCGTCGACTTCGACCGCCTCTGGATGACCGTGACTGAAGAGCTCCCTTCGCTGCTCTCGATGCTGGAGGCTGCGACGAAGCAGTGGCCGTCGACGCCCGACGCAGCGTGTTGATCATCGCCTGTGACTTGTGATGATTGCCTGACATGCTGATCGGCTCATGGGGCGTGTGCCCGGAGTTAGTGGACGGTGGGAAATTGGCAGAATCGACCCGGGTTTGAAGGATGAATGTGTTCCCGCGCTCGACATGTGCTACTCTTGCAATGCGCCTCCGTGGACTTCGTGCGTGTGAAGCGTTCGTTGCGGCTTGCACGCCACACACTTCTTCCACCAGAAGCGCCCCAGTCGGGTCCCGGACCCAGGAGTCGCGGCATGGCGCGTCGCTGTGTTCTTCAGGTAACCGCGTTCTTGTTTCTTATGGCCGCGGCCGGAGTTCCGGCGGGTGCGCAGGTCATGCCGTATCGAGCGGTTTTCTTCGAGGGCGACATCGGGCCTGATCGTTTCGAGTTCGACACCACCGACTGGCATGTGGCGGCAAGTCAGGCGTGTTCGCGCTGGCCGGCGCTCGGCCCGAATGGGGATGGGCTCAGGTTCCGACTCATGGACAAGTCGACTGTTGTCGGGACATATTGCGTCCCCAATCAGGCCGGTCAGGGGTGGCTGACGGGGGCGCGCGCAGCGACATGGCGATTGGGAAGCCCCGGCTCGCGTTCAGACCTGCCGCTCAGCCCCGGCATGACGGGCTCCATCGCGAGCGATGGCAATGCGCAGGGCGGGCTCGTTGGAGCCGTCATCGAGCAGTCCCCGGCCAACGCGTCGGCGGTCCGTGCCGCCGTCTGGGACTGGTCGCCTATCGGCGACAGCGCAAGCGCGCCCCGGCTGATGGCGCACGACCCAGCATGGGGGGATTGCGGGCTTGACGGAGTAAGCACCTGGTTCACCGCTGTATCGCCTGCTGAGGGCGATACAGGCGCCGCTGCGGCAGCGTTGGCGGTTGGGTCGCTCGGTAGTGGCCTTGTGTGCGCCGGAGGCGTTTGTGTTGTGCCCGCCGACGGCCCGATCGGCTCTGCCATGCGCTTGCGTTGGGATGAAACTGACAGCCCATGGTGCGGATCGATTGGTTCCGCTGGGAGCCCGTCGTCAGAGTTTGCGCCACGGTTTTCGGCTGACCGGTTCACGCCCCTTGCTTCCCTCCATGACTGCAGCGTGCTTGGCTCACAACGACCACTGGTCGGCGCCACCATGCTCTGCGAGCAAGGACAAGAGTGGGATGCCGTGGCTTGGTCGCTTGACGGTGATCGAGTCAAGTTCGCAGAGCACTGTCGGTGCGCCGCATCCGATTGCATCACGCATGACGCGGATCAGGGAGTGTGGTCCCGAGTCACGGAGATTCGGCTTGACGCGTTCCTCGCCGGTAGCACCACGCTGCAGCGGCCCGCAATTGCTGGGGGTTGCTTCGGCTACTCGACCTGGAGCGATACAACCACCTGCTATCAGCAAGATTGTCCTCAAGTCCGTGCCTATGTTCAGACCGATCCACTGAGCACCACGGGAGCGAGCGAGTTCTTGGATCTCCATTCCGTGATTGCGGTGCAGCCTCCGCTGGCGACCGCATGCTCCGCTGTCGCATCGGTGACCACGCGCCCGCTCGATCCGATCGGCCAGTCCCAGGCCTGGTCATGGATGGTGCTTGGACTCGTTGCGAACGATCTGTGGTCGGATCAGGACATCGACGACGCCCTCGGCGCGCTGTGGTTGAGCCGGATTGAGGCGGGCGAATTGGAGTGGTGCTTCGTGGATGCGAATCATGTCTCGCTTCGCGCGTCGGACTGGACGATCCAAGCGCTTCATGATGCGACCGAGAACGGCGTGGTGGTCGCCGTGGCGCGCCGAGGATCGGAGCGCCGATTGTGCTATCTCACATCGGCCGCAGACCTGAACGGCGACTTGGCCGTCGACGGCGCCGATCTTGGGATCCTGCTGACGGTATGGGGGCTGGAAGGCGATGCCGCAGGCGACCAGGCTCCACTGGACCTGAACGCGGATTCCGTCGTGGATGGCGCTGATCTCGGAATCCTGATCACGGGGTGGACGGGCGAGCGCCCCGTCGAAGGGGTTCGTGTGGCCCTGGATTGTGACGAGGGCGCATGGCGTCAAGCGACCGTTCGGTTGCCGTTTGTGGCGGCCGCTGCCGAGCTGTTGGGGTTTGATGGACTGGATGGCCTGGGTGAGTCGCTGGTAGCAGCGGCCGTGCCCGAGCGGGAGTCGATCTGTGGCTGCGTCAGCCTTCTGGCAACTGCCTTGGAAGGAGCGAATCATGATTGATCCACGGTCGGTGTCCGGCCGCATTCTGGTCCTCGCCCTTGGGTTCATGGGCTTCGCGCTGTCCACGCACGGCGGCGAGGTGCGCGGATGGGGGCGGGAGACACCACTGCTCGAGGTGCCCAGCGGCGTGAACAGCGTCAAGCGCGTCGTCGCAGGAAAGACGAGCACGCTCGCCATTCGTCAGGACGGAACCGTTGCAGCGTGGGGGACACTCAACGGCAACCCGATCACGATTCCGTCAGCACTTGGTCCGGTGAGCGACATTTCGGTGACGCACCATCATGTGGCCGCGGTGCGCCAGGATGGCAGCGTCTTGTGCTGGGGTGACAATCAGTGGGGCCAGTGCAACACGCCAGAGGGATTGCCGCCATGCCGGCAAGTTGGGGCTGGCTGGTGGTTCACCGTGGCGCTTGGCGTGGATGGTGCACTGCGTGTATGGACATCGATTCAGAACGGGCTGGTCGTGCCAGTCGGCAATGACTTCGTCAAGATCGCGGTTGCCGACGAGGGGTTTCTCGCTCTTCGCGCCGATGGCACGCTTGCGCGGTGGGGATGGGTTCCGCCCCTTCCGGCAAGCCTTGCTCCCGCCACTGATGTGGCGTGTACGAGAGTTTACGCCGTCGCCGTCCACGCTGACGGGACCGTGTCGCAGTGGTCGTCCAGCTTCGACCCCCTTCCCGCACTGCCTGCAACCGTGTCGGATGTGGTGCGGGTGACATGCGGCGAGTACTCCTGGAGCGAGCACACCGTGGCGTGCTGCGGGATTCGCGCGGACGGATCCATGGTGGCTTGGAGCAGTCGGGGAGGCTGGGCATGGAAGGGGCCGGAAGGAAAGGCTGTCGATGTGGAGTTTGGGCAGGAGCATTGGGTCGTGGCTCGGACGGATGGGTCCGTGGAGTGCCGCCACTTCGTGCTCGGCGCGGCAGGCCCTGCACTGGTGATCAGCCCACCAGTGGATCTTGGCAACGATGTCGTGCAGGTCGTTGCCGGCGAGGACCACAGTCTGGCGCTTCGGTCGGACGGATCAATCGTCGAGTGGGGGCCTGGGATGTTGGGCGGTACGCCTCCTCCGGCCGGCCCCGGCGCGGCGACGCAGTTGGACGCTGTCATCTACGGAAGAGCCATCGCGCTGCGCGAAAATGGCACCGTTTTCGGTATTCGTTGCGGCAGTACAACGGGATGGTGCGGTCAGGTGAATGCTGCTCAGGATCTCTCAGGAGTCGTGCAGGTGGCATGCGGCCCCTTCCATGCGCTGGCGCTGCTTGCGGATGGCACGGTGCGTGCGTGGGGGGACCCCTATTCAAACTCGTCGGCATGGACGGTCCCGCCAGGGCTCTCGGGGGTCCGTCAGGTGAAAGCCGGGAACGCCTTCTCATACGCGCTCCGCGAGGACGGGTCGTTTGTGAGGTTTGGCTCTCCAGCCGCCATCCCGGTTCCAGCGGATCTCGGCCCGGTGTCATCGTTGAGTTGCGGCATTTACCACACGGTGGGGCTGCGGTTGGATGGCACGGTTCGTTGCTGGGACGACAACAGGTGGGGCCAGTGCAACATGCCGGCTGGGCTCACGGAAGTGGTCGCGGTGTCCGCTGGGAATGCCCATTCCCTGGCGCTGCGCGGCAACGGAACGGTGATCGCATGGGGTTATTCGGAGAACGGCGAGACCAATGTCCCTCCCGACCTGCGGAATGTTCGCGGCATCGAGGCGGGCTGGAGGCACTCGCTGGCCATCGTGGACGGTTCGTGCGTTGGCGACTTGGATCGCGACGGCGCGGTGATGGGTTCGGACCTCGGCCTGCTGCTCTCGCAGTGGGGCCAGGTCGGCGCACCTCGCGGTGATGTCAACGCCGATGGCGTCGTGAACAGCATCGATCTTGGCATGGTGATCGGCTCATGGGGCGTGTGCCCGGAGTGAGCAGGGGGTGAGCGGAGGCGCACCCGTGCGCTCCCGCGCTCACGCGAGCGGCGTGAGCACGCGCTTCTTCTG
>Ga0079299_1000323_pt1 | contig 11904 bp, 13 predicted proteins | sample Wag4_2014_7_11_2_FD_76334 | JGI IMG/M metagenome (GOLD analysis project Ga0079299, IMG submission 76334) | Lake water microbial communities from Ohio, USA - Utica-2 Time Series LW 2014_7_11 | ecosystem: Environmental > Aquatic > Freshwater > Lake | place: USA: Ohio | collected 2014-07-11
ACGCGCTCTCGGCTCTCGGCCACGGCCTTGTCGCCCAGGCCCACCAGGACGAACTTCTGTTCCCCGGCGGTCAGCTGGACCTCGACCTCCACGGGTCGGGCCTCGACGCCCTGGAAGGCCAGGGTGGTGACGCGGGCGGCCATGCGCGCTCCTTCACTCCGCCCCGTTCCCCGCCGTCAGACAAGCATGCCGCCCACAGGCGAGCAAGAACAAAAACGGAACTAAAGGTCTCGCCCTCAGCCCCCGGCGCGCTTCTTCTCGATCACGTCCCAGAGGGCCGCGATGGCGTCGATGCCCGACAGGTGCTTCAGGGCGCGGGCGCCGGTGGGGGAGGTGACGTTGATCTCGGTCAGGTAGTCGCCGATCACGTCGACGCCCACGAACAAGAGGCCCCGGGCCCTCAGCTGCGGGCCGATGATGGCGCAGAGCTCGCGGTCCCGGGCGGTCAGGTCTACGGCGTCGGCCCGGCCACCCACGGCCAGGTTCGAGCGGATCTGCCCGGGCGCCGGCACACGGTTGATGGCGCCGACGGGCTCGCCGTCCACCAGCAGGATACGCTTGTCGCCCTTGGTTACCGCCGGGATGAACTTCTGGGCGATCACCGGCTCGCGGCTGATCATCCGGTGCAGGTCCAGGAGGGCGTCGAGGTTGGGGTCGTCCGCCAGCAGGCGGGCCACGCCTGAGCCGCCGCCGCCGTAGAGGGGCTTGAGCACGATGTCCCCATGCCGGGCGCGGAAGTCATAGAGGGCCTCTACGTCCGAGGTGATCAGGGTTGGCGGCTGTACCCCCTCGAAGGTGGTGACGTAGAGCTTTTCCGGGGCGTTGCGCACCTCGGCCGGGTTGTTCACCACCAGGGTCTTCGGGTGGATGGCGTCGAGGAAGTGGGTGGTGGTGATGTAGGCCATGTCGAAGGGCGGGTCCTGGCGCAGCAGCACCACGTCGGCCTCCGACAGGTCGCGCTGTTCCCATGGGCCGAAGGCGGCATGCTCGTCCTGGACGTCCTTGACCCGCACGGACCGGCCTCGGGCCTGCAGGCGTCCGTTTTCCAGGGCCAGCCGGTCGGGGGTGTAGACGAAGAGGTCATGGCCCCGGGCCTGGGCCTCCAGCATCATGGCGAAGGTGGAATCCCCCTGGATGCGGATGTGTTCCAGCGGATCCATCTGGACGGCGACGTTCAGCTTCATGGCGGGCTCCCTCTTGATGCGCCTTCTAGCACGGGGCACCGGCGCGCCGTCAAAGCCCCGCCCGTCAATGCCTGGCCCATCAAAGCCCCGCCCAGGCGTCCGGCAGATGCCGGGGCCTCCGGCCCGGGGCGAGGGCGACAAGGTCGAGCCGTACAGACCGCCCGGCAAGGTCCGGCCGCCGGGCCGCCAGGGTCTGACCCGCACGCCTCAGGCGCGCCCTCTGATCGGGACCCACGGCCTCCAGGGCCGCCTCCAGACTTGCGCGGGACTTGACCTCGACCACCGCCAGGACCTGGCCGCGCAGGGCCAGGATGTCGATCTCAGCCTGGGGGGTCTTCAGGCGGAAGCCCAGGATCCGCCAGCCCTTCAGCATGAGCCAGGCCAGGGCGATCCACTCGGCGCGGCGGCCGTCGCTCCGCGCCCGGGCCCCCAGCCGGCGCCGCCAGGGCCGCGCCGCCGCCCTCATTCGGCACTCTTCAGGTCGAGGGCCCGGCGGTAGAGATCGCGCCGGGGCAGGCCCAGGGCCCGGGCGACCTCGGAGGCCGCCTCGCCGGGGGACAGCCGGGTCAGGGCCTCGGCCAGGGCGGCGTCGGCGTCGTCCGCCGTGGCGGCCGCCTCCCGACCCGGCGCCACCACGATGACCACCTCGCCCCGGGGATGGTCCAGGGTCGGGTCGGCGGCGAGCAGGTCCAGGGGGCCGCGCACCAGGGTCTCGTGCAGCTTGGTCATCTCCCGGGCGACGGCCGCCGGCCGCGGGCCCAGCACCTGGGCCATGTCCTCCAGGCTCGCCTTCAGGCGGCTGCCCCCCTCGAACAGGATCAGGGTGGCGCGGATCCCCGCCAGCTCGGCCAGCTCCCGCCGCCGGGCGGCGGACTTCGGCGACAGGAAGCCGGCGAAGAGGAAGCGTTCGGCGGGCAGGCCCGAGACGGTCAGGGCCGCCAGGGCCGCCGAGGGTCCGGGTGCAGCAAAGACGGGCAGTCCCCGGGCTATGGCTTCCCGCACCAGGGGAAAGCCGGGGTCCGAGACCAGGGGCGTGCCGGCGTCGGAGGCCAGGGCGACGCGCCCGCCCTGCTCCAGCAGGGCCAGGGCCCGGGGCGCTGTACGCCCGCCGGCGTGTTCGTCGTAGCGGGCGAGGGTCTTGGACAGGCCATAGGCGGCCAGGAGCTTGCCGGTCACCCGGGTGTCCTCGGCCAGGACGAGGTCCGCCGCCGACAGGATGTCGAGGGCCCGCAGGGTGATATCGCGCAGGTTTCCGATGGGGGTGGCCACCAGGTAGAGGCCGGGTGCCAGGTCGGCGTCGGACAGGGGTGGCGGCGGAGGTCTGCGGCTCATGGCCAAGCCTTCGCGGCTTTGTGCGGCCATTGCAAGGCGGGCGGCATCAGAGGACCAGAAGGCGCTCCAGCACGGCGTCCAGCAGGCGACGGCCGTCGGCGGTGACCCTCAGTCGTATGGGGTCGGCGGCCACCAGGCCCCGGGCCGCCAGGTCGCAGACCTCAGGGTGGTCCGGCGACAGGCCCAGGGGCGACAGTTCGGAGAAGGGGACGCCTTCCGCCAGCCGGAGCCCGGAGAGCGCCCGTTCGATCGCCGTCTCCCGCCGGTCGAGCGCCTCGGTCTCCCCCTCGCCAGCCCCGCGGGCAACGGCGGCGATGTAGTCGGCGGGGCGGGCGGCGCAGACCTGGCCCCTCCGCGTCCCGTCCAGGGTCAGGCGGCCGTGGGCGCCGGGGCCGACCCCCAGCCAGTCGCCGCCCCGCCAGTAGGTCAGGTTGTGGCGCGACCGGTCCGCCGGCGTCCGGGCGTGGTTGGAGACCTCGTAGGCCTCGAATCCGGCCCGGCCCAGCCTTGCCTGGGTCACGTCCCACAGGTCCGCCGCCTGCGGGTTGGCCGGGGGAGAGAGGCGTCCACGCCGCACCGCCCGCTCGAAGGCCGTCCCCGGCTCGATGGTCAGCTGATAGGGCGAGATGTGACCAGCCCCCAGGTCGAGGGCGGCGTCCAGCTCCGCCGCCCAGGCCGCAGGGGACTGGCCGGGCCGGGCGTAGATCAGGTCAATGGAGACCCGGGGAAACACTGCCACCGCCGCTGCCGCCGCCCTTCGGCCCGCCGCTGCGTCATGGTTGCGCCCGAGGAGGGCGAGGGCCTCGTCGTCGAGGGACTGCAGGCCAAGGGACAGCCGGTTGACCCCCGCCGCAGCCAGGGCGGCGAACCGTCCGGCCTCCGCATCGGTGGGATTGGCCTCCAGGCTGACCTCGAGATCCGGGGCGGCCTCCCAGAGGCTGCGGCACGCCGCGATCATTGCCGCTACCGCCTCGGGGGCCATAAGCGAGGGCGTGCCTCCGCCGAAGAAGACCGAAGTCAACCGCCGGGGTCCGGTGGCTGCGGCCCGCAAGGCCAGGTCCTCGACGATCGCCCGGGCCAGCTCGGCCGCCTCCCCGGGCCGCCGGTCGCGGTGCACGTTGAAGTCACAATAGGGGCAGATCCGGGCGCAGTAGGGCCAGTGGACATAGACGCCGAAGCCCGCCGCGTCGGGTCCGGGGTTCAAGCCAGGGCCGCCTTGAGGCGCGAGAAGGCCCGGGCCCGGTGGCTCATGGCGTCCTTCGCCGGGGGATCCATCTCTCCGAAGGTCAGGTCATGGCCGTCCGGCCGGAAGATCGGGTCATAGCCGAAACCGCGATCTCCCCGGGGCGGGAAGACCAGGTCGCCGTCGATCCTCCCCTCGGTCACCACCGCCAGGTCGTCGGGCCAGGCCAGGGCCAGGGCGCAGGTGAAGAAGGCCCGGCGATCCGCCACGCCCCGTTCGGCCAGCTCCCGTTCGATCCGCACCATTGCGGGGGCGAAGTCCTTGCCCGGACCCGCCCAGCGGGCCGACAGGACGCCGGGGGCGCCGCCCAGCCCCGCGACGGACAGGCCGGAGTCATCTGCCAGGGCCGGCAGGCCGCTGGCCCCTGCCGCCGCCCGCGCCTTGAGGAGGGCGTTTCCGGTGAAGGTGGCCTCGGTCTCCTCAGGCTCGGCGAGACCCAGCTCGCCGGCCGTGATGATGTGGTAGCGGCCCTCCAGGATCTCGGCCAGCTCCCGGGCCTTGCCAGGATTGTGGGTCGCCACCACGAGCCGGGACCCGGCCTCAAGTCTGATCGCCATGAAGAACTCCGGGCCCGGATGGCCATTACGACATTTTAACGCGAAAACCGCCGGGTTCGCGACATAAGGGTGGGGATGGCGCAGCGGAACCGGGGGGCGACGACATGCCGACCATGCGAGCCCTCGGCCCGGGCTCCCTTTCCAGCTTTCTGAAGTCGGTTCTCGACGTCGTCTGGTTCCTGCTGCTGCTGCTGCTGGCCATACTGGCCGCCAGCCTGTTCTACGGCGTCCTGGCCGCCTTCAATCCCGAAATGCCCTTCGCCCACAAGGTCCGCTTCGAGGGCCTGGATCGACTTCAGGGCTGGGCTGTCGTCCTGGTCAGGATCTTGACCGCCGTCCTTTTTGTCGGCGGCGTCCTGGTTATCGTCAGCCGTCTGAGGGAGATCTTCGCCACCCTCAAGGCTGGGGATCCCTTTCATCCGGAGAATGTCACCCGACTGAGAGTCGTGGCCGGAGGTCTCGTCTGGATGGAGGGCGTCCGCTACACCGTCTGGACCCTCGGGGCCCTGTTACCGCCCCAGGCGGCGCCGGACCGTCCCAACCTGTCCCTCACAGCCTGGTTCTCGATCCTTGTAGTCGTTGTCCTGGCTGAGGTCTTCCGGGAAGGCGCCCGTCTGAGGCGCGAGGCGGAGCTGACCATCTGATGCCCGTCCGCCTGCACCTGGACCGACTCCTCCATGAAAGGCGGATGTCCCTGGCCGAACTGGCCGACCGGACCGGCGTCTCGGCCTCGGACCTTGCCATCCTCAAGTCCGGGGACGCCCGGGCCCTGAGGTTCACGACCCTGGAGGCCCTGTGCCGGGAACTTGGCTGCCAGCCCGGCGATCTCCTGACCTACCCCCCGGACGCGCCGGGCTGAATCCAGGTGTCGCTGCATCGCAACATGAGAGGTTCTTGAGGCTTCCGGACCTTGCGCCGCCTTGGTTTGAGGTCTATGTGCGCCGCAACAAATGCTGCATTGCACAAGGAGCCGGCCATGACTCATGTTCTGGAAATCCGCGACTACCCCCTGTTCGAAGGCCTTCTGCGCCGTCTTGAGGCCTTCCTCGACAGCGTGATGTCGCCGTTTGGCGAAGAACTCGGCCGCATGTCGCCGACCGCCTTTCGTCATCTGCTGAACGCCGGGTTCTGATTCCGGACCGCGCCGGCCGTCGCTGTCTCTCCCGACGGCGGATCGGCGCCCGAAGCGGGCGGTTCCTGAAGGAGCCGCCCGTTTCCATTTCAGGCGGCAGGGACCGCAGCCCTCTGCAGGGCGAACAATTCCCCAATGCCCTTCTCGGCCAGGCCGAACAGGGCCTCGAACTCGCCCCGGGTGAAGCCCCGCTTCTCGCCAGTCGCCTGAATCTCTACAATGTCGCCATTGCCGGTGAGGACGAAGTTGGCGTCCGCCTCGGCATTGGAATCCTCCTCGTACTCTAGGTCGAGGACCGGAACCCCCTTGCAGACCCCGCAGGATACCGCCGCCACCTGGTCGATCAGGGGGGAGCGGGGGATCACACCCTCGCGCACCAAAAGGTCGGTTGCCTGCTTCAGTGCCACCCAGGCCCCGGTGATGGCGGCCGTCCGCGTGCCGCCGTCGGCCTGGATGACGTCGCAGTCGAGCGAGATCTGGCGTTCGCCCAGGGCCGCCATGTCGACCACGGCCCGAAGGGAGCGACCGATCAGCCTCTGGATTTCCTGGGTGCGGCCGGACTGCTTGCCCTCGGAGGCTTCCCGACGGCCCCGGGTGTGGGTCGCCCGGGGCAGCATGCCGTACTCGGCGGTGACCCAGCCCTGTCCGCGGCCGCGCAGGAAGGGTGGCACCCGCTCTTCGACGCTGGCGGTCACCAGGACCCGGGTGTGGCCGAAGGCGACCAGGCACGATCCTTCCGCATAGCGGTTCACGCCCGTCTCGAGGGTCACGGTGCGGAGGCTGTCGATGGGCCGGTCAAAGGGGCGGCTTGCGGTCATGGAGAGGGTCTCGGCTTGTCGGCGGAAGGGAGGCCCCGGCACCTTGCGCCGGCGGGGTGGGTGCTTATCCTGTAACTCAGGGCCTGCGTCCATGCCCGACCGGAAGCGGGGACCTTAAGAGCGTGACCGGCCAGTTTCTCCCGGGGGGTCCGACCCTAGCCGAACTCGACAGCCGCGCCCGCGACATCTTCCGCCGTGTGGTCGAGAGTTATCTGCAGACCGGAGAGCCTGTCGGTTCCCTTACCCTCTCCCGGGGCGGCATCCAGCTCTCCCCGGCCTCCATCCGCAATACCATGCAGGACCTCACCGAACTTGGCCTGCTGGGCGCCCCTCACATCAGCGCCGGGCGGCTTCCCACCCATGCCGGCCTGCGGCTCTTTGTCGACGGTCTGATGGAGTTGGGCGACGTTGCCGATGCAGATCGCCGGGAGATCGAGACGCGGCTGGCGGGACGCGGGCGCTCCTTCGAGGACATGCTCAACGAGGCCTCTGTCCTCCTGTCCGGCCTGGCGGGGGGCGCAGGTATCGTCGTCACGCCTGTGCGGGAGGCCGGGGTCAAGCACGTGGAGTTCGTCTCCCTGGGCGTCGGCCAGGCCCTCGCCGTGATGGTGTTCGAGGATGGGGCGGTGGAAAACCGGCTCATGCAGCTGCCCCCGGGAGTGACGCCCTCGGCCCTTCAGGAGGCCGGGAACTTCCTCAATGCCCGGCTGAGGGGCAAGACCCTGGCCGAGGCGGGGCAGGACATCCGCCTCGAACTGGACCACGCCCGCCGGGAGCTGGACGTCGCCGCCGCCCGTCTTGTCGAGGAGGGCCTGGCGGTCTGGGGCGGTGGCGAGGGGCGCGACCGCTCCCTGATCGTCCGTGGCCGCGCCAACCTCCTGGCCGACAGCGACACCCTGGAGGATCTCGAGCGCGTGCGCATGCTGTTCGACGACCTGGAGCAGAAGGAGCAGTTGATCGGCCTGCTGGATGGCGTGAGCGAGGCTCAGGGCGTGAGAATTTTCATCGGTGCCGAGACCCGCCTATTCTCGCTTTCGGGTTCCGCCGTCATTGCGGCGCCCTATATGTCGGGCCAGAAGAAGCTCCTCGGTGCCATCGGCGTCATCGGCCCGACGCGACTGAACTACGCCCGGGTCATCCCTCTGGTGGACTACACGGCCCGGGTACTGTCTCAGATGGCCGGGGTCTAAAGCCTGTGGCGGCCGCCGCCCGCGGGGAAAGCGCATGAAAGGATGAATGAAATGTCCGATGATCCCACACCCTCCGACGCCAGTCCTGAAGACGCAGACCTGGCCGAGGACGCCGCTTTCGATGCTTTCGACACCCTTTCGGCTGAGAACGCCGCCCTGAAGGAACAGATCCTTCGCTACGCCGCCGATGCGGAGAACACCCGTCGCAGGGCCGAGCGCGAGGCCAACGACGCGCGCGCCTACGCCATCCAGAAGTTCGCCCGGGACCTGCTGGCGGTGGCGGACACCCTCGGTCGGGCCCTGGCCACGCCCCCCGCCAGCGAGGACGCGGGGGTCCGCAACTTCGTCGTCGGAGTCGAGATGACCCAGAAGGCCCTGCTGTCGGCCTTCGAGTCCAATGGACTGAAGTCCGTCTCGCCCGTCGCGGGTGACCGGTTCGATCCGCACCATCACCAGGCCATGATGGAACAGGAGAGCCCCGATCTCGCCCCCGGCGCGGTGATCCAGTGCCTGCAGCCCGGCTACGAGCTCCTGGGCCGCCTGGTCCGTCCCGCCATGGTCGTGGTCGCCGCCCGCAGCTCCGGCGGCGGGTCTTCCGAAGGCGACGGCCGGGGTGCCAACCTGGACACCCGGGCCTGACTGCGGACCCCTTTCCCAAGCCCGACAAATGATTAAAGTCGGCAGTCCACCTCGTGGGGCGGATTCGGCCTCGCCGTTCCCGTCCCCGGCTCACACCGGACCCAACTGATGAAGCTGACGATCGAGCGCGCTGCCCTCTTGAAAGCCCTGGGCCACGTCCAGAGCGCGGTGGAGCGCCGGAATACAATCCCGATCCTGTCCAACGTTCTGCTCTCTGCCGAGCGGGGCCGGCTCAGCTTCTCGGCCACTGACCTCGACATGGAGATCATCGACGAGGCCGAGGCCCGGGTCGAGCAGGCGGGACAGGTCACCGCGCCTGCCCACACCCTCTACGAGATCGTGCGTAAGCTGCCCGAAGGCGCCGAGGTCACCCTGGCCTGGACGGGCGAGGACCCGCGCCTGTCGGTGTCGGCCGGGCGTTCGCGCTTCAGCCTGCCGGTCCTGCCGGCCGGTGACTTCCCGGTGATGTCCGCCGAGGGCCTGTCCGGCCGGGTGGCCGTGGACGTGAATGACCTGATCCGGCTGATCGACCGGACCCGGTTCGCCATCTCCACCGAAGAGACCCGCTACTATCTGAACGGCCTCTACCTCCACACGGTCACGGAGGGGGGCGTTGCCCGGCTCCGCGCCGTCGCTACGGACGGCCATCGCCTGGCCCTGGCCGAGATGCCCGCCCCGGAAGGGTCCGCCGGATCCCCCGGCGTGATCGTGCCCCGCAAGACCATTGGCGAGGCCCGCCGACTTCTCGATGACGCCGGCGAGACCGTAGACCTGGCGGTCAGCCCGCAGAAGGTGCGCTTCGATTTCGGCGGCGCCGCCCTGACCTCCAAGGTCATCGACGGCAGCTTTCCCGACTATGCCCGGGTGATCCCCCGGGACAACAACCGGGTCATGATGGTGGACAACCGCCTCTTCGCCCAGGCCGTAGACCGGGTCGCGACCATCTCCGCCGAGAAGAGCCGTTCAGTCCGCATGTCCATCGAGGCCGGCCGGCTGACCCTGACCGTCCGGAACATGGAGGCGGGCCAGGCGGTGGAGGAGCTCGAGATCGACTATGACGGCGAGGCCTTCGAGCTGTCCTTCAACGCCCGCTACCTTTTGGACGTGACCGACCAGATCAGCGCCGAGCAGGCTGAGTTCCGGTTCGGCGGAACCAACGACCCGGCCCTGGTGCTCGATCCGACCGATCCCGACGTCCGATACGTCCTGATGCCCCTGCGGGTCTGATCCCGGTCATCGGCCCTCACCCCGCCGGCGCGAACCGTCTATAGACTGGCGGCCGTGCGCTCGGTCCTGACACGCCTGTCCCTTACCGACTTCCGGTCCTACGACCGGGCGGAGCTGGAGATCGACGGCCGCTCGGTCGTGCTCACCGGCCCCAACGGGGCTGGCAAGACCAACATACTGGAGGCCGTCTCCCTCCTGTCCCCGGGCCGCGGGCTCCGCAACGCCGCCCTTCCGGAGATTGGCCGCCGGGCCCCGGAGGAGACAACCGGGCGCGCCTGGGCCGTCGCGGCCTGGCTGGAGGTGGGCGGCGAGGCGGTCCGCCTGGGCGTGGGCGCGGAGTCCCCCGGGGCGGGCCGCCGCACCGTGCGCCTTGAGGGCGAACCCGCCGCCCCGGCGCGCCTTACCGACCATGTCCGCCCGGCCTGGCTGACCCCTGCCCAGGACCGGCTCTTCCTCGAGGCCGCGGGCGAGCGTCGCAGGTTCCTGGACCGGCTGGTCTTCGCCGCCGAACCCGCCCACGCCGGCTTCGCCCAGGCCTATGAAAAGGCCCTGCGCGAGCGACTTCGCCTGCTGACCGACGGGCCCGCTGACCCGGTCTGGCTCGACGCCCTGGAGCGGCGACTCGCCATCAGCGGCGCGCGCCTGGCCGAAGCCAGGGCCCTCACCCTGGCCGCCCTCCAGGCCGAGATCGACGCCCGGGGTGATCGGCCCTTCCCCCAGGCCAGAGTCACCCCGCTCGGAGAGTGGGAGCGCCGCGCCGCAGAGGGCGAAACCGGTCCTGCCCTGGAGCAGGCCCTGGCCTCAGCCCTGGCCGGGTCCCGGGGCCGGGACGCCGCCGCCGGACGGTCCCTGACCGGGCCCCACCGGGGCGACATGTCCGTGATCCACGCCGAAAGGGGCCGCCCCGCCGCCGAGTGTTCCACCGGTGAGCAGAAGGCCCTGGTCCTGAACTTGGTGCTTGCCCAGGCGGCGCGTCTTTCCCGTGCCGAATCAGCGCCGGCACCTGTATTGTTACTGGATGAAGTCGCTGCGCACCTGGACCGCCGCCGGCGGGCCGCGCTGTTCGACGAAATCGAGGCGCTCGGGCTTCAGGCCTTCCTGACCGGCACGGACGACCCTCTCTTCGAGGACCTTGCGGGCCGTGCCCTCAGGATCCGGGTTGAGGGCTCCAGGCTGGCTGTTGCGGACACTCCATGACCGACGAAACCCAGACCCCTGCCGAAATCCCCGCCGAGACCCCGGAGGAGGCTGCTGCCGCCTATGGCGCGGAGTCCATCCGGGTCCTCAAGGGGCTCGATGCCGTGCGCAAGCGGCCGGGCATGTACATTGGTGACACCGATGACGGCTCCGGCCTTCACCATATGGTCTACGAGGTGGTGGACAACGCCATCGATGAGGCCCTGGCCGGTCATGCGACGCGGGTCGAGGTGATCCTCAACGCCGACGGCTCGTGCACCGTCACCGACGATGGCCGGGGGATTCCCACCGACATCCACGAGGGCGAAGGCGTGTCGGCGGCCGAGGTCATCATGACCCAGCTGCATGCCGGCGGGAAGTTCGACCAGAACGCCTACAAGGTCTCGGGCGGCCTGCACGGCGTGGGGGTTTCGGTGGTCAACGCCCTTTCCGACTGGCTGAAGCTCAAGGTCCACCGGGGCGGGCGCGCCCATGAGATGATGTTCCGCAGGGGCGACGCCGTCTCGCCCCTGGAGCCGACCGGCCCCTCCCCCCTTCGGGAGTCGGGTGAGTCCCTGACCGGCACAGAGGTCACCTTCCTGCCCTCGCGGGAGACCTTCGCCTTCATCGAGTTCGATCGTCGCACCCTTGAGCATCGCCTGCGCGAACTCGCCTTCCTCAATTCCGGTGTCCACATCCGCCTGAGCGACAACCGCGAGGCCGAACCCTGGGAAGAGATCTTGCACTACGACGGGGGTGTGGAGGCCTTTGTCCGCCACCTCGACAAGGCCAAGGCACCCCTGATGAAGGCACCGATCGTGGTGCGGGGACGCCGAGACAACGTGGAGATCGACCTCGCCCTGTGGTGGAACGAAAGCTACCACGAGAACGTCCTCTGCTTCACCAACAACATCCCCCAGAGGGAGGGCGGCACCCACCTGGCCGCCTTCCGCTCGGCCCTTACGCGGATCATCACCGGCTATGCCGACTCCAGCGGGACGGCCAAGCGGGAGAAGGTCAATCTCGCCGGCGAGGACGCCCGCGAAGGTCTGACCTGCGTCCTGTCGGTCAAGGTTCCGGACCCCAAGTTCTCGTCCCAGACCAAGGACAAGCTGGTGTCCTCGGAGGTGCGTCCTGCTGTCGAGGGTCTGGTGGGGGAGGGCCTCGCCAACTGGTTCGAGGAGAATCCCGCCGAGGGGCGGATGATCATCCAGAAGATCGCTGAGGCCGCCGCCGCCCGCGAGGCCGCCCGCAAGGCCCGCGAACTGACCCGGCGCAAGTCCGCCTTGGACATCTCCTCCCTGCCCGGCAAGCTGGCCGACTGCCAGGAGAAGGATCCGGCCAAGTCCGAGGTCTTCCTCGTCGAGGGCGATTCCGCCGGTGGCTCCGCCAAGCAGGCGCGCAAT
>Ga0079299_1000339_pt1 | contig 11636 bp, 8 predicted proteins | sample Wag4_2014_7_11_2_FD_76334 | JGI IMG/M metagenome (GOLD analysis project Ga0079299, IMG submission 76334) | Lake water microbial communities from Ohio, USA - Utica-2 Time Series LW 2014_7_11 | ecosystem: Environmental > Aquatic > Freshwater > Lake | place: USA: Ohio | collected 2014-07-11
TCGGCCGGGGGCATGGTGGCCAGCCAGGAGCGGCTGGCCTCGGAGGCGGGGGCGGCCGTGCTGCGCCAGGGGGGCAACGCGGTGGATGCGGCGGTGGCCACGGCCTTCGCCCTGGCGGTGACCCTGCCCCAGGCCGGCAACCTGGGGGGTGGCGGCTTCGCCGTGCTCTGGCTGCCAGGCCCCTCCCCCGCCCGTGGGCGCGGCTGCCTGCCGGCCCGCCGGCCCGGGGCGAGCGCTCCTGAGCTGGCGCTTGGCCGCGGCGTGGCCGTGGCGGTGAACTTCCGGGAGACGGCCCCCCTGGCGGCCACCCCTGGGATGTTTCTGGCTGCCGATGGCCAGGTCGACCGTCAGCGGGCCACCCGCAGCCTGCTCAGCACCGCCGTGCCCGGCACCCCCGCCGGCCTGCTGCTAGCCCAGCGCTGCTATGGCCGCCTGCCCCGGGCCCGGGTGATGGCGCCGGCGATCGCCCTGGCCGAGCAGGGCTTTGCCGTGGGGCCGGAACTGAGCCGTTCCCTGCGCCAGGCCGCCCCGCTGCTCCAGGCGGACCCCACCTCCCGCCAGCTGTTCTTCCAGCCGCCGCGCCAGGCGGGGGCCGAGCCCCAGCCCTACCGGCCCGGCCAGCTGCTGCGCCAGCCCCAGCTGGCCGCCAGCCTGCGCCGCATCGCCGCCGCTGGCGGGGCCGGCTTCTACCAGGGCCCCAGCGCCCAGGCCCTGGTGCGGCTGATGAAGGAGCGGGGCGGTCTGATCCGCCAGGCCGATCTCGACGCCTACCGGGCCCAGCTGGTGCAGCCCCTGCGCGCCCGCTTCCGCGGCGCCAGCGTGCTGGGCATGCCTCCGCCGAGCAGTGGTGGCGTCACGCTGCTGCAGCTGCTGCAGATCCTGGAGCCCCTGCCCCTGGAGCGCTGGGGGCTGAACAGCGCCGCCGGCATCCATGCCCTGGTGGAGGCGATGAACCTGGCCTACCGCGATCGCAACCAGTGGCTGGGCGATCCGGATCAGGTGGCGATCCCCCTGGAGCGGTTGCTCAGTGCGGGCTATGCCAGCGCGCTGCGTGGCCAGCTCGATCTCAACCGGCACCGTGCGGCCGCCACCCTCGCCCCGCCCGCGGCTCCCCGCCGGGAGGGGCCCAACACCACCCACCTCTCGGTGGCCGACCGCCAGGGCGGGCTGGTGGCCCTCACCACCACCCTCAACTTCGCCTATGGCAACGGCGTGAGCGTGCCCGGCGCCGGCTTCCTGCTCAACAACGAGATGGACGACTTCACCGCCAGCCCCGGCCAGCCCAACGCCTATGGCCTGGTGCAGGGGGAGGCCAATGCGATCGCGCCGGGCAAGCGGCCCCTCAGCTCGATGAGCCCCACCCTGGTGTTCCGGCCCGATGGCTCCCCCTGGCTGGCCACCGGCAGCCCGGGCGGCAGCCGCATCATCACCACCGTGCTGCAGGTGCTGCTGGGCCGCTTGGTGCATGGCCTGAATCTGGCGGGCGCCGTGGCCAGCCCTCGGGTGCACAGCCAACTCTGGCCCGACCAGATCAGCCACGAGCAGGGCATCAGCCCAGACACCCTGGCCCTGCTGATCCGCCGCGGCCACCGCCTGCAGTTGGCGCCGGCCATGGGCTCGGCCAACAGTGTGGAGGTGCTGCCCACTGTTGATGAAGGCGGGGGCGGCAGCCTGGGAGCGGCTGATCCCCGTCGGTTGGGAGGGGCGGCGGTGGCCGAATAGGGCCCCCGGCCGGCTTCGGCTCAGCTGGCCGATGCCCTGGGAGCCGTGATCAGGTTCACGGCCGAGAAGGCGAGGCCGATGCCGAAGAGGGTGCCGATCGCCCAGAGGCTGTCGCTCGGCCATTGGGCGATCAGCATCACCCCGAGGATGGCTGTGACGATGCCATCAAGCAGGACCAGCCCGCGCGCCTGCCCCTGGCCGGCGGCGGCGCTGGCCAGTTCCATCACTCCCTCAAAAGCCAGCAGGATGCCCACGAACAGGGTGAGGCTCACCTCGCTGCCCACCGGATAGGCCAGGGTCCAAATGCCGCCACCGATGTAGAGCAACGCCGAGAGGAGCCGAAACAGCGTGCTGGTGGTGTCGCCACCGCTGAGTCGCAGCAGCTGGGCGATGCCGGCGGCAACGGCCACGCCGCCGATGGCGATGGTGAGCAGGGTCGCTGAAACGAACGGCAGGGCAATGGCCAGGCCGGCGGAGGCGAACAGAAGAAGGGCGGCGACCCAGCGCAGTACGGGCGATGCGGGAGCGGACATCCGAAAGCAAGAATTTGGCCTTCTTTATAAGTCGAATCCCTTGCAGATCGGATCGGCTTTTGTCAGGAGCCGAAGATCAATTCGCTATTGTGGCAAGTTGTTACGAACTGCTGCGCTCCCCCTGCTGGCTGGTCATGTTGGAAGCGTTGTTGGGTGCGTTTGTCAGTTCCGATGCTCGAGCTGTTGCCCGCTCTCAATGATCACAATCTTCCTTGGATGGATACCATTCATCCGATTGTGGTGCATTTTGTGATCGCGATGGGGCTGATCAGCTTCGTCTTTGATCTGATCGGTGTGCTGTTTCGCCGAACTCGCTTGTTTGAGGTGAGTTTCTGGAATTTGCTGTTTGCCACCGCGGCGATTTTTGTGGCGATCATCTTCGGTCAGGTGGAGGCAGGCTTGGCCAACCCTTATGGAGCCTCCAGCGAGATCCTGAATCTGCACAGCACGATCGGCTGGTCGCTGGCCGGTGTGTTGTCCTTGATGTCCGGCTGGCGCTACGTGATCCGCAGCCGTGATCCGCAGCAGATCCCCCTTGGCTTTCTGGGTGCCGGGGCTGCGCTCAGTGCTCTGATCGTGGTGCAGGTCACCCTCGGCAATCAGTTGATCTGGACCTACGGCCTCCATACCGTGCCAGTGGTTCAGGCGATGCGTGATGGGTTGGTGTGATGGCCATCTACATCTCTCCTCAGCCGCCGATCGAGCAGCTGGCCTCCCAGCTCGGACCCAACGGTCTTCCCTATGCGTTGCCGATCCACCCCAATCTGGTGCATCTCACGATCGGTCTGTTCGTGATCGCCATCGCCTTTGACATCGCCGGAGCGCTCTATCCGGTGGAGAAGCGGGTGTTTCGCTTCCTCGCACTGCCGGTGACCCGTGCCGGCTTTCACGATGTCGGTTGGTACAACCTGCTCGCCTGCTCCATCGTGAGTTTCTTCACTGTGGCGGCAGGCTTCTATGAGCTGCTGCTGGCCGAGCCCCTGCCCGGTGTCACCAGCAGCATCGGCCTGCAGAGCATGGACACCATGTTGATCCATGGCGTCGGTGGTGTGCTGATCCTGCTGGTGATCGTGGCGATGACGGTATGGCGTGGCTTCCAGCGCTTCGTCTGGCGCAGGGACATGGGCCGTCAGGTGCAGTGGCTCTACCTGTTGGCGGGTCTGGCTCTGTTTCTGGTGATCGGTCTGCACGGCACGCTTGGTGCCGAGCTCGCCGCCGAATTCGGTGTGCACATCACCGCCGACCAGCTTCTGGCCGCCGGTGCCGACCTCAAGGAGGCTCTGCCATGACCAGTTCCACCCCGCGCCTGCGTCCCCTGCCCCTGCTGGGGCTGGCCCTCTGGGTGGGGCTGCTGGTGCTTGTGAGCGTGTGGATGAGCCGTCAGGCTTACCACTGGCTGCCCGTTCAGGCCTCCACTGCCGCGCCCCTTGTGGATGGCCTGTTCAGCTTTGAAACGGGGGTGGGCACCTTTGTCTTTCTCGGTGTGATCTCGGTGATGATCTGGGTGGTGCTGATGCACCGAGCCGAGAAATATGACGCATCCGATGCCGAGCCAATCGAGGGCAACACCAAGCTTGAGGTGATCTGGACGGCCATTCCACTGGTGTTGGTGATGGGGATTGCGGTTTACGCCATCCAGGTCAACACCCGTCTTGGTGTGCTGGGGCCCATGGAGCACATCCATCCAGGCAATGCGGTGGAGGAGGTTGGTGGTTATCCTGGCGACCGATTACCTCCGGAAACTGTGGAGGTGATTGCCCGTCAATGGTCTTGGGAGTTCCGCTATCCCGCAGCGGGCGTTTCCTCTACTGAACTGCACCTGGCGATTGACCAGCCGGTTACTTTCAGGCTGGTATCTGATGATGTGATACACGGCTTTTACATTCCGGCGTTTCGCCTTAAGCAGGATGTGGTTCCTGGCACGGCGATCGACTTCAATCTCACCCCCACAAGGGAGGGGCGTTACCGCCTGCGTGATTCCCAGTTCAGCGGCACCTGGTTTGCGGCCAACCAGGCCGATGTGGTGGTGGAGGCTGGCGATGCCCACGCCGCCTGGCTGAAGCAGGCTGCTGCTCAGCCTCTCCAGAGCGGCATCAGCGATGCCGTGCAGGAGTACGCCGTACGGGACCGCAAGAGCAATCCCGGCTGGGCCACCGTGCCTCCGGCCCCCCCCCCGCAGGTGAATGTTCCTGGCTCCAACACCCTGCCCCACGATGCCTGATCTTGCTTCCCGATGACCTCCGCCACGTTCCCCTCCAGCGAGCCCAAGCCATCCTGGACCCGCTATTTCAGCTTCAACACCGACGCCAAGGTGATCGGCATCCAGTACATCGTGCTGTCCTTCTTCTATTTTTTGATCGGTGGCCTTCTCGCCATGATCATTCGCGGTGAGCTGATCACGCCCGCTGCTGATTTGGTGGATCGCACGGTCTATAACGGCATCTACACGATGCACGGAACGATCATGCTGTTTCTGTTCATCTTTCCCGTTCTCAACGGTCTTAATAACCTCTTGATCCCGACGATGATCGGCGCACCGGATATGGCCTTCCCGCGGTTGAATGCCGTGGCCTTCTGGTTGGTGCCTATCTTCGGCACCCTGCTGATCGCCAGTTTCTTCGTGCCCGGAGGACCGGCCTATTCCGGTTGGTGGTCCTACCCGCCGGTCAGTCTCCAAAATCCCCTCGGCAATCTGCTGAGCGGCCAGGGTCTCTGGATTACGGCGGTTGCTCTTTCAGGGGTGTCGTCAATTATGGGAGCAGTCAATTTCGTGACCACGATCATCCGCATGCGTGCGCCGGGCATGACCTGGTTCCGCATGCCGGTGTTCTGCTGGACGGCGCTGGCGGCCCAATCCCTGCAGTTGATCGGGCTGCCTGCTCTCACTGGCGGAGCGGTGATGCTGTTGTTCGATCTGATTGCTGGGACCTCTTTCTATCGTCCTGAGGGAGGTGGAGATCCAGTGCTATATCAGCATTTTTTCTGGTTCTACTCCCACCCGGCCGTCTATGTGATCATTTTGCCGGTGTTCGGAGTGTTCTCTGAGCTCTTCCCTGTTTACGCGCGCAAGCCGCTCTTCGGATATGTCTATGTAGCGCTCGCCTCATTCATCATTGTCGGGCTCGGCTTGATTGTCTGGGTGCACCACATGTTTCCTAGTGGAGTGGCTCAGTGGATGCGCAATCTGTTCATGGTTACGACCATGTTGATCGCCGTACCCACCGGGGTGAAGGTGTTCGCCTGGCTGGGAACTCTCTGGCGCGGCAAACTGCGCCTCACCACTCCGATGTTGTTCTGCCTGGGTGGGCTGTTCAATTTCGTTTTTGCAGGCATCACAGGTATCATGCTGGCTACTGTTCCAGTCGATATTCATGTCAGCAATACTTATTTTGTTGTTGGTCACTTTCACTACGTAATTTATGGAGCAGCGGTGATGGGTGTGTTCGCGGCTATCTATCACTGGTTCCCCAAGTTCACCGGTCGGATGCCTTATGAGGGCTTGGGAAAGGTCCATTTCTTGCTCACTTTTGTTGGCGCAAACCTGAACTTTCTCCCCATGCACCCTGCCGGCTTGATGGGCATGCCGAGGCGGGTTTCATCTTATGACCCGGAATTCGCCTTCTGGAACGTGCTTGCCAGCCTCGGGGCCTTTCTTTTGGGGGTATCGATCATTCCTTTCCTTCTCAACATGGTGAGCTCCTGGGTGCGGGGCCCCAAGGCGACCCACAATCCCTGGAATGCCATCGGCCTGGAGTGGCTCTTGCCCTCCCCCCCCGCCGAGGACAACTTCGGTGAGCATGTGCCCACCGTGATTTCACGCCCCTACGGCTATGGCCTGGGCCAACCGCTGGTGGAAAACCAGGCGGCGATTGAACGCGAACTCACCCTGCAGGAGGCCACGCCATGACCACCGCCATTCCCCCCACCGGTTCGATCACTCCCCATGGCGAGGGTGGTGAGGGCCACGCCAACCACAGCCTCACCGGCTTCATCATTTTTCTGTGTTCAGAGAGTGTCATCTTTCTGGCGTTCTTCAGTGGCTATGCCGTCTTGAAGACCTCGGCCCTCAACTGGCTGCCCGCCGGCGTGGAGGGTCTGGAATGGCGCATGCCGCTGATCAACACGATCGTTCTGGTCTCGAGTTCCGGCACGATCTGGCTGGCGGAGACCTTCATGGCTCGAGGCAACCTCTGGGGCTTCCGGGCCCTCTGGCTTCTCACCATGGCCTTGGGGGGCTATTTCCTCTATGGCCAGGCCGTGGAGTGGAGCGAGCTTGCGTTCGGCTTCACCTCAGGCACCTTCGGTGGCACCTTTTACTTGCTTACCGGTTTCCACGGCCTGCATGTGGCGACCGGCGTGCTGCTCATGGCTCTGATGCTGATCAAGTCGTTCCTTCCTGGTAACTACGCCAAAGGTGAGCAGGGAGTCCAGGCCACCTCTCTGTTCTGGCACTTCGTGGATGTGATCTGGATCATCCTGTTTGTGCTCATTTACGTCTGGCAACGTCATTGAGGACCATCAGATGATCATCGACGACCGTCACTACGACGTCATCATCATCGGCAGCGGTGCTGCCGGTGGCACTGTCGCCGCTGTTCTGGCCGAGGCCGGCCACGCCGTGCTGCTGCTGGAGCGTGGCGCCGGCATGCCCCTGGCCGATCAGAACCTGGCTGGGGTGGAGCTGTTCCGCAAGGACCGCTATCACCCGAATGAGCGCTGGTTCGGCACCGATGGCGATCCCTTCGCCCCCCAGACGATTTATGCCCTCGGGGGCAACACCAAGATCTGGGGAGGGGTGCTCGAACGCATGCGCGAGCGGGAGTTCGACGGCCTGATGCTCCAGGAGCGCCAGGCTCCCGCCTGGGGACTCAGCTACGCCGAGATGGAGCCCTGGTATGACCAGGCTGAAGCCCTCTACCGGGTGCATGGGGCGCGGGGTCAGGATCCCACCGAGCCCTCCGCGGCCGTGGCCTACGCCCATGAACCCAGGCAGGCCGAACCGTTCCTCAACGCCCTGGCCGAAGACCTCCAGCGTCACGGCGTTCACCCCTATCGCCTGCCCCTGAGCTGGTCCGAGTCCAGCAGTGATCCCACGGGCGATGCCGAACTGTTCGGTGTGGAACCGGCACGCCGCTGCCGCGAGGTGATGGTGCGCAGCGGCGCCGCCGTGCAGCGCCTGCACGTGAATCCTTCTGGCAGCGAGGTGCGCGGCGTTGAGGCCCTGATCGATGGACAGAGCTGGCTGTTCAGCGCCCATCAGGTGGTGCTGGCGGCTGGGGCGATCAACACTCCGGCGATCCTGCTGCGCTCGGCCACCGATCACCACCCCCGCGGTCTGGCCAACGGGTCTGACCAGGTGGGCCGCAACCTGATGAAGCTGCAGCTCACCTCGATCCTGCAGCTCGCCACCGTTCCGAACGATGGCTGTTATTCCCGCAGCTTTGGCGTGAATGATTTCCTCTGGGGGGACAGCAACGTCTCGTTCCCGCTGGGCTCCATCCAGAACGGTGGTGGCGTGCTTCAGGACGCGCTCTTTGCTGAATCGCCGCCGGTGCTGTCGCTGGTGACCAAACTCCTGCCTGATTTCGGTCTTGAGCAGCTGGCCTCCCGCTCGGTCACCTGGTGGGCGATGAGCCCGGTGCTCCCCGATCCCCACAACCGCATCAGCCTCCGCAACGACCAGATCCAGGTGAACTACCGGGTGAACAACTTCGAAGCCCACGACCGGCTTGTCTATCGCTGGATCGATACCCTCAAGGCGGTGGAGGCCGATCCGCTCACCCACGTGGTGCGCAGCGCCCCCACCCATCCGCGGGGGGAGGCGCCGCTCTCCGCCATCGGTTACGCCTGCGGCACCTGCCGCATGGGTGAGAACCCTGCCACCTCGGTGGTGGACCTGCAGGGCCGCAGCCATGAACTCACCAACCTCACCATCGCCGATGCCAGCGTGTTCCCCGCCTGTCCGATGATGGGCTTCGGGCTCACGGTGATCGCCAACGCCCTGCGGATCGCGGCCGGTGTGCGCGCCGCTTTGCAATGACCATCGACCCGTTCGAACCCAGTGGCCCTGCCCAGCTGAGTTCAGAGGCGCGGCGCATGGCCGAGCGCGACAACGGCCTCGCCCAGTGGAGTCTGTGGGGCAGCTATCTGCCCGACCGCCAGTGGGGCACCGTTCGCGAGGACTACTCCGCTGACGGCGATGCCTGGCGTTCCTTTCCCCACGATCACGCCCGCTCGCGGGTGTACCGCTGGGGAGAAGACGGCCTGCTCGGCATCTGCGATGAGCAGTGCCGACTCTGTTTTTCCGTGGCCCTGTGGAACGGCCAGGATCCGATCCTCAAGGAGCGGCCCTTCGGCCTGGGCAACCCGGAGGGCAACCACGGCGAAGATCTTAAGGATTACTACTTTCATATCGCCAACACCCCTACCCACAGCTTCATGCGGGGGCTCTACAAATATCCCCAGGCGCGCTTTCCCTATGGCCAGCTGGTGGAGGAGAACGCTCGCCGCGACCGGGACCAGCCGGAATACGAGCTGGTGGATACGGGCATCTTCAACGAAAGCCGTTACTTCGATGTGTTCATTGAATACGCGAAGGCATCCGCCACCGATCTGCTGATCCGCATCCGGGCGATCAATCGTGGTCCGGATGCGGCGCCCCTCAGCCTGCTTCCCACCCTCTGGCTGCGCAACACCTGGAGTTGGGGCTATCCCGGTCAATCCCGGCAACCGCTGCGGCTGCACGGTGATCGGTTGATCACGCCTACCCTCTCCGACCTCGCTTCCTATGAGCTGCTGCTCAACGGCTCCGCCCAGTGGCTGTTCACCGACAACGAGACCAACAGCGAGCGTCTCTACGGCCAACCCAATGCGACGCCTTTCCAGAAGGATGGCTTTCATCGCTACGTGATCGATGGCGAGCAGGGCGCCATCAATCCCACGGCCGAGGGCACCAAAGCGGCTGCGCTGGTGCAGCACACGCTCCAGCCGGGCGAGACCTGGACGGTGGAGTTGCGGTTGCGGCCTGCCGATACCGACAGGTCCAGTGCCAGCTCCGCGTCCAGTGCCGACCTGTCTCCGTCAACCCCCTTCGGTGAGAGCTTCAACGCCCTGTTCGCGGCCCGCGAGCTTGAGTGGCAGGCCTACATGGAGCATTGCCTCCCAGGGCTCTCGGCGGAGGATCGCCTGATCCACAGCAGTGCCCTGGCCGGCTTGCTGTGGTGCAAGAAGTACTACGGCTGGAGTGTGGTGCGCTGGCTGGATGGCGACCCTACCCAGCCGCCGCCACCGCCAGAGCGCATGCACTCGGAGACGGCACCGTGGCGTCGTCTGCATGCCAACGACATCATCGCCATGCCGGATGCCTGGGAGTACCCCTACTTCTGCCAGTGGGACCTGATGTTCCACGCCGTGTCGTTTGCCATCGTCGATCCGGCCACGGCCAAGCAGCAGTCGATGCTGCTGCGCTCGCCCCATTACACGGCTCCCAACGCCCAGACACCGGCGTACGAGTGGGCCCTGTCGGACCCCAACCCGCCAATCGGAGCCTGGGCCGTGATGCGGATCTTCCAGATCGAACGCAAGCAGGCCGAGGGCACGGCCGACTTCGCCTATCTGCGGGAAGCGCTGCGCAAGCTGCTCCTCGAGTACGGCTGGTGGGCTAACCGCAACGATCGCTCGGGCGACAACATCTTTGAAGGGGGCTTCCTCGGTCTCGACAACATCGCCGTATTCGATCGGCGTTTTCCTCTCTCTGATGGCAGTCACATTCTCCAGTGCGATGGCACGGCCTGGATGGCTTCGCTGAGTCTGAACCTGCTTAATATTGCTGTTGAGCTTAGTCGTGATGAGCCTGAGTACGCCGATATCTGCGAGCGTTTTGTTTACGATTTTCTGGTGCTGACTTTTGCGCTCAATGTTCCGGCGCAACGTGAGTACGTAAACTGGGATGAAGAGGATGGTTTTTACTATGACGTGATCAAGCGGCCCGATGGCAGCACCGATTATCTCCGCACCCGCTCCGTTTCCGGTTTGATTCCACTGCTGGCCGTTGCCAGTTTTGATGTGCAGACCGTTGAGCGCCTGCCGATGTTGGATGTGCTCAAGAGTGGGTCCTGGCTGATTCATGAGCGCACCTCGCCCACCTGGCTGGAGGCCAACATGGGGCGCTGGCACAACGATCGCCTGTTGCTCGCCCTGGTGCCCGAGGACCGCCTGCGTCGGATCTGTCAACGCCTGTTCGACGAGGATGAGTTCCTGTCGCCCTATGGCATTCGGGCCCTCTCCAAGGTGTATGAGGCCCATCCCTATCGCTACACGGCGGGCTCAGACAGTGAGGAGCTGCGCTACAGCCCTGCGGATAGCCCGGTCGCGATGTTCGGTGGCAATTCAAACTGGCGCGGGCCTGTTTGGATGCCCATCAACTTCCTGCTGATTGAGTCGTTGCAGAAGTTTGCCCATTTTTATGGCGACAGCTTCAAGGTGGAGTTTCCCACCCGTTCCGGCAACTGGATCAATCTCTGGGATGCCTCGCTGCAGCTTCAAAAACGGCTGGTGGGCATCTTCCGCCGCGATGCCCTGGGCCGGCGTGCGTTCAATGGCGATGTGGATCTGTTCCAGAATGATCCCCATTGGCGGGATCTTCTGCTGTTCAACGAGTATTTCCATGGCGACAACGGCCGTGGTGTGGGCGCCTCCCACCAGACTGGCTGGAGTGCCGTGGTGGCCAAGATGATCAACCAGCTGCATCGTTATCCCACCGGTTGACGTTCACCTCGAGCATCAACTGGCGATCACGATCCGTTCCCTCATTTGATTTCCGATGTCTGCGGTGTCACCGTCTGCTGTATCCTCCCGCGACCTGTTGACCGGCATTCACAGCTCGCCGCTGCCCGTCGCCGAGCAGCAACAAGTGGACAATGGTGCCCACTTCGATGTGGTGATCATCGGCAGTGGCGCCGGCGGCGGCACGCTGGCTCGCAGTCTGGCCGCTTCGGGGCTGAAGATCCTGGTACTGGAGCGGGGCGACTGGCTGCCTCAGGAGCCCCAGAACTGGGACGCCGAAGAGGTGTTCCAGAAGGGTCGTTACGTCTCGAAGGACACCTGGTTCGACAAGCACGGCAAGTCTTTCCAGCCAGGTAGCCATTACTTCGTGGGCGGCGCCACCAAGATGTACGGCGCCGCCCACTTCCGGTTGCGCCAACAGGATTTCGAGGAGCTGGTGCACTTCGACGGCATTTCGCCGGCCTGGCCTTTGCGCTACAGCGATTTCGAGCCCTGGTATCAGCGGGCTGAGGAGATGTACCACGTGCACGGCCTGCGCGGCGAGGATCCCACTGAGCCCCCCTGCAGCGGCCCCTATCCCCACCCACCGATTGCCCA
>Ga0079299_1000341_pt1 | contig 11617 bp, 10 predicted proteins | sample Wag4_2014_7_11_2_FD_76334 | JGI IMG/M metagenome (GOLD analysis project Ga0079299, IMG submission 76334) | Lake water microbial communities from Ohio, USA - Utica-2 Time Series LW 2014_7_11 | ecosystem: Environmental > Aquatic > Freshwater > Lake | place: USA: Ohio | collected 2014-07-11
GAACAGCAGCACCTCGAAGCCGAGGCCGAGCGCCTGCTCCAGCGCTGCCTGCAGGCCTGACCGCCCCCCCTTCAGGCCGCGGCGATCAGGGCGAAGGGGATGCGCTGGAAGACGATGCCGTCGTGGCGACGGTCGCTCCGCCCCGCCAGCGCGCTCCGGTTGCGACGCTTCTCCTCGCCGCGGCTCTTCTGGAAGCTGCTGCCGGACTCCTGCAGCAGCGCCACGGAACCATCGCTGAAGCGGGCCAGATCGCTGTAACCGCTGAAGGCACCCGGGCTGGGATCGGTGCCGTAACCGCGGCTCCAGCTGCGGCCGTTGTCGCGGCTCAGGCGGATGCGGCCGTTGGTGCGGTACTGCCGATCCACCGGGTTGGAGAACAGCAGGGCGGCCCGCCGATCCGGACCGAACGCATAGGTGAGCAGACTGGCCTGGCAGCCATTGAGCGGCTCGATCAACTGCGGTTCCGCGGCGCTGCTGGCCATTGTCTCGCCGCCGTCGCGGCTGATGCTTACCCAGCGCATGCCACCGCTGCTGCGGCTGTTGAGCATCAGGCTGCCGTCGCCCAGTTCCGCCACGGTGGCTTCACTGCTCGGGCCGCTGGCGCTTGCGCCCACCCGCCAGCTCATGCCGCCGTCATCGGAGAGCAGCAGGTGGGAGCGGCTGCCCTGGCCCGGGGTGCTGTGGCGGGCGGGGACCACGATCCGCCCGGCGGCGGGAGCGAGGCGCTTGACGATGCCATGACCGGGCCCGATGCCGCTCCAGGGTTTCCAGCCGGGCAGCCGCACCTGCGCCGTGATGTCGCGGCTGGGAGCCCAGGTGCGACCGTCGTCGTCGCTGTAGGTGATCCGCAGATGGCGCAGGCCCCGGTCGGCCTCGCGGCGCACCGCCTGGTTCCACATCCACAACAGCAGGATCCTGCCGCTCCCGAGCACCACCGGCACCGGGATCTTGCAGGGGTTGATGCCGTCATCGGCAATCACCTGCAGCGGTCCCCAGCTGAGCCCGCCATCGCCGGAACGCCGCAGCAGCACATCGATGTCCCCTTCATCGCGACAGTTGTCGCGGCGACCGCCGCAGAAGGCCAGCACGGTGCCGGCAGCGCTGATCGCCAGGCCCGGCGTGCGGTAGCAGCTGTACCCCAGCTCCCCGGAGGGGAAGGGCTCACTGCGCAGCGGAGCACCGGCCGGAACACGGGAACGGCCGGCGAGCGGCGGCAGACCGCCCACCAGAACACCAGCGGCGGCCAGACCGGCGCCGCGCAGCAGATCGCGCCTGGAGAGCTGAACCATCGTTGGACGTACCTGATCGGCAGACCCTGGCGGTCAGGGTAGGTTTGCCCTGACTGGGCTGGATCGAGACCCACCGATGCTGCTTGCCTCCGCCCCGTCTGCCGAACAGCGGCCATCCAGCCGGGAGGAGGCCAGCGGCGGTCCTGCCCCGATGGTCGAGCTGAAGCAGGCCTCCAAGCAGGAGTCGGTCGGGGTCGGCGGGAAGCGCCGGATCTTCCACAACCTCAACCTCACGCTGTTCCAGGGGGAGCGGCTGGGCCTGTTCGCCGTTCATGGCGACGACGCCAACTGCCTGCTGGGCTGCATCAGCGGCGTTGAACTGCTCGACGGCGGCAGCCTCCTGCAGCACGGCTCGGTCTCCTGGCCCGTGGGCACCAACCTCACCTTCTCCGGCAAGCTCAGCGGCGCGGCCAATGCCCGCTTTGCCGCCGAGATCTACAGCCAGCCCGGCTGCATCGACGATGATCTGCGGCTGATCCAGGAGCTCGCCACGATCCCGGATGCCGCCTTTCACCAGCCGATCAGCAGCTGGACCGGGCCGATGAAGGATGCCCTGAAGCTGGCCGTGTCCCTGGCGTTCGAATTCGATGTGCTGGCGGTGGGGCGGATCAGCGGCTGGGATTTCCGGGCGATTCACCCCGATTCCGTGCGCATCCGTGAGCTGTTCGAGCGGCGGATCGAGGGCCGCACCCTGGTGATGGCCGCCACGGGCCAGAACAAGCTGGCCCTCGAATACTGCGACGAAGGGGTGGCCCTGGTGGATGGCAGCCTGCTGTACCGCGGAGATCCGGAGGTGTGCCTCGAGCTGGTCAAGGAAGAGGCCCAGCGCCTCAAACAGGAGCGGCGACGGCGGGTGAATGCCAGGGTGCAGCGGCTGCTGGGCCAGGGCGCCGTTGATCCAGACGAGGTGGAGAGCGACGAAGACCTGCTGGCGGAGGCGGAAGCCGAGCCGGCCTCCAGGCTGAACGGATGAGCAGCGCGCCCGAACGGCTGCTGGTGATCCACGCCGGCACCCACAAGACCGCCACCTCCTATATCCAGAGCCGCCTGCTGGCCAATCAGGCCCGCCTGGAAGCATGCGGTGTGCAGCTGGCCTATCCCCAGAAGGTGCGGAAGCACAAGCCCCTGGCCCGGGCCCTGGCCCGGGGCGACTGGGATCTGTGGCAGCGCTTCCTGAACCGGCTTGGCGATGGCCCGGCCCAGGCGATCGTGAGCGCCGAGCAGTTCACCCAGCCGCTGGCCAGGCCCCGCTGCCATCGCGCGCTGCAGGCGTGGCTGGCCGAGCGGGGCTTCGCCCTGCGGGTGGTGGTGTTCCTGCGGGACCAGCCCGATTACATCAATGCCCGCTACGTGCACTCGATCCGCCGGCTGTACCACCACCAGGAGTTCGAGGCCTACGTGGCTGAGCAGCTCGCCGATCGGGGCCACATCTTTGATTACGAGCGCCTGTTCAGCCCGTTGATCCGCCATCGCTCCATCGAATGCCGCTTTCTGCCCTACGCCTCCGGCCTGGGCGATCCCTTCGAACGACTGATGGCCGACCAGGGCTGGCAGAGCGGGCAACCGTGGCTGCCGGCAGCACCCGACAAGCACAACGTGCAGCCGGGCTGTCAGGGGGTATGGCTGGCCCAGGCCATCGGTGAGCGACTGGAGCAGCTGGGGGTGCGCGGGCGCGCCCTGGTGAACAGCGGCTCGGTGGTGCGGCGCATCGCCGTGCGCGAAGGCTGGCAGAACGATCGCTACCACGGCTTCGATGGACCCGCTGCGGCGCGGGTAGCGGCCCATTACCAGGCTGCGAATGACAGGCTGGCCCAGCGGGTGTGGGGCTGCACCTGGGGTGAGCGGTTCGGGCCGGCGGCCGCCTGCGAGCGTCGGGTGTTCACGCCGCCGGAGCCCGGGTCGGCGGAGCGACAGCGGCTGGAGCTGCTGGTGGACGAGGCGCTGGCGGTGCTGGCCCGCGGCAACCGCAGGCTGGTCAGGCGGCTTAACATCCCCAAACGGGACGGGCACTGATCCATGGCTCGCCAACCGCTCCGCTACACCCTGAGCCAGCTCCTGCTGCAGCTGCGCATCATTTCCGCCGTGGCACGGCGGGAACTGGAACTGCGGGCCGCCAAAGGCCTGTTCGGAATCCTGGGGGTGTTCCTGGAGCCGCTGGCGCTGATCGGCACCTTTCTGGCCCTGCGCATCCTGCTGCGCGGTGCCGGCGAGGGCAGCTACATGAATCTGCTGCTCTGGCTTTCGGTGGGCTTCGTGCCGTTCTTCATGTTTGCCGAGGTGGCCATCAAGGCGATCTCCGGTGTGGAGAAGAACAGCACCCTGTATTTCTATCGCCGGCTGCGCCCCCTCGATTCCCTGATGGGCACCGCCCTGCTCACCACCCAGATCTTCGGCCTGCTGCTCCTGGTGATCACCGTGGCGGTCACCATCTGGGAGTGGCGGCCGCAGGTGGCCGCCTTCGGCGTCACCATCTTCGTGGTGATCGGCATCGCCCTGCTGGGCTTCGGCGTAGGCCTCTCCACCCTGATCCTCGGCCACCGCCTGCCCGTGCTGGCCTGGTTCGTGAAGATGTTTCTCCGGCGCATCCTGCTGTGGACCTCCTGCATCTTCTTCCCCATCCGGATTGTTCCCGATCAGCTCAGGCCCTGGATCCTCTGGAATCCGCTGGCCCATGGCATCGAGATGCTGCGGCAGTCGATCAACCCCGCCTATCCAGCCCCTGGAATCAGCGGCGTGTACTTCTGGGCCTGGGTGATCGGCTCCCTGGGATTCGGACTGTTCATCTATGGCAACAACGAAGAACTGCTCTATTCAACGGAAGCCCTTCCCGCCTCCACGATGAGCGACGAAGACTGACCGACTACACGCAACACCACCAGGCCCCATTGTTCGCCGCTGCGATACATCCAGACAGCCGAATGCAGACCTGGGTTTGCGCTTGATACGACTGGTAAGCTGAGCGAACTTTTCTGCGGGCATCGCTCCTTGATCCAGCAGACCCCAGCCCGACGGTCGTTGCTGCCCCGGCCCACCCGCTGGCCCGGGCCCGATCCCCTGGCGGCAGCGCTGGCCAGCGGTGCCCACGCCGCCTTCATCGCCTACGCGGCAACCGTTGCTGCCGCATCGCGCACGATCGGAGCCCTGCGCGCCATGGGGGCGCCCGTGCATCGGATCGTGGCCGATGCCCTGCCCTCGCCCACGGCCGACGATTCCGCCACGCCACCGGCCCGCCGCCGCCTGCGTGATCGGCTCAAGGCACCGCTGCAGCCGGTGCTGCGCCTGCCGGTGCCGCTTCTGCTGGCCGGCCTCGTGGTGGCGGGCTCCGCCTGGTACTTCTTCGGTGTGGGCCGCAATCGCTACACCAGTCAGTCGAGCTTCATCGTGCGGCTGCCCCAGTCGCCATCCGCCGCCACCTCCAGCGTGCTGGGCACCACCCTGGCCGGTCCGACCATGCTGGGCTCCCTGGAGGATGGTCGCTTTCTCGCGGTGTATCTCACCTCACCGGAGGTGATGCAGCGGGTGTTCCTGCGCCTGAAGCCGGAGGTCACCTGGGGGCGGCGGGCGCCGGATCCCTTCGCCGGCATCCAACGGGGCGCCAATCCCGATCAGATGCTGGCCTTCTTCCGGCGGCAGGTGTTCGTGGTGCCGCAGGACCTCACCGGCGTGATCAATCTCTCCACGGTGGGACTGGAGCCGGAGGCGTCCTATCGCCTCAACCAGCTGCTGCTTGAGGAGGCGGAAGCCTTCCTCAACCGGGTGAATCAGAACATCAGCCGCAACCAGCAACAGTTCTCCGAACGGGAGGTGGAGCTGGCCCGTCAGCGCCTGGATCGGGCCAACTTCGCCCTGAATTCCTTCAAGAATCAGTACGGCGAAGTCAGTCCTGACCAGTCGGCATCCGCCACCAGCAGCTTCATCACCACCCTGGAATCGAAGCTGGTGGACCTGAAGGTGGAGGAGGCCAGTCTCAAGCGTCAGTTCAAGGACCCCACCACTCCGGAGGTCGCTTACGTCACCGATCAGGTGCGCGAGCTGGAACGCCAGATCTCCGAGGAGCGGGCGATGCTGGTGGCACCGGAAGGCAAGGATTTCAACCGCATCACCACCGAAAACTCCAAGCTGCAGACCGAGGTGACCCTGGCCACCGAGGCCCTCGGCTCCGCCATCCGCGCCGCCGACAGCAATCGCCAGAACAGCCTCAGCCAGGCCAAGTTCCTGGTGCGGCTGGCCATTCCCCAGCAACCCCAGGATCAGAACATCACCTGGCGATGGCAGGGTCAGCTGGCGGTGATCGGCTCCCTGGTGGTGCTGTGGGGCCTGGGCTCCTTCGCCCTGGGCATCGTGAATCGCCGTTGAGGGCCATTGAGCTCCACCCCCTACGGCTGGCTGGATCGGGCCGCCTTGGAGCGCCGGGTCGCCCAGCGCGCCGCTGAGCTGGCCCAGGCGGGCCTCGACAGGGCGTCTCTGCGGCGCTCCGATCTGGAACTGCTGGGGGAGCGCCACTGGCCCCAGCGCCACCACAGCCTGCTGCCGGCGGTGGATCCAGGGCCGGAGGTCGCCTTCCTCACGGTGGCCAACGACCGCTTCTACCGGGGCCTGGAAGCCCTGCTGCTCAGTCTGCGCGCGGTCTATCCGCACCTGTCGAGCCCCGTTGAGGTGGTGCACGACGGCACGCTGGGGCCGTTTCTGCAACGCCGCCTGGCTGCGATTCACCCGCTGGTGCGATTCTCCCGGCCCGAACCGGCCTGGGCCGGCAGCCTGCCCGGCGATTCGCGCAACCGCAGGCGCATCGGCCTGCTCGGCTATCTGAACAGCGAAGCACTGGCCCTGCGTGGCTATCGGCGGGTGATCGTGCTCGATGCGGATCTGCTGATCACCGGCTCGCTTGATCCGCTCTGGGCGGAAGGTGACGCCTTCCGTGCCGTGCCGGACTGCGGCGACCGGCCCTGGGCGGCGGTCTCCTCCCACACGGGACGGCCCGTGCTCAATTCCGGCGTGCTGTCGTTGCCGGGAGCCGCCCTGAACAGCCAGCTGCAGCAGCGGATGGAGACCCTGATCCTGAACACGGCCACGCCGGTCTGCCCTCTGCTCGATCGCTTCGCCGATCAGAAGGTGTGGAATCTGCTGCTGGCGGAGCAGCCCGTGGAGCTGCTGCCCCTGAACTTCAACTGCAACGTGAAGTATCTGGTGCAATTTCTGGGGGGATGCCCGGAGGGTCTGTCGGTGGTTCACTTCGCCGGGCCCAAACCCTGGCTCACCTGGCCCTGGGTGATCGGCGAGCCCGACGAGCAGCGCCCCGGCGCGGTGCAGGACCATCTCCTCTGGAACCGCTGCTATCGGGCGCAGCTGATGGCCTGGCGGCTCACGTCGCATCAGCAGGCCCAGCGGAGCGCCGAGCCCCTGAGGCCCGGCCCCGCCCAGCTGGTCCTGGATCCCCATGCTTTCGAGACGCAGGCCGGGGGCAGCCGCCATCTGCTGGTGGCTGATCCATGCCTGTTCGGCCCGGGGTGGCCGGATGGCTGCAGCTGGCCGGAGGGCTGGCAGGCGGCACTGGCCGCTGCAGCACCGCTGCAGATCTGGGCACCCTGGCTGTGGGCACCGGCCCTGGCCCCGCTGGCGCTCCCGCCGGGCGCCCAGTGGCGCTGGCTGCTGATGGAACCCCCGTTCAGTGCCGATCTCGGCGATGGCGACGACCTGCTGGCTCAGAACGGCCCGTGGCAGGGGGGCTTCGAACCCTGGAGCGACCCCCTGCTGCCGGCTCTGGAGCGGGCCGTGCGGCGGCAGCTGCACGGGGCCGGGGCCGTGCCGTGGGGACTCACGGATCGGCCAGCGCCCTAGGATCTGGCCGCCGCAGCGGGTGCCATGCCGAAGCCCAGCAACCGCACACCCGGCGACAGGGGCAGGTCGCGCCGCAGGCTCTCGCCCCTGCAGCGGCTGATCGCCTGGGTCGGCGGCAGGGGTTCACGCCGGAAAGGCAGTGCGGCAAGCCAGCGGAACCGCTCCAAGCCAACAACTGCCGCGCAGCGCACCCTGGCCGACTGGAAGGATCTGCGACGGCGCACCACGGCCGAGGCGAAGGCCCATCTGGAGGCTCAGCAGCCCCTGCCGGCCATCCGCAAACTCAGTCGGGCCCTGCTGGAGGACCCCCAGCACCAGCCCTATCACGTGCTGCTGATGCAGGCCGTTCAGCAGCGCCGGGAGCGACGGCTCAAGCCTGGGCGCCGCGACCCTTGGCTCGACCTGCCGGAAGAGCTGCGCGAGCAGGCATGGCAGGTGGAGGCTTTCAGCGCCTACGTGCAGGAGCTGGAGCAGTGGCTGGAGAAGGCTGGAATCCCCCCCCTGGCTGCACCGCCGGGGGCAGCGGAAACGAGCGAGCCCCCCATGGAATCGACCACGGAAGGATTGACAGCTTCAGGCCATTCCGATTCTTGAACAGGGAGCCCCGATCACGGAGGCCCCACAGAGCTCTCAACTCTATACACATGGTAAAGTAAGAAAGTGTCGGCATCGCGCCACCAATGCATGGCGCCTGCAGCGCCATCACCCAGGACCCTCATCACCTCCTTAACGACATGAACTACGAACAACTTGTCACCAAGTATTCCCAGGTGAGCGGTCGCAACCAAGCTGAATCCACCGCTGCGGTCACGTCGTTCATCCAGATCCTGACGGACGCAATCAAGGAAGAAGAAGATATCTTCACACCAACCATGACCATGAAGACCCGTCGCACCACACCGAAGCCTTCCCCGGATGGCAAGGAGCGCAAACCCAAAACAGTCGGCAAGATTGTCATCAAATAGTTCAGGCAGCCAGCAAGCAAGCCACACCTGAACCGGATCCTCTCGGGGAGCTGATACATTCAGCTCCCTTGTTTTTGGTTCCAGCGCGTTGGGGCTGTCTCACCACCAGGTCGCGCCCGTGAGTCCATCCCTGGCCCAAGCCCCGGGACCCGTATCCAAAACCTCCAGTTCTGCACTGCGCACCATCCATGCTGAGCCAGTCCGCCCATTCACCCTCAGCCGGGAACAGCCTGGTTGTGGTGGCGGGCTACCCGAAAAGTGGCAATACATTGATGAATGACACCCTGAGTTTTGCAGGGCAGCTCACGGAGTCAAGCTGGTGTCCTCCCCGATACGAGTGGCAGAACCAAGGGGACACCGACAGGATCCTTGCCAATCCTTTCAACCCCAATCCGTATCTCAGACCGGGGCAGTGCCATATCAAGACCCATCTAAAATACTCCGAGCAGACCTATGCGCTCCAAAGCGAGCACATCAACACGTCATCATTCCTTGTCATCACAAGGAATCCCTTCGACACCCTGCTCAGCGCCACGAATTACCTGCGCTTCTCCGCCATTATCAACAAGAGTCTGACCGGCAAACAGGAAGCCACCCTCAAGCACTTTTATCCTGGCTACACAGTCGACGACATTCTGAAGCCGGAGATTTTCAACCTTGAGGCACTACGAGATGCCGGAGCCCTTGACCAGGCACTGGAGGTATTCTCGTCATCGCAGACATCCATTCCACAATTTCTGGCCCGATCAGGAACCTGGATTGAGTTCTATGCATCCTTCAAGAACAGTGTGGCGAGCACCTTTCAGATCCGATTTGAGGATATCGTGAAGAGCGAAGACGGATGGCAGGAAATATCGAAACGTCTTGCCAGCTTTCTGGATGCAGACCCACAGATTCTGAACCAGGCTTTTGCACGCCAAAGAGAGGCCTGCGAGCAAGCCAAGGAACAACAGGATCCATTTTATCCCGTTGCGGATTCCTACTACTTTTTTAACTACTTTCAGGGAAAGACATTGCGCCGCTTCTGCAATACACATAAAAAGTCACTGGAAGCATTTGGCTACAGCGATCTGGCAGACAGGATCTTCTCAACTTAAATCAGAACAAGACTCAGCGATCTCCACAAAAGCCTGAGCCTTGCTACGGAGATTTTTGGCATTGATCGAGTCTTCGTAGCGAATCTGATCCACTTTTGATTTGTCCCCTCCAATCAATGACCAGAAAGCGAGGGCAGCAGCTTGCATATTTGCATCAATTTGTGCTTTAGCTTCATCGGATCGCCACTGCTGGTCATTGCCATGATGCCAGGTAACAAAGGAGTCCGAAAGATGCAGTGTTCGCCGCGAATGCAACAGTAGATTTAGCCACAGAATGGGGGCAATCGGCGGAAGACCTATCGTGACATCACCGAAACTCATCGTTGGCAGAAATTTGCTCGGAAAGACAAAAAGATCACTTCCCGGATGCCAAGCCATCGCCATGGGTTGCTCAGCAGACTCCTGGAAAAGATCGCGACGATTGATTACCCAGGCATCGGGAGGCAGAAACTCCCCGGAATCCATGCGTGCTCGAGCCGTGTTGGCAGGATAAGAGCAATGCTGCGCGTGAATGATCTGTTGATGAATATAAGAGAAGAAATAGGTTGGAACACAGATATCAGCATTGGCATAAATACAGTAAGCATCATCCTGCGACGCATCGCCAACGAGCTCGCACACCACCTCATGCCTGAGGATATCCCGGAGCTTAGGTAGTTTCGCGCCTTGGGAATCCTTGCCAAGCTTGCAGACATGAACAACTGAGCCATATCCCTTGAACACTTTCTTGAAGTACTTATAATCAGCAGCATCAACCATCACCGCCACCTTAACGTGAAGCGTGGGGGCATGATTCAAGGCATTCAGCAAAGCTTTGATGGTGTGATCAACATAGACTGGAGGCTCCCCATCTTTCAGAAACAGATTGACAAAGTAAACAATGGGCGCGCCCGAAAGACAAGCAGGGTCCAGAGCCGCGTCATGACATGGAAGGAGATACTTTTTATTGGCATCTCGAACGGTGGGAACAAAATCGGATGAAACATCGAAAAAACGATATAGACACTCAAAATATCCAGCGCCCAGCAGAAGCATGGTCTCATAGCTCCAGATGAAACATGTTGGCTCCCTGCTGATGGAGAGAAAGAAGTCTCGAGCATCATCAAGATCACGCTGGCCCTCATCAATGTCTCCACCAAATCGATTGGTTTTACTGATGATCGAAACCAGGGGCTCCCGGGTGGTCAGAATGTAGTTAATCACCCCATAAGACTGCTTGAGCTCATCAATTTCAGCCTGAAGATCATGGTGATTCTTTTTGGGCCGAAGAAAAGGGATCGAGCGATGCAGGACCAGATTATCAATGCCTATCTCTCCATTATAGCCATATCCGCTGTAGTCAGAAAACTGGCTGGAGGCACCAATGGCATGAGATATCGTTTTCGCAATCAACACACTGCCGCTGCTTTCGGGCCCGCAGACGATCCAGCAGGTCTTGGTGTTGCGGACCCTGATGGACACCGATTCAGACGAAGAATCCGTGCGTCGCTGGATTGGCCATGGCTGGGCCATAAGCCGCCTCAACCGCCGCGCCTGGCGACGCACAAATCCTTCGGAACCAGAAACGGTGGGAATGTTGATCTGCTTTTCTAGCCTTGCACGCTGATAATCACGCTCGTTGTTAAGAATAGCGGTAATTGCATCCAAGGAATTCTGAAACCAATATCTCTTGGGCACCGTGAATTTGCCAGGCCTTGGGGCCTGCTAGGATAGCATGGGATCTTACCGGTCTGGAATCTTGGGACTGTCTCAGGCAATCAATCGAAGGCTCGAAGATCTTTGCTTGAGCGGTGATTTCAATGCAATTGTTTCTGCAGTTCAAGACTATGGACTTAAGCTTGACCGCTCGCTGTGCTTGATCAGAAATTACAGTGAAGCGCTTGAAGCAGCTGCCCGGAGCCCTGTTTGGGTGAGCTACGGAGGCATTCGAACAGCATCAACGTTTGGCTACAACACATTGAGGGTTCTTGCGGGGGCTATCGCTGAGAACGTCATCTGTGCTTGGGAGAGAGAACTGGCATCTCCCCGATCCATCCTGAACCTGGTGGAGGCAAGTGGCAGAGACACGATTGGAATCATGAAGATTCATCGTTTTGAAAATGATGTTCCCAGCCTCCTTTCTGAAAACAAAGCCAAGGCTATTGTCACAGTTCGGGACTATCCAAGTGTGGCCAAATCTTGGTGGCGCATGGTGAACAACAGCCAGGCCAGCACCTTTTACCGGCCCGACCGTCAACCCGAGGATGCTGTTCGCATCATTCGCAGAGAGATCGGCGTTGAAAGAAAGAAGAGAAAACTGCGTAACGTGTTGTTTGTGCGTGAGGATCTCATCCGCTCGGACACCAAAAAAGCAACGGGCAGGATCGCACGCTTTCTTGGGCTGAAGCTTGCCCCGAGATCCTGGATTGGCCTGAAGGAAACCCTGGGA
>Ga0079299_1000342_pt1 | contig 11611 bp, 10 predicted proteins | sample Wag4_2014_7_11_2_FD_76334 | JGI IMG/M metagenome (GOLD analysis project Ga0079299, IMG submission 76334) | Lake water microbial communities from Ohio, USA - Utica-2 Time Series LW 2014_7_11 | ecosystem: Environmental > Aquatic > Freshwater > Lake | place: USA: Ohio | collected 2014-07-11
AATCCGAGCGACGATCTCCTCACCCAGCTCCCGAAGAAGTGCCGCGAGATGGACCAGCCCGTCGCCGCGCTCGACGTCAAGGACGGCCGCGCGCTATCCGTGACTGCCAGAAGGGCATGTATCCGGCCGATGGCGAAGGCGCGCTGTCGCAGTGACCGACTGCACACCTGCGGAGTTCCGCAACCGCACTTTAGTCGACCGGCATCTGCACAAACATGGCCCGGCGCCTGAGCAGCGAATCGACCAATGCCGCACGCTCCTCAATGTCGTGTCCGGGCTTCAGTGCCGCCTCGCGATCCGTCCACGCGAGAAACTCGCGCTCGATCGCACGGCAAGTCGCTTCGTAGGCGATTCTCCATGAGGTGCGTTCCTGCGCCGCGGACCTTGCGGCATCGCTCGAGGGATCGAGGCGCTCCAATCGCCTCACATACGCGCGATCGACCTCCTCGGCCATTTCATCTGGATAGAACTCCGGGAACACGGCGAGGCGGAAGCGCGCGCGAATCCCCCTCGCATGATCAGGCGTGCAGATGGATCCACTCTCCGAAGCAATGGCATCCACGCATTGCTCGATCGAGCGCCGCATCTCGCGTGCGATCCCGACCTGGACTCCGAACGCCCGCTGTGCGGCGGACTCGGCCTCGACGAGACTGCGTTCGCCGCCGCCCGCATCCGCGAGCCAGCGATTCACCCGCGGAAGCGCCGCCCAGTAGGTGCGACACCGCTCCCGCTGCCTCGGCGCGAGCGCGCGCTCGAGCTCGACAAGGTGTGGCTCGATCGCCGCGCGCTCCTGGATCGGCATCGCCAGGCCCTCGAGTTCGCGGCGTAGGTCGATCTCAGCACCGCGCACCGTGGGGATTCCCTCGCGACTCCAACGACACTGCGCCCGGAGTGAAATCCCCTCCACCATCGCGGCAACGCGCCTTCGCGTCTCCACGGCATCACTCGCGGCGGCATCCACAGTCAGCACCTGGCTGTGCAGCGCGTCAGATGCGCCATCCACGATGCGGTCGAGAAGATCGAGCTCCGCCCGCTCCAGTTCCTGTGCAATGACGCTTCGGATTCGCTCGACGCGCGTGAGTTCCTTCGCGCGCTCACGCCCCGTCGCCGCGCTGGCCGTCACATCGGTCATTCGCGCGGCCAGCGAGGCGCATGCGGTCATGTAGCCTGCACCATGCGATTTCCGGATGGCGTTGCAGCGCTCCACGAACTCAGGAAACTCGCGCGCCGCCGCCTCAAGCAGTGCAACGCGCTCAGCCGCCGCCACGGGCAGCGCGTCCAATGCCACGACCAATTCCCTCCGGTCGAGCGCATCGCGAAACTGCAGGAGATTCGCGAATGCAACCGGCGCGCCATCCGGGTGCACTGCGGGATCGATGTGAAACCGCTCCTCGGGATCGCTCGGTCCCATCGCTTCGATGAGCAGCTCCACGACATGACCACCCACGCCGCCGGGCGGCACCCAGACGCGGTCGTTGGACGGCGCCGACAATGAACAGGCATCCGGCGGCAACGCGAGTTCGCCCGAGCGTAGAGTCAACGATGCCACGAGGATGATCGCGGGGCAGGCGAGCGGCGTCACGGGCACGCGTCTCCCTCCGCGGCCCGCGTACCGCAATACACTGCGTAGACCACGCCCGTATCGACGCACTGGGCCCCCACGCAAACACGAAGCCGCAGATCGCAGAGCGCATAGACCACGGGGCCCGCGTACTGGACGCGACCACCCGAAGTCACCGGTACCACATCCGTCACGGAGGCGCCACTCTCGTTCGTAATGACTCTGTGGCAACAGCGCTTCAAGCCGCACGGCACACACAGCGGCTGGTTGCAGAGAGCGCACGCGCTCGCAGGAACAGTCTCCCAGCAGCCAGTTGCCACCTGAGCGCTCAGACACAGCCGATTGACCACGACAAGCACCAGGACCGCCGCAATGGATGCTCTGACAAGTCCTGCACCGCCACGTCTTGGTCGACTTCGCACTTCGCTGCTCCTTGCCCATGCGGGGCGTATTCCGGTTGAGGACTGCGCTGCACGCCCGAACCCGGGAGACGGCATGCGCCAACGATCGCGTGCTCTCGCGTCCGCCGCTCCTCTATGACGCTCCGCCGCGGCGCATGTGAGCGAATCTTCGAGAGAGTCGCGAACTTTGCACGGATCCAGCACTCCACGGACGACCGATCAGCGCCTTCGACGGCACGCCGCTCCGGTCTTTGAGCTTCAACCGCAAGAGCACTTGAGACGCCTTGGGCCGATACTGGCGTTGCGAACGAGGAGGAACTTCTTTTGAGAATCCGCTCGGAATCGCTCACACGTGATCCGCAGCGACGATGGTGGGGGGAATGAGATTCTCGAGACCAAACGCGACGCACACGCAGGCTCGGAAGAGCCTAAGCCTGCGCCTCTTGATTCACGCGAACCCCTTCGCCCTGGCTTGCCTGGCTGCGATCGCACTCTACGCAGGTTCGGCACGAGTGGCAGCGGGCGCACCACAAGCGCCACTCACTCTGGAGGCTGGGACGCATGCGAGGGCCCTTGGGGTCAAGGGCTACGAAATCACTGCCGAGGCGAGCACGAGTTCGGGTGGCGGAGAGACCTCCGGGTCGTGCGTTTCCGGGACTTGCGTGTACTGGTTCTGTCAGGTCGTCGGCAACCCTGCCCGCGCGGGCTCGATCCTGGTAACAGAGACCGGCGACACCCAAGTACTGATGGCGCGCCATGCTTGCAGCGGCGCCGCACTCGAGATCCGCGTCGAGCGCGATGGCTCGATGGTCGTCCTACGGGACGCCGGCGTGATTGCTGCGATCATTGCGAGCGGAGGCGATGGAGCGCCGAGTCTGACGCACACTGGGTTCGAAGCGCTGGAATCCGACGCCGCATGGCAGATGTTTCGGCTCGCGGCGCAGGACGAAGCCCTGCAGTCGCGACTCGAGCCCGGGCCCTCGTCCGTAGCCGCCAACTGCCAGGCGCAGTGCGATGCCAACAACCCGATCCCCACGGATTGCTCGACCCCGGCGCGCGCCTACCTGTGCTGCGTAGCTCGGGCAGACCTTGAGTATTGCTACGCGCTCTGCGCCTGCGCACAATCTCCATCGCCCTCCCTGTGCTCGATCGCCGCCGCCGCCCGACATGCGATCCTGATCGCGGGCTGCGCGATTGACGAGCTCGACCTGTAGTTGTCAACATGCGCCACGTTCGGGGGGCGGTGGCCAGACCGCGTGAGAGAGAACTCCGTACTTGATCGACCGTGACCGCACCCCGCCCTCCGATGAGAACGATCCCTCCGCAAGCGAGCGTGGCGGCTTCATGGAATCAAACCGCCCCACCTGGGTGCGGATCGACGCACGCTGCCGGCGGGCGTGGCTTGCTGGCGCGTTTGTGGCGGCGACCTGGGTGGCGCTCGTCTTCGTGCCGCTGCTCATCGTGCGACTGAGCCAATCCACGTTCGGCCAGTCCGAACTTGGCCTCTTCGGGCGGAATCTCGAGGCTGTGCTCGGAATCGTGCTCGGAACACTGCGCGCCGCTGCATTTGGTTCAGCAGTGGCGATCGCCATCTGGATCGACCTGCTCGCGCGGAGCACTCCCGTCTGGGGTGCCTTTGGGCCAAGAGCGATCGAGCGAACCTCACTCGGCGCATGGTGGCGCTGGCTCGAGCGGGCGCTTCCCGCTCCATCGGTCGCGGTCGGGGTGCTACTCCTCCCTGCCCTCCTTCGTCTTGCGGTCCCGTTTCGCATCACGGGCTCGGGTGCGGCGCCCTCGGTCAGCATCACCGCCTCGATCGTGTACCTGCTCGTCGCGCTCCTCACGACGCTGTCGGCATGCTCGGTGTATCGCGCGGGAACCATGGTGCATGACGGGCGGCGCGCGAGCATCGCGCGCCACGCATGGGTGCCGCTCGGACTCTGGTCAGGCGCACTGATCGCCCTTGCCCTGAGTGTCGACGCGTTCCGCGACCGACTTCCGCTCGTCGCGGTCGCACTGAGCGTTCTGATCTGGTTGCTCGCCTTCGCAAGGCTCCACCGCATGATCCGGAGAGCGATCCGTGCGGCCTGATCGTCGCGGACCGGATCCCTTCCTGGCCGATACGGCCGATGACGCGACCCTCGCGGCGCTGGTTGCCGCCGACGCGGAGCGTTGCGTGCGCGAGCACCTGCTGATGCCCACCATTCGGCGCTATGCACGCGTGGTCGACCCTGTTCGGACACCGCGAGCTGCAGCCGAAGTCGCCGCACAGGTGCTGGAGATCGTGCGGTCCGATCGCGACCGGCTGGTCGCTCGGCTTGTGCAGCGCTATCCGAGGTGGACGCCGCATCTTCGCCGCGCGACCCTCGCGATGGACCTCTCGGCCCCCACACTGGATGGCGTCCAGCTTCCGACCGAAGTCGGTTCGCAGCTTGCCGACGGCCGCGGACGGTTTCAGCTCGTCGACCAACTGAGCCACGGAAGCGAAGGCGTCGTCGCACTCGCAGTCGACCGGCGCGCAGGCGAGGAGAAGGACGCGGTGGTCAAGTTCATGCGGAGAGCGCCGAGTGCCATGCGGTCTGGCACGCCGAGTCTCGCTCACGCGCGTGAACCGACGCCGTGGGAGTCCGAGGCGCGACGAACGACGCGCGCGGCCTGCCGCTGCACGGCGCGCGTGCTCGAATGCGGCACCATCAACGACACTTTGGCCAATGGCGGCGCAGACGCAGTCGGATTCATCGCGTTCGAGCGGGTCCACGGCACACCGCTCGCCGCACTGCTCGCTGCAGAATGCGACCTCGATCCCGATGCGCTCGCAAACGAGTTTCTCGACATCGCCCGAGACCTCGAATCCATGCACCGCCGCGGAATCGTCCACGGCGACATCAGCCTGGCGAACCTGCTGCTCGGCGATGACGGCAAGCTCCGGCTCATCGATTTCGGCGACGGAGTGCTGGACGAATCCGCCTCCGCGCAGCGGGATACACAGCAACTCGCGATGTGCATCGTTGCAGCGGCGCTTGGACACATCCCCAGTGCGGGCCGAATCGATGCATGGCTTCGGCTGGATGTGGCGGGCGCTCTCGCGCGGAGCGCGACGCGTGCGGTGGGGCGCGACCTGGATGCCTCCGCACTGGCCGACGCGGTCGCCAGCGAGATCGCGGCGACGCGACAATGGCGTGTCGTCGTCGGCGCAGCGGTGACAATCGTCGTGTTCGGCGGACTGCTGCTCGCAAGCGAGGCGGTCACGGTGTAGGCTGCGAGTCGACTTGCAACGGTGGAACACAGATGGCAGGGCCGACTTCAAACCACCTATCATCGCCCCTTGCACGCGACTCCCGCGAAGCCGCGCAGTGGAGCGCGCTCCTGATCGAGCTCAGGCCCATCCTGACGATGCGGATTCGGCGCCTTCGCGGTCCGCGCCGCGGCTGCGATCTCATGACCAGCGACCTCGCGTCGACATCGATGGTCCGACTCATCGAGGCCATGCAACGCACGAGCGCCGTTGCAGAGCGCACGCATGCACTACGCCTCGCATTCACTGTCGTGCGATCGGTCCTCATCGACGCTATCAGGCTCCAAGCGCGCAGGCGGCGCACACTGGACGCCGTTCGACTCACTCGCGCCGCGGATACCGTCGAACTGCCGCACGCAGCGGAGCACGAACTCTCATCGTCGAACGAAGCGTCAGACGACCGAACGGTGCTCGATGCCGTCGACCGCATGCTCAGTGGACTCAGCGACGATGAGCGCGCGATCGTGCTTCGACGCGCCCGAGGCGATACTTGGGCGGCCATCGGAGAGGAGTTGGGGGTCAAACCGTCCACGCTACGACAACGCATGACGGCAATCCGGACACGCTTGCGTCCGATCACCCCGACCAGCTGAGCCCCAGATGGCCGAGCTCCGGATGGCTTGGACATCTGCGAACCCCTCATCGCCGCGGCGGTTCATCGTGCGACGAACATGGGAATCGCAGCCAAGACCGTCGAGCCGACGCGGAGCTCGGCCTGAACACCCTCCGACACTTCGGCCATTTCACCACACCGGACCGAAGCCTCGAGAATGGCCAGATCGGCCTGCGAAGCCCGCATCGCGCGAACGACGGTGCACGAACCCTCGGTCATGCGAAGCCCTGCCGGCAGTATCCACTCCGGCATCGTTCCGCGCGGATCGAACCCGGGAGGCATCTGCACGATGGCGCGTAGCCGATGAACGCTCGGTCCGCGAAGGACCATTGCCCGAGGCGCCGCCGACACCAGTATCGCGCCATCCTCTGGTCTGATTCCCGTCGCGCGCACAAGCATCCTCTGGGTTGCACCATCTGAAAATGCGACGTCTAGATGTACCTCTTGAGGACCGAGCGAGGCGATGGACAATCGCAGCGGGACCAAGACGGTTCCGTCGCGCGCCGACAACCCGTCGAGGCTACCCGCACGCAGGCACCCGCAGCTCGGAACCAGTCCCGTGACTCGCACCTCCTTTCCCAATGCACGCCCGTCGGGGTGGCGGATAGAAGCCGCTCCAATCACCTGCACCTCGACATCTCCGACTGCTGCCGTGCCAAGGTCGACAACGCTCGCGCGCGGTGTCAAGTCGGCCGCGCGCCAGACCCAGACCGTCGCTCCGACCGCGAGCAGCACCGCCATGGCGACGGCCAGCCGCCGCAGGTCCGCACGCAACCGATGCACGGCCATGCGCCATGCAATCCAGATCACCGCCATGCACATGATGCCCAACATCAGAATCCACAGCCCGCGAGGGAAGGCATCCGTCATCAGTGTTCCCTGCGGGGAGGATTGGGCCGTATCGCTTACGCTCGGCGAAACACCACTGGGGCCAACCGATCCCCAAGGCGTCACTGACTCAGCGCGACAGTGCCTTGTGAGCAGGTCGCCTCCCGAGACCCACTCGGCGGACAGTGGCGCTTCAAGCGAATACTGCGCTCCGCGGACCGTCACGACAGACTCGCCGATGACGCCCATGCTCGCCTCGCGATCGTCCACGACCGTCACGCCGGCGACACACCAACTGCGGATATCGACGAGTTCATCGACATCCGCGGGTGCGGCGGCATGCGCGTCCAGCGTGTATTCCGTCCGGATGACATCCGGGGACGGACGGCCAGGCCACCATGCATAGTTTCGACGTTCTGCTTGAGCGATGATCGAGCGATCGCCAAATGCGAGGAATCGAAGCGCCTCGACCTCGCCACCGCCCGCTGCGGGCAACCCATCTGCCGGTGCTTCGAACCCGATTCGGCGCATTCTGAGCGCACGCACCGCGTCGCGGTGCCCGCTCGACGAACCAAACTCGATCGAGAGGGGCGCGATGCGAGATCCCGCGAGCGCCTCGGGCACCCTGAGCGTTCGCACGTCCGTCGCTCCGGACACAGCGCCGCCAGTCGACTCGAGTGCCTCGAGCTCCGCGATACGCAGAATGTCCAACGGGGGCACCAAACTTGGAACACCCGCGAGCAATCCCGCATCCACGATTCGTCCATCGACGGGCCCATGGTCTTGCAACCTGACGATGGCACTGGACCCGATACCGGTTCGGAGAAAGACCGGCGCATCGATCGACATCCACACAAGTTCCATCGGCGGCGTCGCGAGTGCGTGCGATGTGCCAACGTCCTCAGCCCTGAGCCAAGCCGCGTCCCCACGGGCCACGACGGCCAGCATGCCCTCGAGCGTGGGAGGGACGCCGGGAGCAAGGGACGGCGGCGGGAAGGTGATGCGGTACTTCCATGTCGCCTCGACGCCCCTATCCGAAGGCGAAGCCGAGCATGCGAGTTCGGCGAGCAGGGCCAGTAGCATCGGCGTGATCGCGGACATCGTGAAGAATCCCTCCCACTCGAGCAGCGCGCAGTTTCCACCAGCATCGGGCGCGCGTACGCTGGATCGGCCCTTCCGCAGGCACCGTCAGAATGTGGCGCAGCGACTGCGCGAGCACGTGTTGCCTGTCGGGACACCGCCCGCACAGCCCTGAGCCGTGCAGATGCCGACCATCTCGAGCCCACATCCGTAGTCACTGCCAGAGTTGTCGAACCACGACAGGCAGTCGACCCAAACGAGCGTGAACTGGCAATCCTCCACGGCATTGCTGATCGTGCAGTATCGGCAGGCCTGTCCATAGGAACCAGGGCCGCCGCAGACGGAGGACGCACTCGCGCAACGACCGATCTTTGCGCATTCATGAAAGGGATAGGTGATCGGCGGTTGTTCCGCACTCCCGACTCCGATGACACCCGTGAGTGCGCCCGCCGCCAATAGGCCAACGACCAGCGTCCTGCACGGACGAAGTCGAATCCATTTCGATTCTGCGTTCATGATGGCACGGTACTCCTTCATTTGCGATGGACTCTGCCAGGCTCGCCGAGCACGCGTCGGCGAGGCAACACTCTCATGTTCGACCTCATGCAGGAGGTCAACTCCGGTCAGCTGCACTACACCGCACCAAGCCGGTCATCCGGAGGTTCCTGCGCCCGAAGATGCTCCAGGTACCGTTTCAGCAATGCTCGTTGATCGTCGGGAAGTGATTCGCTCATCGCAGCGACGCATGCGTCGGCGAGCGCTCGACGTTGCGTGAGGATCGCGTCCAGAACCGTGGCCTCCTCGGAACCTTCCGCGGGAAGGCGGACGAACTTCGCGCGCACATCGAGAAGTGCCTCCCGCATTCGAATCCTGAGCGGAGTGCGTGCGACGAGATACTCGCGGTAGCGTGCTGCACACCGGTCCACGATCGCCTGCTCGAGTTCGGCTTCCTTCGCCCGTCGAGCGATCCATCGCCACACCTTCACGGGAGACTCGGCAGTGAAGCCAGTCGGATCGAGGCTCGCCCATGCATGGTCCTCCCACGCCCCGCGCGCCTCCGCACCGCTAGACTTCTCGAGGATCTCCGCGATCCGATCGACCCCACGATCCAAGCTGCGGCGGATGGACTGGAATGCAGTGGTGGTGGCCAGGTCAGGCGCAGGGACACCAGCGCCCGGAGGCGGAGGCGCATCGGACGAGGCTCTGCGGACGAGGCGCTTTCGATGCTGGCGGTACGCCTGCTCGACCAAGGAGTCAACCTCGGCTTCCCATTCCCCGACGATGCTCCCAACCTGTTTCCGAACGTCATCTCTGGTCGGAACCCTCTGCGATCGCTCATCTTCCTCCGCTGATGTGCCCGAATCGGTGCTCCGTGTCCATATCGCGACCTCCGGTGGGGCATCGGCGACAATCTCCTCCAGCGAGACACCGCGGAGAATGCCGGCACGGCCCGCAACGGTGCCAATGGAGCGCAGCCGAACATCGCGGAGAAGTCGACGCCGCGCCTCGCTCTCCCGCGCCGACCACGAGGGATCCTGACGTCGCCCCTCAGGCACCAGCGCGACCAACTGCGCGAATCCATGCTCGATCGCGCGGTCGGCCGCAGGCCAGGCCGAGCTTTCGGCGTAGCGGGCTGATCTTGCGATGATCTCGAGCGCGTGCGCACGATCCATGCCCTGCTCTCCACCGCCCTCCGTCATCGCGACCGTTCGCATTGCCTCCGCGAGGCCATCGCGCGCCGCGACCGCGGCGAAACCATCGAGAATGCCTGCGAACTCGCGCTCGTATGCGGCGACGACTTCCTCCACCACAGGCAGAAAGCGACGGCCATCAGCGCCGCCCGCTGGGCGCGGGTCCGCGACCACACCGCTCTTGGCATCGAGCGCGTCGTACAACCCGAGCGCGCGCGCAACACGATCCCAATCTGCTGGCGTTGCCTGCGGCTCGACCAGACGGCGGAACTGAAGCGGGCTCGGTGCCAACGCGCCGCCATTGGCGGCTTGGGGACAGGCGCGCGCTTGATTCGTGAGCATCATCACGACACTGATCGCCACCAGCGAACCAACGTGAAGTGCTCGGCTGAGACTCGGGGCGTGGGCCATACAGGGATCTCGCTTTCCGACAGCGCCTTTCGACCGAAGACCGCAGAGCAGCAACGGCGGCACCAAGGTGCGGCAAGGAGATAACGGAGGAGGTCGACCGATGTGAGCGAATCGAGAACAGCCAGCCGAATATCGTGGAGGAGAGAACTCGCGGCGCCTCTGCCCGGCGGGCGACGGCCCCCAACTCGCCGATGGACAGACAGACGCGCTACGCCAGCAACCCCTGCACCACCCTCGCATCCCCCTGCACGCCCGTGAGCCGGTGGTTCAGCCCCGCGTGCATGTATCCGAGCCTCAGGTGGTCGAGGCCGAGGAGATGCAGCACCGTCGCCTGGAAGTCCTTCACGCGCACGGGGTCGCGCGCGATGCGGTAGCCGAGCTCGTCGGTCGCGCCGTACGCCGTGCCGCCCTTCACGCCGCCGCCGGCCATCCACATTGTGAACGCGTGCGGATGGTGGTCGCGGCCGAGGAAGTTCTTGTTTCCGTCGCGGAACTCGGCGACGGGCGTGCGGCCGAACTCGCCGCCCCAGATGACGAGCGTCTCGTCGAGGAGGCCGCGGCGGCGCAGGTCGCGCACGAGCGCGGCGACGGGCTGGTCCATCTCGCGGCACTTCTTCGGGAGCTGCGTGAGGAGATCGTCGCTCGGATTGGTGCCGTGGCCGTCCCAGCCCCAGTCGTAGAGCTGGACGAAGCGCACGCCGCGCTCGACGAGGCGGCGCGCGAGCAGGCAGGAGTTCGCGAGGCTCGGCGTGCCGGGCGCGGCGCCGTATTCCTCGAGCGTCTGCGCGCTCTCGCGCGTGAGGTCCATCGCCTCGGGCACCGCGGTCTGCATGCGGTACGCAAGCTCATACTGCGCGATGCGCGCCTCGGTCTCGCGGTCGCCGTGGCGCGCGAAGCCCGCGCGGCCGAGGTCGGCGATCGCGTCGATGGTGGCGCGGCGCGTCTCGCGCAGCATGCCCTCGGGGTCCTTCACATAGAGGACGGGGTCGCCCGACGCGCGGCACTGGACGCCCTGGTAGACGCTCGGCAGGAAGCCGCTGCCCCACACGCTCTTTCCCGCGTCGGGCGTCTTGTCGCCCGAGACGAGGACCACGTAGGACGGCAGGTCGCGCGTCTCGCAGCCGAGGCCGTAGCCGACCCACGCGCCGAAGCTCGCGGCGCCGAAGCGCGACTCGCCCGTGTGCAGCAGGAGCTGCGCGGGCGCGTGGTTGAACTGGTCGGTGGTCATCGAGTTGATGACGCAGACCTCGTCCTCGATGGTGCGGAAATGCGGGAGGAGGTCGCTCGTCCAGAGGCCCGCGCGGCCCGCGCGCGAGAACTTGTGCTGCGGCGCCAGCAGCGTGGGGTGGCCCTTGATGAAGGCGAACTTCTCGCCCTTCAGGTACTCGTCGGGGCACGGCGTGCCGTGGAACTCGGCGAGCTTCGGCTTGTAGTCGAGGAGCTCGAGCTGGCTCGGCGAGCCCGCGAGGTGGATGTAGATGACATGCTTCGCGCGCGGCGAGAAGTGCGGGGCGCGCGGGGCGAGCGGGTCGGCGGATGTCGCCGGAGATGCGTCGTTCGCGAGCATCTCGCCGAGCGCGATGCCGCCGAGCGAGAACGCGGCGGCGCCGCCGGCGAGCGAGCCGAGGAAAGTTCGTCGCGTCTGCGCTGCGAGGGCGATGCGGGGATCGAGTGGATGCATCGGTGGTCTTCCTTCGGCAGCGTCACGACTTCGTGAGGAAGTCGTCGAGG
>Ga0079299_1000344_pt1 | contig 11548 bp, 9 predicted proteins | sample Wag4_2014_7_11_2_FD_76334 | JGI IMG/M metagenome (GOLD analysis project Ga0079299, IMG submission 76334) | Lake water microbial communities from Ohio, USA - Utica-2 Time Series LW 2014_7_11 | ecosystem: Environmental > Aquatic > Freshwater > Lake | place: USA: Ohio | collected 2014-07-11
GCACATCCACCGCGCCATGCACGCGGTGATCGACCGTCACCCCAAGCACGGCATCCACTTCCGGGTGCTGGCCAAGTGCCTGCGCCTCTCCGGTGGTGACCAGCTGCACACCGGCACCGTGGTGGGCAAGCTCGAGGGCGACCGCCAGTCGACCCTGGGCTACATCGACCAGCTGCGCGAATCCTTCGTGCCGGAAGACCGCAGCCGCGGCAACTTCTTCGATCAGGACTGGGGTTCGATGGGCGGCGTGTTCGCCGTGGCCTCCGGCGGTATCCACGTGTGGCACATGCCGGCCCTGGTGAGCATCTTCGGCGACGACTCCGTGCTCCAGTTCGGTGGTGGTACCCACGGTCACCCCTGGGGTTCGGCTGCTGGTGCTGCTGCCAACCGCGTGGCCCTCGAGGCCTGCGTCAAGGCCCGCAACGCCGGTCGTGAGATCGAGCGTGAAGGTCGCGACATCCTTCTGGAGGCTGCCAAGCACAGCCCCGAGCTGGCCATCGCCCTCGAGACCTGGAAGGAGATCAAGTTCGAGTTCGACACCGTCGACAAGCTCGACGTCAACTGAGACGACTCAGCTGGGGGGAGGTTCTGATCCACGGCGATCAGATCTCCCTCTCAGGAGCTGAACAGGTTCATTCATTCCATCCATCTCAAGGATCCCCATGCCCTTCAAGAGCACCGTGGGTGACTACCAAACAGTCGCCACCCTGGAGACCTTCGGCTTCCTCCCGCCGATGACCCAGGACGAGATCTACGACCAGATCGCCTACATCATTGCCCAGGGTTGGAGCCCGCTCGTTGAGCACGTCCATCCCAGCCGTTCCATGGCCACCTACTGGTCGTTCTGGAAGCTGCCCTTCTTCGGTGAGAAGGATCTGAGCGTGATCGTGAACGAGCTCGAGGCCTGTCACCGGGCCTACCCCGACCACCACGTGCGCCTGGTGGGCTACGACGCCTACACCCAGAGCCAGGGTGCTTGCTTCGTGGTGTTCGAAGGCCGCTGAGCTTCGGCCTCCACCACGGTTCTGCGATCACCAGCGGTGATCATTCGGGGTCCTGACCTGCATCAGGACCCCCCCTACCAACACGATTCCATTCGACGGGCGGACATGGCCAGCACATCCAGTCGGGAAGCAGCGCTAGAGCGTCGCAGGGCCCTGACCACAGGCGGCAAGAAGGCCGCAGGTCGCTTCACCTCTGGTGCCAGCCGCGTACGTACGGCTGAGGATGCCCGTCCCACCCGCACGGAGGCGCCCCCGGCACGACCGGCCGCGCCCGTCACCCCTCCCCCTGCCACGCCAACGCGTCCAGTTGCGTCTGCCCCGGCTGCCTCCGGATTCAGCGGCTCCGCCGCCTCTCGCCACAGTGGTGGCCGGCGGGTGAGTAATCCCAGCCGCGACCTGGTGCTGGCCCGGCGGGAAGCCCTGAGCCGCAGTGGCAAGCGCGCCAGCACCAGCAAGGACCGCAGCCGCGCCGAGGTGGTGCGTCCCGCCGCTGAGCCAACCCGCGTCCAGGCCAAGTGCAACTGCCAGGAGCGCAAGAGCGAGGCGCCTTCAGCGACTGCCTCCGCTGCACGCCCTGCCTCCCTGAGTCTCTCCAGCCCCTCCCGCACCAGCGGCAACGGCGAGCGTCGACCCACCCGCAAGGCCAGCGCCCAGCACAACCCCAGCCGGTCCCTGGTGCTTGCCCGTCGTGAAGCCCTCTCCAAGCGCGGCAAGTCGGCGGCCATGCCCAGCTCCAGCACGGCGGCCTCCGTGGCCCGCCAGGGCAACCCCGACATCAGCACCCGGGAGCTGGCCCAGAAGGTGCGTGAGCTCAAGAGCAAGGTGGGCAGCGCCGGCCATGCCCGCAATGGCGGCACCCGGCCCACCGGCCCCAACCGCCACGGTGCCCTCCAGGCCATGGCCGCCGATGCCCACTGGAAGGTGGGCGTGAGCCAGACCACCTCTGGCCAGGTGGTCACCGGGACCCAGGCCAACCGCTCGCCGAAGACCACCGGTAACGAGGCGGCCACCTGCCGGCCGATCACCGGCACCGAGTATCTCGGCGCGGAGGTGTTCCAGACCTTCTGCCAGGCCGATGCCCCCACCCGCCAGCCCGCCAAGGTGCGGGTGACGGCCACCAGCCATGGCAACCGGGTCACCGGCAACGAGGTGGGTCGCTCCGAGAAGGTGACCGGCGATGAGCCCGGCACCTGCAAGCTGGTGACCGGCACCGAATACGTGTCTGCCAACCAGGCCAGCAGCTATTGCGGCGTGGTGCCCGCCACCCCCCGGAAGGTGGGGGCCAGCCAGACCGCGGCCGGCCAGCCCGTTTCCGGCGTGATGGTGGGCCGCTCGGAGAAAGTCACCGGTGACGAGCCCGGTTCAGGCCAGCAGCTCACCGGCGACCAGTACCTGGGGTCCGAGCCGCCTGCGCCGGGTCGGGCTCCCACCAAGGTGGCCACGCTGCACACCCTGCGCGGCACCGGCATCACCGGCACCCACGTGGGTCGCAGTGGCCAGGTCACCGGCGATGAGCCCGGCTCCTGCCGGATCATCACCGGCGACGAGTACATCGGCACCCAGCAGTACGAGCAGTTCTGCGGTGCCCGGCCCGCGCCTGAGCCCGCCAAGGTGGGCTTCAGCGTCACCAACCGCGCCCAGGTGGTGAGCGGCACCCGCACCGGCCGCAGCGGCAAGGTGACCGGCGATGAGGCCGGCACCTGCAAGGCCGTGACCGGCACCCCCTACGCCGGACTCGAACAGGCCTCCGACCACTGCCCCACCCCCCAGGTGCGCAGTATCCGTGAGCGCACCCCCGTGCGCGGCACCAGCCGCATGAGCGGCATCCAGCCCGGCATCGGCGGCGTGATGACCGGCGCCGAGCGCGGCGCCTGTGAGGACGTGACCGGCACGCCCTATGTGGGAGCCGACCAGCAGATCCAGGCCTGCGGTGCGGCTGCCGTCGGCGATGCCGATTTCCCCCAGCCCCTGGAGGGCAGCAAGCCCTGGCAGCAGTTCAGCGTGCAGTCGCCGGCCCGGGTCGCCCAGCAGGCGCGCGAGCGCAGTGGTGGCGTGACCGGCACCAGCTACGAGCAGGGCAGCCGCATCACCGGCCCTTTTGACATGGCCGGTGGCAAGGTCACCGGCACCGAGCAGTTCCGCTTTGATCGTCGCGGTGCCCAGCTCTCCCGTGGGCCTGTGCAGGCCGCTCCCGTCTCCGTGGATGAAGATGCCAGGCCCGTGAGCCGGGTCACCGGCGAGGGCATTTCCGCTGGCCTGAAGATCACCGGCGACGACTGGGATCGCGGTCAGCGGGTCACCGGCACCGAGGGAGCGTCGGCCCGACGCCGCAACCCAACCCGTCCCGGTTCGATGACGGCCATGCCGGGGTCAGCCATGCCTGCTGTCCAGCCCAAGCGCAATGAATCGGTGCCCGAGCCCGTGAGCCGGGTCACCGGCTCCAGTGGCAACACCCAGGCCGGATCCCTGATCACCGTCTCCGGCGGAGCCCGGGGCTGATTCGGCATGCCCCGTCGTCCGGCCTCCGCAGAACCACCCCAGGCGCCGACGGCCCCCCGCCGCCGCCCGGGGCTCCCTTCCCCCGAACGGGCTGGTGCCCCGGACAGTCCGGCGATCCTGCGCGGCACCCGTGCCCGGGCAGCCATGCAGCAGGCGCGCAGCCTCACACCCACGGCAGCGGTCCTGCCCACCCGCCAGCCCAGGCCGCGACGCGCGGAGCTGGGCTCCCCCGCGGTGGTGCGCATTCCCCCCAGGGGCCCCTCAGCCAGCCATCCGCTCAGCGATGCGGCCACCAATGTCGCCCTGGATGACTACAACCAGTTGGTGAAGCACCGCTTCGACCGCATCGTGCCGGTGCTCAAGCGCATCTCGGCCCTGCAGCACGACGATGATTTCGTGGAGCAGGCCCAGCGCCTGGCCCGCGCGGAGCTGGGCTACGACCTGCCCCTGCCGATCTTGGAGACGGCCTGGGTGAACCAGCTGGACATGCGCACCCTGTTCGCCTGGTGTGTGTTCGAGGCCTACGAGCAGACCAGCATCGAGTTCTTCAGCACCGATCCCCTGGCCGGCAGGCCCGGATCCAGTGCGGCCCAGGAGTTCGAGAGCTTTCTGCTCTCCTGCGGCTTCCACCTGCTCGATGTCACCCCCTGCGCCGATGGCCGCCTGGCCCACGCCATCGCCTTTGCCCTGCGCATCCCCTACAGCTCGGTGCGCCGCCGTCCCCATGCCGGGGCCCTGTTCGATGTGGAGAACACGGTGAACCGCTGGGTGCGCACCGAGCACCAGCGCTACCGGGAGGGGGTGCCCAATTCCGCCCACGCGGACACCCGCTACCTGAAGGTGCTGATGTACCACTTCAGTTCCCTCGATCCCACCCACCAGGGCTGTGCGGCCCATGGCAGTGACGATGCGCTGGCCGCCAGCTGCGGCCTGGAGCGGCTGCGCCAGTTCCAGCAGGCCGTGGAGAACAGCTTCTGCTGCGGCGCGTCGGTGGACCTGCTGCTGCTGGGGTTGGACACCGACACCGACGCCATCCGCGTGCATGTGCCAGGCCTGGATGGCAGCACCCGCCTGGACAGCTGGCTGGATGCCCAGGAGGTGTATGCCGCCACCCAGCATCTCTCGGTCGAGGAGGGTCGCCGCACGATCGCGTCCATGGTGCAGGCTGCCGCCCCGTCAGCTCCGGATCCAGGCCTGGTGAAGCTGGTGAGCCGACTGCTGGAGCACAACATCTCCCAGATCGACTTCGTGCGCGAGCGCCATCAGGGCCACTACGGCGAAGAGGGCCATGCCGAGCGCTTCATCGGCGTGGGCATCGGCTTCAAGGAGATCCACCTGCGCAACCTCACCTATTTCGCCCACCTCGACACCCTGGAGGAGGGAGCGCCCGATCTCGATGTGGGCGTGAAGATCTTCAAGGGGCTGAATGTGTCGCGCGGCCTGCCGATCCCGGTGGTGTTGCGCTTCGATTACCACGGCCAGGTGCCTGGTGCGCGGGAGCGGGCCCTGCGCCATGCCGAACGGGTGCTGGAGGCCATCCGCAACCGCTACAGCGATCTCTGCCAGCAGGGCCTGCTGCATGCCCTGATCAGCCTGCGCGACCGCGACTCCCACGTGCCGGCTGAAACAGTAGCTTCGACGATCACCTTTGCCACCGAAGGAGGCCACTGAGATGTTGATCTGCAAGGTGGTGAAGCCCCTGGTGTCCACCAACCGCATCCCCGATTTCGAGCACAAGCACCTGCAGGTGGTGCTCGACGGCAGCACCCAGAAGGTGGCCGTGGATGCCGTGGGTGCCATCCCCGGTGACTGGGTGATCTGCGTGGGCAGTTCGGCAGCGCGTGAAGCAGCCGGCAGCAAGTCGTACCCCAGTGATCTGACGATCGTGGGAATCATCGACCACTGGGATCCCGATGCGGCGAAGGACGATGCGGCACGGATTGCCGCGGGGGGCCAGTGATGGAAATCATGCAGGTGGTGGGGTCCCTGGTGTGCACCCAGCGCGTCGGCGGACTCGACCACTCCAACCTGCGGGTGCTGCGCACCTCCAAGGGCAAGCTCAACGTGGCTGTCGATCCGGTCGGGGCCTCCCCCGGCAACTGGGTGTTCACCGCCAGTGGCTCGGCGGCCCGTTGGGCCTGCCCCAACCCGGACGTCTACACCGACCTGACGATCGGCGGGATCATCGATTTCTGGGAGCCCGATGGCTGACTGACCTCCCAGCCCATTCAGCTCCACCGCATCCCTCCCTTCCCTGAACGCCATGGCCAGCTCCAGCACTTCCGCCGGCTCCACCCCCAGCCCCGCCACCCCTGCCAGCAGCAGCGCTGCTGCTACCTCCGCAGCGGCCAGTGCCGCCAAGCCCGTCACCGCCACCCCCGTGGCCAGCAGTGCTGCAGCCAGCAAGGCCCTGCCGGCGAGCAGCAGCGCCAGCAGCCGCAGTGCCAGCCGCAGCAGCCGCAGCACCACCACCCGCCGCTCCAGTGCCGTCACCCCGAGTCGCCGGCCCGCGGCCACCGCGGCCAGTAGCCGGGCCCGCAGCAGCAGTGTTGCCAGCGGCTCCTCCCGCCGCGGCGGAGCCGTTACCAAGGCTGCCGCCACCATGCCGGACCGTCCTCGCCATGGCATTGCCCTGGGCATGATCGAAACCCGCGGTCTGGTGCCCGCCATCGAGGCGGCAGATGCCATGACCAAGGCGGCCGAGGTCACCATGGTGGCCCGCGAATTCGTGGGCGGTGGCTACGTGACCGTACTGGTGCGTGGCGAGACCGGTGCCGTGAACGCCGCGGTGCGTGCCGGCGCCGATGCCTGTGAGCGGGTGGGCGACGGCCTGGTGGCGGCCCACATCATCGCCCGCCCCCACAGTGAAGTGGAACCCGCCCTGCTGAACAGCGGCGTGCGCCGCCGTCTCTGATGCCCATGGACGCCGTGCATCCGCGCGTCCTGGGCTATCTGGGCCGGGCCCTCAGCCTGGAACTCACGGCCGTGCAGCAGTACCTGACCCAGGCCACCCTCACGGAGGCCTGGGGTGACGGTGATTCCGCCCAGCGTTTCCGCCAGGAGATGCTGGAGGAGATGGGCCATGCCGAGACCCTGGTGCGGCACATGCTCAGCCTGGAGGTGGCCCCGGCAGCCTCCCAGTTGCGTCCCGCTGCCCATGGCCCCGATCTGGCCAGCCTGCTGCGTCACGACCTGGCCCTGGAGGACGACCTGGTGAATCTCTATGCCGAGGCCAGCCGTTTCTGCCTGCTCCATGGCGACACTGGCAACCAGCAACTGTTCCAGCGCCTTCTCGACGACGAACAGCACCATGCCGAGGAGCTCGCCGCCTGGCTGGGCAGCCTGAACCGAGCGGCCGTCACGTCGCCCGATCGGGCCCGCTTCTGAGCTGGCGTCCCCATCGCCCTCATACTCCTCCGGCTCCACCTCCAGCTCCACCCCAGCCCGCTGGAGCCCAGGCCAGTCAACCCTTTCCAGCACCCCTACTTCACCCTTTCCAGCACCCCCCTGACGTCTCCGCCGACGGTTTCCTCCTCCTCGCCCGCACGTCGTCCCCGCCCAGTCGTTGTTCTCTCCGGTGCCTTTGGCCGCTCCCCTGCCCCTGTCACTCCAGCTGGCCTGGCTCCTGCCGGTGTACGGCTTCAGCGGCATGGTGCTGGTGCTTCCCTGGGCTGCAGGCTGGTTCCCCCGCAACGGCCAGCGGCCCGCGGCCTATCTCACGATCCTGTTCACCGTGCTGGCGGTGCTGCATGGCAGCCTGGCGCTCTGGGATGTGTGGCAGGGCGGTCCCCATCATCTGAGCGTGGGCTGGTTCCGCGCCGCTGACCTCGACCTGCGCATCGGTTTCGACCTCTCGCTCACCAGCCTGGCGGCCCTGCAGCTGGTGACCGTGATGAGCCTGATCGCCCAGGTGTTCGCCCTGGGCTATTTCGACAAGGAGTGGTCGCTGGCGCGCTTCTACGGCCTGCTGGGTTTCTTTGAGGGGGCGCTCTGCGGCGTGGTGTTGAGCAGCAACCTCTTCTTCTGCTATTTCCTGCTGGAGATGCTCACGCTCTCCACCTATCTGCTGGTTGGCTTCTGGTATGCCCAGCCCCTGGTGGTGACAGCCGCGCGCGATGCCTTCTTCACCAAGCGGGTGGGCGATGTGCTGCTGCTGATGAGTGTGGTGGCCCTGGCCTCCTGGTCGGGCTCGATGGAGTTCACCGACCTCTACAGCTGGGCCGCTGCCGCCCGCGACCAGCAGCTGATCTCCCCGCTGGCCGGAACCCTGCTGGGGCTGGGCCTGATTGCCGGGCCCATGGGCAAGTGCGCCCAGTTTCCCATGCACCTCTGGCTGGATGAGGCGATGGAGGGTCCCAATCCGGCCTCAATCCTGCGCAACTCGGTGGTGGTCACCGCCGGGGCGCTGGTGCTGATGAAGCTGATGCCCCTGCTGCAGCTGTCGCTGGTGGCCACCGACGTGCTGCTGGCGGTGGGCAGCATCAGCGCCGTGGCCGGTGCCCTGGTGGCCCTGGCCCAGGTGGACCTGAAGCGGGCTTTTTCTTACTCCACCACCTCCTATCTGGGCCTGGTGTTCGTGGCCATCGCCCTGCAGCAGCCCGGCATCGCCCTGTTGCTGCTGCTCAGCCATGGCCTGGCCAAGGCACTGCTGTTCATGAGCGTGGGCAGTGTGATCGCCAACACCAACTGTCAGGACCTCACCGAGCTGAGCGGCATCGGCCGGCGCATGCCGGCCACCCTCAGCGCCTACCTGGTGGCGGCGGCTGGCCTGGTGGGACTGCTGCCCCTGGGCTGCTACTGGTGCTTTGGCCAGGCTGTGCACGCCCTGTTCAACAGCTCGCCGGTGTTTGCCGGCGTGTTTCTGCTCACCAACCTGCTCACGGCCGCCAACCTCACCCGGGTGTTCCGCGGGGTGTTCCTGGGGGCTCCGCTGCCCAAGACCCGCCGCTGCCCCGAGTCGAACTGGCTGATGGTGCTGCCGATGGTGAGCCTCACGGTGATCGTGCTGCTCACTCCCCTGCTGATGCAGCGCATCGATCCGATCCCCGGCATCAACGCCTTCCCCCTCGCCGTGGCCCTCGGGGTGAGCGTGAGCGGAGCCCTGGGGCTGCTGCTCGGCGTGTGGATGCCCCTCGACCAGCTGCGCTCCCGCTCCCGGGTGAAGACCATCCGCGGCCTGCAGGACCTGCTGGCCTTCGACTTCTACACCGACCGCATCTACCGGGCCACGATCGTGGCCCTGGTGGCCAACCTGGCTCGCCTCACCAACTGGCTGGATCAGCGGCTGGTGAACGGGCTGGTGAACGGCATCGGCCGGGCTTCGCTGCAGAGTGCCGAGAGCCTCAAGCTGGGGGTGAGCGGCCAGATGCAGACCTACGTTCTCACCGTGATCGTCGCGATCGTGCTCGCGCTCACCGCCCTGAGCTGGTTCAGCGGCGCGGAGGTGCTGCCATGAACGCCGCCCCCCTCGTCTCCCTGCCCCTGCTTTCGCTGCTGATCGCTGTGCCCCTGCTTGGGGCCTTGCTGATGCTGGTCTGGCCGGGGGAGCCCAGTCCGAACCGCCTGCGGGGTGGCGCGATTGTGAGCCTGGTGCTGCAGCTGCTGGTGAGCGGGCTGGTGCTGCTGCTGTTCGATCCCGACCAGGCCGGTCTGCAGTTGCGGGAGCGCCAGGCCTGGCTGCCGGGCATCGGCCTGAACTACTGGCTGGGGGTGGATGGCCTGTCGCTGCCCCTGGTGCTGATCAATGGCGCCCTCACCCTGGTGTCGGTGGTGTGCACCCGGGAGCTCAGCCGCCGCCCGCGCCTCTATTTCGCCCTGCTGCTGCTGATCAGCGCCGCGGTGAACGGCGCCTTCCTGGCCGACAACCTGCTGCTGTTCTTCCTGTTCTATGAGCTGGAGCTGATCCCCCTGTGGCTGCTGATCTCGATCTGGGGCGGCGCCAACCGGGCCTATGCCGCCACCAAGTTCCTGATCTTCACCGCCGTGTCCGGCATGTTGATCCTGGGCGCCTTCCTGGGGCTGGCCCTGTTCACCGGCACGGTGGACTTCAGCCTCACCCCGGTGACCAGCGAGCGCCTGGCCATGGGCAGCCAGCTGCTGCTGCTGGGGGCCCTGCTGGTGGGCTTCGGCATCAAGATGCCGCTGGTGCCCTTCCACACCTGGCTGCCCGATGCCCACACCCAGGCCTCCACGCCGGTGTCAGTGCTGCTGGCCGGGGTGCTGCTCAAGCTGGGCACCTACGGCCTGCTGCGCTTCGGTCTGGGCCTGTTCCCCGAGGCCTGGGCGCGGCTGGCGCCGGCCCTGGCCATCTGGGCTGCCGTGTCGGTGCTGTTCGGCTCCCTGGCGGCCATCGCCCAGCGGGACATGAAGCGGATGGTGGCCTACAGCTCGGTGGGCCACATGGGCACGATCCTGCTGGCGGCCGCGGCCGCCAGCCCGGTGGCCCTGCTGGGGGCCCAGTTTCAGATGGTGAGCCACGGCCTGATCTCCGCCCTGCTGTTCCTGCTGGTGGGCATCGTGTACCGCAAGACCGGCAGCCGCGACCTGGATGTGCTCCACGGCCTGCTCAACCCCCAGCGGGGGTTGCCGCTCACGGGCAGCCTGATGGTGCTGGGGGTGATGGCCAGCGCCGGTCTGCCGGGCATGGCCGGCTTCATCTCGGAGTTTCTGGTGTTCCGGGGCAGCCTGCAGGCCTTCCCCCTGGCCACCCTGCTGAGCATCGTGGGATCGGGGCTCACGGCCGTGTATTTCCTGCTGCTGGTGAACCGGGCCTTCTTCGGACGGTTGGCGATCACCCCACACACCGACCCAGCGCGCGATGGGCGCCTCGATGTGCAGCTGCCCTCGGTGGCCCCGCGCGAAACCCTGCCGGCCCTTGCCCTGGCGATCGCCGTGGTGGCGCTCGGGCTGCTGCCGGCTCCCCTGGGCCGGATCACTGAGGCCACCACCACCGCCATGGCCCAGTTGCCGCTGCTGCTGGCGAGCGGCAACAGCGGGGGGGGGCTGGGCTGATGCCGGTTGTTCCAGCCGATCTGGTGCGCTCCGGGCCGATGCCGCCGGCCGAGGAGCTGGCCGCCACCCTGCTGGCCGGTGAAACCCTCCTGCAGGACAGTGCCCAGCACCTGCTGGAGGTGGTGGGGGTGCTGGAGAGCTACGGCGAGGTGCTCGATGCCTACAGCAACAACCTCATTTACCAGGCGGAGGAGCAGTTCCTCAATCCGTTTCCATTCTTCAAGTATTTCGACGGCGATCTCAATCTCGCCCGCCTCTGGCGCCACCTCAACCACGACCGCATCAATTTCGAGTACGCCGAGTACTGCATGAAGTCGATGCTCTGGCATGGCACCGGTGGGCTGGACGCCTATCTCGATTCAGCCGAGTTCGCCGCCGGCTGTGCCGCGATCATTGCCGCCAAGCGCCGCCGCGATCCGCTGATGGCCCTGCTCCATCCCCTGGCCCCCAGCTTTCTGCCGGAGTTGATTCGCACCGCAGCCACGGTGCATGCCCTGGGCCAGTTCTGGCGGGTGATGAGTGATCTGTTCCTTGACCTGGCCCGGGCCGAGCGCCGGGGGGAGGTGGACTCGATTCCAGCCGTGGTGGCGTTCATCAAGCAGGGGCTGGTGGCGGCGGTGGCCAACCCGATCCACTACGGGGTGATCGTGGGCGGGGAGCGGTTCTGGGTGCTGCCGCCGGAGGCGGGGCTCACGTTCCTGGTGGACGTGGCCCTGCCCTACGTGGAGGCGGTGTTCCTGCGGGGCACGCCCTTCTTCGGCACGGTGAGCTTCAACGCCCAGGCCGAGCAGATCTCCCCCGACCAGGGCAGCTTTGCCTACGGCGCGCTCTATGCCGACCCCCTGCCCACGATGGGGGCCGGGATCCCCCCCAGCCTGCTGATGCAGGACATGTACCGCCACCTGCCCGAACCCCTGCACCGCTGGTATCGGCAGGGCGGCCGGGGCGAAGGCGATGTGCACGTGAAGATCTGCCGCAGCTTCCAGAAGGCGATGTTCTGCGTCACCAACGCCACCATCGCCGGCACGATGCCC
>Ga0079299_1000348_pt1 | contig 11440 bp, 14 predicted proteins | sample Wag4_2014_7_11_2_FD_76334 | JGI IMG/M metagenome (GOLD analysis project Ga0079299, IMG submission 76334) | Lake water microbial communities from Ohio, USA - Utica-2 Time Series LW 2014_7_11 | ecosystem: Environmental > Aquatic > Freshwater > Lake | place: USA: Ohio | collected 2014-07-11
CATAAAGACCAAGCCATACAACGTCCACAAAGTGCCAGTACCATGCAGCGCCTTCAAAGGCGAAGTGATTTTCTGGTGTGAAGTGACCCTTCATAACGCGCACCATAACAACCGCCAACATAATGGCACCCATTGTTACGTGGAAGCCGTGGAAACCAGTCAACATGAAGAATGTTGAACCGTAGATACCTGAGCTCAATTTCAAGTTCAAGTCGCTGTATGCGTGGATGTACTCATAAACCTGGAAGCACATGAAAATCGCACCAAGCGCAACAGTTGCCGCCAAACCTTGGATCACTTGCTTACGGTGACCTTCGCGCATTGCGTGGTGAGCCCAAGTAACTGTGACACCAGAAGACAACAATAAAATGGTGTTGATAGTTGGAATTGGCCAAGGACCCATGGTCTTGAAGCTCTCAACCAAACCAGCTGGACCAGCATTAGGCCAAGTAGCCGCAAAATCTGGCCACAATAGTTTGTTATCAATGTCGCCTAACCAAGGCATTGCAATACTTCTTGCATAGAACAATGCTGAAAAGAAAGCACCAAAGAACATGATTTCTGAGAAGATGAACCAAGCCATAGACCATCTATAAGAAACGTCTACGTTCACACTATTCATGCCACTCTCGGCTTCACCAATCGCTTCACCAAACCAAACATACAAAGATGCAATGGTCCAAACAATACCGGCCAAGCAAAGCAACATACCAAACGTGCTGCCGTTAACCCACATTGATGCACCTGAGCCAAAGCCAAGTAAACCTATGCTTGTAACAATTGGATGACGTGTTGGAGCCGGCACAAAGTAATACGGGGCTTTAGTAACACTGGAAGACATACTCTCTCTCCTAAAAAATCAATTTGATACAACTGCTTTGACAATAAAAATCAAAATTGTCATAAAAATAACTGCGCCCAAAACACCAGCAAGCACAATATGAACAAAGGTCACAGACGCCATATCAGCATCTTGACCAGACCTCTTACGTACTCCTAAAAAGCCCCACAAAACGGCTCTCATAGAGATTAAAAACATCATGATGGAACTTCTCTTTTGATTTTCCATCTTAAATCTTTGAAGGCTTACTATTGTGCTCGCCAGTAATCACTTTCTGACCAGCACCAACCTCAAAGAATGTGTATGACAAAGTAATATTTTTAATACCTTTTGGTAAAGCTGGATCAATGATAAATACCACAGGCATGTCTCTAGACTCATTGGGCTTCAAAGTTTGCTCGTCAAAACAAAAGCACTCCAACTTGGTGAAGTGCTCGGTTGCTTGCATCGGTGCATAACTCGGAATGGCCTGAGCCGAAATATTTCTGTTTTGAGTATTCACCACTTCATATACAACCTGGACCATTTCACCAGGATGCACTTGCATTGAGTTTTTAACTGAGCGAAATCTGAACGGGCCTTGAGTATTTGAATCAAACTCAACGGTGATTAATCGCGACTCATCAACTTGGGTATTTGCGCTGGTCGCATGAACAGCGCGTGTACCGTAATTATTCTTACTAGTCACAACATTGATACCGGTCACTTCACACAGAACCCTGTACATTGGAATCAATGCATAGCCAAAAGCAAACATGGCAGCACTGATCACTGCAAGCTTGATCAGCATCTGGCGATTGTATCGGGCCAAGTTAAATGCCATGATTAGCCAAAAATTATTTTCTTAGCAACAATTCCCACAAAAAAGGCAATTGCAACCGTTAACAACACAAGACCCAAGCGACGATTATTCGCGCTTGGATTTTGTGTCTTTTGATTTGTTGTTGTCATTTAAAGTCCGTTAACGGTTATTACTTAACTGTTGGCGGAGTTTCAAATGTGTGGAACGGCGCTGGAGAAGGAACTGTCCATTCCAAACCATTGGCACCATCCCATGGCTTGTCAGCTGCTTTTTGACCGCCACGATATGTTGGCAACACCACAAATAACAAGAAATAAATCTGCATCAAACCAAAGCCTAATGAACCGATAGAAGCAATTGCATTGAAATCGGCAAATTGGATTGGATAATCTGCATAACGACGTGGCATACCAGCAAGACCCAAGAAATGCATCGGGAAGAAAGTGATGTTGAAGAAAATCATTGAGCCCCAGAAGTGAACTTTGCCACGGAACTCATTCACCATGTGACCAGTCCACTTTGGCGCCCAGTAATAGAAGCCTGCAAACAATGCAAACAAAGAACCAGCTACAAGAACATAGTGGAAGTGAGCCACAACATAGTATGTGTCTTGAACCAAGATATCAATCGGCGCAACCGCCAAAATCAAGCCTGTAAAACCACCCATAGTGAACACAAAGATAAAGCCGATTGACCACAACATTGGAGTTTCAAATGTCATTGAACCCTTCCACATTGTTGCAATCCAGTTAAAGATCTTCACGCCTGTTGGAACAGCAATCAACATGGTTGCGTACATGAAGAACAACTGACCTGTCACAGGCATACCTGTTGCAAACATGTGGTGCGCCCAAACGATGAATGACAAGATCGCGATTGATGCAGTTGCATAAACCATTGAGCTATAACCAAACAATGTTTTACGAGAAAACGTTGGAATCACTTCACTGATGATGCCGAACGCAGGCAAGATCATGATGTAAACCTCTGGATGACCGAAGAACCAGAAAATATGTTGATACATCACTGGGTCACCACCACCAGCTGCTGAGAAGAAGCTAGTACCGAAGTGACGGTCTGTAAGAACCATGGTGATCGCACCAGCCAAAACTGGCATAACAGCGATCAATAAGTAAGCAGTGATCAACCATGTCCAGCAGAACATTGGCATCTTCATCAGAGTCATGCCAGGAGCGCGCATGTTCAAAATTGTCACGATGATGTTAATTGAACCCATGATGGATGAAGCACCCATCAAGTGAATTGCAAAAATCGCCATATCCATACCTGGGCCCATTTGCACTGATAGGGGTGCATACAGTGTCCAGCCAGCAGCAGTTGCGCCACCAGGAACTAGGAATGAAGTCAAAAGCAACAATGCTGCAACAGGCATGATCCAGAAGCTGAAGTTATTCATACGAGCAAATGCCATATCTGAAGCACCCACTTGCAAAGGAATCATGTAGTTAGCAAAGCCAACGAATGCCGGCATGATGGCACCAAAAACCATCACCAAGCCGTGAAGCGTTGTTAACTGATTGAACAATTCTGGGCGGATGAACTGTAGACCAGGTTGGAATAACTCCAAACGAATCAACAGAGCCATGATGCCGCCGGCGATCAAACTGAAGAATGAAAATAACAGATACAACGTACCGATATCTTTATGGTTGGTGGCGTATAACCAACGTCTCCAGCCATGCGGATGATCGTGTGCGTGATCGTCGTGGTGATCGTGTGCGTGACTTACTGTGCTCATAGTAGCTCCAATTACCTATCTAATTTAATTATTTTGCTGCGCGTGCTGTTGTGAAGTCTTTAGGCTGGATCAACTCACCAGTCTTATTACCCCAAGCATTACGTGTGTATGTCATAACTGCGGCTAACTCAACATCATTGAGTTGAGTCCACTTTGGCATGGCGCCCTTACCTTGCAACAAGATCTTATACTGGGCTTCCTTGGCACCTAAAACAACTTTAGAGCCATCCAAACCTGGGAATGCGCCAGCACCTTTACCATTTGGCATATGACATGCTGCACAGTTTGATGCATAAACTTTTTCACCACGTTGCTTCAACTCATCCATCGTGAAAGTTTTGCTTGGATCATCAGCCAAAGAAGCTAATTGCTTTTTCTTATCCGCTACCCATGTTGTGTACTCAGCATCTGATACAACCTTCACCGCGATTGGCATGAAAGCATGTTCTTTACCGCAAAGTTCTGAACATTGACCGTAGAAAGTACCTGTTTTTTCTGCTCTGAACCAAGTATCGCGAACAAAGCCTGGGATAGCATCTTGCTTTACGCCAAACGCTGGAATAGTCCATGAGTGAATCACGTCGTTAGCGGTAGTTACCATACGGATTTTCTTACCCACTGGCACAACCATCTCGTTATCGACATCAACCAAATAAGTTGTTGATTTCTCAGCTTGGTTGTTGATTTGCTCACGTGGTGTTGTCAAAGTTTGCAAGAATGAAATGCCTTCGCCTTCACCCTTGATATAGTCGTAACCCCACTTCCACTGATAGCCAGTGACTTTGATCGTGATGTCTGCATTGGTTGTGTCTTTCATTGCAACAACTGTTTTAGTTGCTGGCAATGCCATCGCAATAACGATGATTAAAGGCACCACAGTCCAAATGATTTCTACTGTTGTGCTCTCATGAAAGCTCGCTGCTTTGTGACCTAATGATTTACGGTGCTTGAAAATTGAATAGAACATCACACCAAACACGGCAATGAAGATAACCGCACAGATGATCAACATCATCCAATGAAGATAGGCCACCTCTTCAGCAACCTTGGTTGCTGCAGGCTGAAGATTTAATTGAAATCTTGATGGGCCTCCAGGCATGTCATTGATAGCTAAAGCAAAATTAGCGTAGAGCGAGCCCACTAAACCAAATAGCAAACCGACCACTGTTGTGCGATATTTCATCTTTGTTCCCATTAAATAAATTCTTGAATCTGTTGCATTGCATTATTGGCAATACATTTGATATACATCAATTATATTTGTAATTTGATCTTGTGCAATAAATTACTATTCAATCTAGATATTTACACTAAGACAATTAGGGATTAAGGTATGTGTGTACTTGCTTACTTATTTTTTAACCCTAACAATTTGATCGGGACTGATGGTTGTTATTCCAGCTTTCTTTTGAGAAAGCAAAACATCAGGCGTCCAAGCATGTCCGTAGACAACTTCGAGGGTGATGGTCAACTTTGAATCAGTCTGGATCAAATGCTGCGCTGAGTCCGGGGCGGCCAATAAGCCCAAATCAAAAGCTTCTTTGCACAATAAATCGGGATCATCGTAAGACAAGGTCAGATACTCCATGTCCATCACTGGCTCAGAAAGCCCTGCATGCATCAAGCCATCCCCCACATCGTGCATATCCAAGCTGCCCGCATTTCTGACTAAACAGTCCTTAGGGAAAAGCTTTGTGAGCTCCTTGCCCGTATCTGGGCCAAGATAGCTGAACATCAACAAGCCTTCAGGCTTCAACTGACTGCGCCACTGCTTCATGAGTGCTTCTGGATTGCTTTGAAGATGTAACTCTAGGTTTGACCAAATCAAATCAAAGTCACCTGCCCGAATAGCTGAGGGTTCTTGGTACTTATAAAAATGTTGGCGCGTGATTTTTTTAAACAACTGCGAAAGAGTGTTTGAAGAAAATCTTTTATCAAAACAGCAGTGATCAGCATCAGGGTAATAAGAACCCAGAACGCTTAAATTTAACTCTCCAAGATGGCCAATTTTTTTCGGCTTTAGGCGAACAATCTCTAATTTCTCAGCCATGCGATGAGCAATTTCTAAAGCTAGAAATTCAGGAATGGTTCTTGAAATTGCACTTGGCACTGTTGATGATGTGGGCATAGGCGCTCAGTATACTGAGCGTCACATGAATTTACTCCTGCCGACTTCCTGTATTGGGTGCCAGGAGTTTCAAACGGCAACGATATGCCAAAAGTGTCGTAAACGACTAAAAGACTCTCAGTTAAATAGGTGCATCCAATGCGCGCTGCCAATAGCGCCTCTCACAAAAAATCTCCTCTGTGTGGATTGTCTAAAAAAACAGCCGCCATTTGATGCAACACTCTGCCTTGATAGTTATGGTGGATTTTTGACAGAAGCGATTCACTCCTATAAGTACCAACATCAAATTGCCATTGCTCATGGCCTGCTCGATGCTTGGCTAGACATTCATCCAAGGGAACTACAAAAAAGCCAGCTAGTCGATGTGATATTGCCTATTCCCATGAGCCAAGAAAAACTTCATCGCAGAGGCTTTAATCAATCATGGGAGCTTTGCAAACTATTTTCAAAAAAACTGAAGATAAAAAGTAACTGGAAAGTACTGAACAGAATTCACCTTGAAGGTGATCAAGTATCAGCCAGCAAACAAGAGCGGGTCCATCGCTTAAACAATGTTTTCTCCATCAACTCTAACAATATTGACCTGATTAAAAATAAAAACATTGTTTTAATTGATGATGTCATGACCACGGGAGCAACTTTGAGTGTGATTGCACAATTACTTAAAGATTTTGGGGCGCAAAGTGTTCATAATTGGGTCATTCTTAGAACACCTAACAAATCACCATGCTAAACATTGTTCTTGTAGAACCAGAAATACCACCCAATACGGGCAACATCATTCGTCTATGCGCCAACACCGGAGCACAACTCCATTTGGTTAAACCATTGGGCTTTCCTCTCGAAGACAAAAGCATGAAGCGGGCAGGCTTGGATTACCACGAATACGCCAACATGAAAGTTCATGAAAGTTGGCAAGACTTTCTTCAGCAAGAAAAGCCATCTCAAGATAGGATGTTTGCCATCACAACCAAAGGTACTGCAACTTTGGCGCAAGCAAAATTTTTAGAAAATGATTTTTTGATTTTTGGCTCTGAAACCAAAGGGCTGGCTCAAGATGTGAGAAACCATTTTTTACCTGAAAGATGCTTGAGATTACCCATGAGAGCAAACAGTCGCAGCTTGAATTTATCCAACTCTGTGGCAGTGATGGTCTATGAAGCTTGGCGCCAAATGGACTTCAAGGGTGGCGAATAGATGATCAAGCTTCAGACTTGGCGTCTCTACCCATCAATAACTTGACTGCTGTCGCTGCATCCAGTTCTTTGAACAACACTTCACACACCATGTGAGTGATAGGCATTTCAATACCCTTGGATTTTGCGAGATCACTAACGGCTTCAGCACAAAGCACGCCCTCTGCAACGTGCCCTAGATGACTGAGTATTTCTGGTAACTTTTTTCCTGTGGCGAGCTGAAGACCAACACGTCGATTTCTTGATAGGTCACCAGTGGCGGTCAAAATCAAATCGCCCACACCAGTCAAACCCATGGCAGTTTCAGATTTACCACCCATCGCTGTCATTAAACGCATCATCTCTGCCAAGCCACGTGTTAACAACGCAGCTCTAGCATTCAAACCCAAACCTAAGCCATCGCCAATACCGGTTGCAATAGCTAAAACGTTTTTAATCGCGCCACCCAACTCAACGCCAATAATGTCGTTGCTACCATAAATGCGCATACTGCCATGATGCAAAGCATCTTGTACCTTGGCAATTAATTCATTTGAATCACTTGCAACAGTCAGTGCGCAAGGCATCCCTTTGGCAACCTCTGAAGCAAAACTCGGACCTGACAACACGGCTGTTTGGATGCCTTTGTCATTAGCAGAAGCAAGACTTAATTCTCTTGCAATGACTTGATGTGGCATCAATGAAGTTTTTGGCTCTAAACCCTTACACAACCAAACCCAATTTTTCGGAACCTGCTGAAGTTTCAGTAATTGACCAACTGTTTCTTTTAAACCAGAGACAGGGGTTGCGATGAACAATAAATCTTCTTGTGCACAGTTTTCAAATAACTGATTCCAATCACTGCTGATCAATAGTTCAGCTGGCAGTTGGATGTCTTGAAGGTACTGTTGATTAAAGCCAGTCGCTCGAATACTTTGTGCAAGCTCAGCAGAGCGACTCCACAACGTGACCGGAAGTCCTTTTTTATTTTTTGAGGCATGCATGGCCATTGCGGTTCCCCATGCACCTGCCCCAAGAAAATAAATGTGCTTCATCAGTTAGGCAGAATAATTCCGCTGTCGTTTGAAGCTTGAGCTTGACCACCCTGCGCCAAGCGTTGCTCGTACAAAGCATGGAAATTAATTTCAGCCAAATGAACAGGCTGAAACCCTGCTCGACTGATCATGTCTGCAATGTTTGCACGCAAATATGGGAACAAAATAGTTGGGCAAGCAATTGCCAACAATGGGCTGATTTGCTCTTCTGGCATATTGCGAATATCAAAAATGCCTGATTGCTGAGCTTCGACCAAGAAGAGTACTTTGTCTTCAATCTTTGTTGTAACACTGCCAATCAGAGTGACATGAAAATTAACGTCGTCTAATTGATTAGCTTGAATATCAACTTGAACTTCTAATTTTGGCTCGCCTTGATTTAATAAAATTTCTGGAGCATTGGGTTGCTCTAGAGAAATATCTTTTAAATAAACGCGTTGGATTTGAAAACTTGGGTCTGTGCCCATTTCAGAGTTGACTGCTTCTGTCATATTTTTTCCTATTTACTTGCCCAATAATGGGTCTAATTTACCTGCTTTATCCAATGCTGATAGATCATCAAAACCACCAACATGCGTTTCACCAATGAAAATTTGCGGCACAGTGCGACGCCCAGTTCTGGTCATCATTTCTTCACGGCGCACAGGATCCACATCAACCAAGATTTTTTCTGTGATTTCAACACCCTTTGAAACCAGCAATCTTTCAGCCATATTGCAATATGGACAAACTCGTGTGCTGTACATCGTAATTTTTGTCATGATTTACTCTTATTTAATAAGTGGCATACCCGCCTGATTCCAGGCAGAAATTCCACCATCCATGCATGCAACTTCCTTACAGCCAGCTTTTTTAAGCTTTCCGAGGGCAGTATTTGCTCTAGTTCCGCTCAAACAAACTAAAATGATAGGCTTATTGCTATCAATTTTTGCTTGTTTCAAGCCTGAATCAAGCTCTGAAAGAGGCAAATGCTTAGAATTTGCAATGTGGCCTGCTTTGTATTCATCAGCCGTGCGGATATCAAGAATCTGCGCTTGACGCTGATTAATCCACTGCACAGACTCATGCACACTGAGCAACTGTTTGTTGAGGCGCCCCATGATTTGAGGCAATGCCAAAGCCAAGCCTGATGTGATCAGGGTGGCAAGAAGTAATAAATTATTTGTATTTGTTAAGAAGTCCATTAGTAAATTATAGAATGTGAATATGAAACAACTCGTACTTATCCGCCACGGCGAATCCCAATGGAACCTAGAAAACCGATTTACCGGCTGGGTTGATGTTGATTTAACCCCTACCGGCATCCAGCAAGCTATTCAAGCTGGAGAGAGTTTAAAGGCTGCCGGGTATGATTTTGACATTGCTTACACATCTGTGCTCAAAAGGGCTATTAGAACCCTCTGGCATGCTCAAGAAGCCATGGATAGGCTTTGGCTGCCAGTGGTACACAGCTGGCGCCTAAATGAGCGTCATTACGGTGCCTTGGCTGGTCTGAATAAGACTGAAACCGCCGCCAAATATGGCGATGAGCAGGTTCATATTTGGAGAAGGTCTTATGACGTTAGACCTCCTTTGTTGGATCCAAGTGACCCAAGAACATCATTTAACGACCCACGCTACTCAAAACTTAAAAAAGAAGAGATTCCTCTGGGTGAATGTTTAAAAGACAACGTTGCTCGAGTTTTGCCACTCTGGGAGGAGTCAATTGCCCCAGCGTTACGCTCAGGTAAGAGAGTTTTGATCGCAGCTCATGGCAATAGTATTCGTTCCCTAGTAAAGTACCTAGACGACGTATCTGATTCAGACATCATGGAAATCAATATTCCTAACGGAATACCTCTTATTTATGAGTTAGATGACAACTTAAAACCAATTAAACATTTTTATTTAGAAAAATAATCTATGCGCCGCTCGATAAAGAGTATTGCCCTCGTTTGCTCAGGACTCATTGCTGGAGTTGCATTAACTTTGCAACTGTCAGCCACTGCACAACAAGGAAGCTCCTCCTTACCGCTAGATGAACTTCGCAACCTATCAAATGTATTTGGTCAAATCAAACGAGATTATGTTGAATCAGTTGACGATAAGCGTTTATTGACTGATGCCATCAAAGGCATGGTGAGCGGGCTGGATCCTCACTCTTCTTACTTGGACAAAAAAGATTTTGCAGAAATGCAAGAACACACCCAAGGTAAGTTTGCTGGATTGGGCATTGAAATCACTTCTGAAGATGGCATTGTCAAAATTCTCAATCCAATTGAAGATACTCCAGCTGCAAAGGCCGGTCTTTTATCTGGCGACTTGATCACTCGCCTGGATGACAAACCTGTGCGCGGCATGACCCTTGATCAAGCAGTTCGTCGCATGCGTGGTGAGCCTGGCACAAAAATTACTTTAACTATTTTCAGAAAAAGTGAAGATAGAACTTTCCCAATCACCATCACCCGCGCTGAAATCAAGGTTCAATCTGTTAAAGCTAAGTTTATTGAACCTGGTATTGCCTACGTACGTATCACCAGCTTTCAAGAAAGAACCATTCCTGATCTAGCTAAGAAGTTAAATGAATTGGCTGCGGAAAATCCTCAATTAAAAGGATTGGTGCTTGATCTTAGAAACAACGGTGGCGGTCTATTACAGGGTGCTGTTGGGGTATCAGCAGCTTTCTTGCCAACAGACACTTTGATTGTTTCGACCAAAGGTCAAACAGAAGAAGCCAAACAAGTATTTAAATCAACTTTTGATAACTATCGTTTATCAGAAAACAATGATGCCTTAGCGCAGCTATCTCCAGTATTCAAAAAGGTGCCGCTCGTTGTTCTTGTGAATGCGTTCTCTGCATCAGCCTCAGAAATTGTTGCTGGTGCTTTGCAAGATCACAAACGCGCCACCATCATTGGTAAAACAACTTTTGGCAAAGGCTCAGTGCAAACTGTGCGTCCATTGAGTGCTGATTCAGCGTTGAAGCTAACCACCGCTTACTATTACACGCCAACCGGTAAATCAATCCAAGCATTTGGCATCAAGCCTGATATTGCTGTTGATCAAAACGCTGAAGGTGACCCTGATGATGTATTGATCACTCGCGAAATCGACAGTGAAAAACACCTCAAGAATAAGCAGTCTTCTGAAGAGAAATTAATCAAAGATCGCGAACAACGCCGTCTTGAAGAATTGCAGCGCATTGAAGAATTGAATGCCAAGAAAACACCTGAGCAAAAAGAGAAAGATCGTAAAAAGCGTCCTGCTGAATTTGGTTCAGCCGAAGACTTCATGCTCACTCAGGCAGCGGCTTACTTAAAAGGTCAACCAATCAAAAAATCCAAGTCACGCTTGGAATAAAAGAATCTGGCGATGAACGATCAAGAACTACTTCGATACTCACGCCACATTCTTCTGGATGATATTGGCATTGAAGGCCAAGAGAAAATACTGTCATCTCATGCTGTTGTGATCGGTGCAGGCGGTCTTGGTTCAGCTGCCGCACCCTACTTAGCAGCAGCCGGTATAGGCAAGATCACCTTGATTGATCATGATGTGGTGGATCTCACCAATCTTCAACGCCAAATCATGCACCGCCAAACTTCTATCGGCATGCCCAAAGTGAGCTCTGCAAAAACCATGTTGCTAGAGCTCAACCCCCATCTCAATGTTGTTGCTCTTGAACAAAAAGTAAGGAGTGA
>Ga0079299_1000352_pt1 | contig 11379 bp, 19 predicted proteins | sample Wag4_2014_7_11_2_FD_76334 | JGI IMG/M metagenome (GOLD analysis project Ga0079299, IMG submission 76334) | Lake water microbial communities from Ohio, USA - Utica-2 Time Series LW 2014_7_11 | ecosystem: Environmental > Aquatic > Freshwater > Lake | place: USA: Ohio | collected 2014-07-11
CCTTGCCGGGGATCAGGGCATCCGCGTACCCCATGCCGCCGCCGGCCCCACCCTTGGGGATGCGGTGCTCAAAGCTCACCCCGGCTTCTGTGGCATCCTCCCAGCCCCAGGCAGTCAGCAGCTTCTGAACGAAGGTCTGGCCCTCCTGCTTCTCGTTGCCGCTGCAGCCGCCGACCCACTGGGCGAAGGCGTGGAGCGCTTGCTGATCTGCCATAGCCGGCCCTGTCCTTACTCATTGTGACTGCTGGGCATACAGGCTAAAGGCTTGCAGCAATCCAAACAGCCGAACTACACGGCTGCGATCAACACAAGCTTTAAGATGCTTGGATATCAAGCAAAGCAATGGTCCGAGTTGATAAGAAGGAATTTTGGCCTCGGGATTGATGCAAAGCCGGAAACAGCAAGGGCGCAGGAGCCTGGAAACTCGGCAGGGCGGTAATCACTACTTGCATGCAATAAGATACTTGAAAGACTACAAATAGCAAGTTTGCAAATCATGGAACAGTTGCGTGCAGCTCTCAGGGTGATTGGGCGATGAATGCAAGAAGCAAGACTCGCCAAGACTGTATAATTACACACCGGATACCACGTTGCTTTCCAAGGCAGGGCTAACCAGCCAAGGATGGGACGCCATGGCAGCCAGGCTTATGCATGAGAATTATATTCAAAGAATAGATAGAGATCTTATGGGCTATACTGGTATATGCATTGAGCTAACAGTCAAAGGATTTATACTCGACACTGGCGACGACTTATTAAACATGATTCGCAATACATGTCATGCAATAGCAAGCGAAGAGCAAAAGACTAATCATCTCATTTCAAAAAAGACCGGTATAGATCAATTCAGCATTGATTTCATCCTAAGGCTACTATCAGAAAAGAATGTCATTAGTACACGTGTTTGGGACGGGAATGGCGGGCTCGTTCAAATAACAGATTCTCGCCAACTCCTAAGTTACATAACAAGACTCTCCAAGGCTGGTCAGGCGATATTCAATGCGAGCTAGTATTGCCGGGCTCAATAATAGACTATATCAATGAGTACTCGCTCGACTAAGGCTATCAGTTCGCCGGGATTCCGCCAACCAGATGAGTCTAACTGCCTTAGGCCAATAGATCCGTTAAAACACTTAGTCGAGCATAGCCAAATAATGATGTTAGCACGAACGATAGCAGTACTTTCGACACTTGCATCACCGATTTACGCCCCAAGGGCAATGGCACAGCTTACACAAGGAGTATGCTACTTTTACAAGGATTACGAAAGAAGTCTCACAGAGCAAAAGATCTGCGCGCTAGACTCCTTTAATAGCGGGCTGGTTACAATTACGACAAACAATGGCACCATAAGACTTGAATTGCATGATAGCCGAATAAATACTTACTCCTACAATGGCAGAATTTGGAGATTTGAAGCGGTTGACCGATCGGGATGCTGCCCAACTACAGGTGGCACGTTCAGGAGCAAAGGGGACTCCATACATTTTTCTCCTTTAAGGTAGGACAAGAAAATCGGGATACTGCTAATAGAGGAGGATTGGCCCCAACCTTAAAGACGAAGCCATGCCCCGGAATCAGTTAATGGGCAGCGCCACACACGCAACAAATCCATGCTACAATTACGACATTGAGGGTAAGAGGCTCAAAGAAGCCCGCCCTCTCAACCCACTCCACCGAAACCCACAGAGGTTCCACCAATGACCACCAACACCCTCGACATGATGAGCATCAGCACCGCCTCCGAGGCGGTTGTGGATGCTATGCAATCTGCCGTTTGTCAATGGGAACAGCAGTCTCACGATGCCGCCATGGAAGGAAACCTGACGGCTGCCCTGATGTACAAGAACTGGGCATTCGCAGCCGAGTTGATGGCGACGAAGGCCTCCTCCACACTCGGCCGTCTGATCCTGGAAATTTATGATGCAAAGTATCCGAAACTGCAGCTGTGCCAGCCGGCTACAGATGATGGCAGTGACATCGAGATTGAGGCCTGCTGATCGATAAGCGTCAGGGGGTATCGCAACTTGGCATACCCCAAGATTGCGAAAACAAGCCGAACCCTTGGCTAGTTTTCATGCTATAATTTCGCAAGCAAAGAGGGTCAACCTCCGAGCCAACAGAAACCCATCAGAGGTTCAATCATGCTGATTCAGACCAACCCATTTACCTGGTACTTCCAGGATCCGGACAAGCAGGATCTCAAGATCAGTTACCGGCGGGTTGATTCGGTCTTCGCTGTATGCCGACAGATCCAGCTGACCGATCGATCCTGCGTTGTGGAGACGATTTCCACGCATTCGAGCCTCGAAGAGGCAAAAGCTGCATCTGACTGCCTTCAACCCCATCGGTAGATGCTGCTGTGGTGTGGGGGGAGTCATGCCAAACTCAATCCACACCACTTCAACAGCAATGGCCCACGATCACCCAGATGCCCCCAAGCAATACGGAATCCGAATAAGACAAGAGACAATGGAGCTGATCTCAGAGATTCAGGAACTCCATCGGAAGACCGGCAAGCCTCATACACTCGCGGCCATCGTCGAAAGTGCAGTCGATAGTTATTACGAAACCCTGGTAGAAGAGGGCGAACTGAAAGGATGAGATCAATGCACCCATCACCAGGACCCTACTAAATACCAATAGTGAAACACAAACGTTCCCTGCAGTATGACGCCCGTAGACCATGAGAAACTGAAGGAGATCCTTCCAAGTCTCAAGCCAGACATTGAGCCCGAACACGATCTGTCAAACCTGAGTGAAACCAGACTCATTCGCCGACGCATCGAGATCAACCAGACAATCCAACAGCTGGAAGATGAACGCAGAGCGGTTGATCAAGAACTCCAAGACAGCATTTCAGATTTTGAATTGCGCCGAGGAGTTTCACAGGATGGATTCGTTCTGAGTCAGAGAACAAGGCAGACTTGGGTCTACCCGTCAGAACTGAAGAAGCAGATCAAGGCAATGCAGACAGCAGCCCAGAAATCAGGCGAAGCAGTCCCACAGTTTACGACCTTTCTCGTGGTGACGCGAGAGGGGGACTAGGTTTTTCTGCTATCATTGACTCACGAATCCCACAGAGGATCATGACCACTCTCTCTAGCCGCAACGGCACTTCTGCCCCCGCCGCCAGGTTCGTTCAGCGGAACACAGCAGACACGCTCACGGAGCTGAATCGCCCGATTGACCCTCGCCACTTCAAGACGCGGAAACAGGGAACTGCGACGCTGACCTATGTTCCTTGGGCAAATCTGGCCAAGCACCTCCACCATCGAGCTCCAGGGTGGTGTTTTGAGATCCAGTCGGTTCAGGAGGTCGGTGGATCTGTGGTGGTAACGGGGCGGCTGTCCATCCCCACCACCGATGGACTGCTCCACTACTCGGCAGTTGCTTCCGAACCGCTGGAGTCAGCATCCAAAGCACCCGCTGCTGAGGTTGCTGCATCTTCGTGCCTGAGGAGGGCAGCGGCATTGGCTGGTCTTGGGTTGGAGTTGTGGAAGTGATAGATACAGATACTTCCCAGGAAAGAGTGGGCTCATAATGGTTGCATTGATGCGATACAATCACAAGAGCCAGACACTCGGCGCACGGGAGAGAAACTTGGCAAATAGACCAAGTTGTAGCAATCCCCAAAGATACAATGGGAAAGACAGATGTTCTCATGACCTAAAAACCAAACACCCAAGCAATGAGGCATCCATTCGAGAAGCAAAGCATTCTTTCAAGGGCTTCGGAAGATATGGTTTTAGCAGTTGGCAGACTGATGCTTGTCTTTACGAATATAGATGGGTGGCTTGACTTCGCAATACGCGGGCTATCTAGTTTTAGCGAGTCTGATGTCATACCAAACTGGAAGAAGATTGAGAGGCTACGCACTTCTAAAAAGTTAGACCGTTTTGGCGAGTTAGTTAAAGATTCGATACCTCCCGAACACACCTTCATGCTTGAATCTATTGAGAAGATCAAGGAGCTCATCAAACACCGCAACATTGCAGCTCATTACCCATTAGTTGAATCAGGACGCCACTCTGAAGGGTATATTTGCAAAATGGACGTAAACGGTGATCATAAAGTACTTTGTTCGGCAGACATAAACAGTCTCGCCGAGGAAGCGGATGAGGCATATAATGATCTATTTCAACTCTTCTTTATTGCACGCTTCAGAGGATCTGATTAATATTAAGACAGTTACACCCAGATGACACTCAGATGAGCCGTTTGGCTTATGCATTTTATAGAGTCAGTCAATATCATGATAATTGCCCTGATCATCATAATAGCCACGAAATCTCCCCCTCTTTGACGGGTTGTAACGCCGAGAGTATTCCACTTGGTAACGCCTCCCAGATCCATCCGTAAAATATCTTCCTGAGCCAGACACACCAAAAGTTCCACGTTGGCTGGGTGTTTGGGGAGTTCTTCGTTCTGCTTTAAATTTAACCTGATCCCACTTCAGATTATTACTGGATCGCAGAGCATTGGCCCTGCGTTTGGCCTCATCATAGCCTTTGACACCAGTAGCCAATACTGCATTCGTATCAGCCCGGTAGATCATAAAGGTTGTTTCTTCTGAATAAAGCTGTATGGATTGCTCTGCGAGATGATTGCGGGTATTTTCGATCCAGCATCGATAGGCTTGGGGGCGTAGGGTTTGGGTCATAAAAGTGTGATTCTGTAGTATTTAGCCTGCTCATGCCGGTTAGATTGAATTACTAAGTGATCAACCCCTTACTGCTGCTGGCCATGCTGCGCCCTGGCACCTATGGCTTCTGATGAGCTATCGTTACAAAAATCTCGTAGACCGGCTTATGGCAACCCCAGAATATCGATGTTTAGAATCATGAATAAAAGCCATGTATGCGGCAGGATTGCCGGCATAGCTTTATGCAGTCATAGCCTATTGATTGCACCTCCTTCTCTTGCACAACAAGGTCAAACTGGATTGAACTATTTCGTAGACGCTGTTTGTGCCTATAGACGTGATCACCCAAAAATGACAGCAGAGGCTGCTTTTACAAGTTTTGTAAAGGGATTTGTGGCTGAGATATCAAGCAACGGAACGCAAGCAACGGGTTACGCAACATATTTTTCTCCTACAGGCAATGTCAAAGGAGATGTATATAATGCAGGCATTGCAGGAGATAGGTTCATAGCGTGGCAAAGATGGAGCAGAAGCTTACCGCCGGGATCCAAGCCATTATTGGTTACATCAGATGCCGTCAGACGTGCATGCCCATGATTACATGAAAGACACCAGTATTCATGTACGGCCGCAGCTTCCGACAGGGCGTGCGGAGGTGGCACCAAGGACCTGATACCTATCGCTTCTGATAAACCTGATTGTTCTACTTGCGGAAGAGCTTTAGCTACTTAATAACCGGATTAGTTGCGAGAGACCACACCAGCGCGGCAACCCAACCAAAGAACGACCAGCCCAAGAATAAGTTAAGTGCACCTATAGCCCATTTACTAGGGTGCTTCCGTGATGCCGCGATTTCATATGGGACAAAATAGATCAGAACAGCCATCCATAGGATGACTCCACCTAGCGCACCACTTAGGGAGCCGCTAGTAACAAGGAGTCCAAATCCCGTGATGATTGCAAACGCGATAGCCTGGCGCTTAACGAATCGGGACCAAGAGCTCTGCCTATCAGCATCCTGGTGAACCATAGCGCTCGATGGGGGTTAGATGCTACTATACAGGATGAAGCAGGAGACTAAGGTATGAAAAGGCTCATGTTTTGGGCGGTATTTGGCATTGTTGTTAATGCTATTAATCTATTCCGTGGTCTCGCATCACCCTTTGTAGACGCGGACGGCGGGGAGCTATGGGCTTGGATTGGGCTGGGTTTGGTGCGAATTGTCGTTGCGACTCTTGGGATTCTTGCGTCAGTCTGGATTCTTCAGAAGAAAGCAGTTGGTTTTTCTATAGCGCGCAGACAAGTCTGGTTTTTCGCCTTTGTTGAGGCACTATCATCTGTTGTTTTTCTACTGTTTGAACCAGAAGGGAATTCCAGATATGAGGTCGTTGGTACCTTCATCATCTTGGTCTTTGCGTCTCAGCTATCCCGGCTTTTCAGCTCAGAGGACGCGAGAAGTTACTGCCGTAATTCAGCTTAGTATCACGCTGTTATCATTAGCACAATGACACGCGCCCTAGTTACAGACCTCAATGGGACCAACGCAAAGATTGCTATTTTTGCAGCCTCCATTTTACTTAGCGGCTGTATTCGTGGAACCAACTACAGCAGTCTGTGTGCCAACGGCGAGGCTTTCCGTGATGCCGAGAAAGTAATTTCATATTGCAATGAAGCCATCTCCGTAGAACCTGAAAACCCCCATCACTTTAATAATCGCGGGGTTCAATACTTTGATCTCGGATATCTACAAAAGGCGATGGAAGACTTTTCTCAGGCTGTGGAGCTGCGAGCCATCAGAGACAGTGATCATGCCGATCATATCTACAGTCTTGCTCTAGTGAAATATGAACTAGGAGACCGCGACTCCGCATGTAGTCTTTACTCTAGGAGTGCTCGACTTGGAAGCAAGGATGCAGCAGAGGCATTTCAAGAGGCGTGTTAAGATATCGCTATCTGAGAGAAGTATTCTCTATAAGCCAGAGACTCGGAGTGATTTTATTGGCGTTATCGGCTGAGTCTCTCAGATGGTCAAAGATGGGGAGCGACGCTTTCCCCCTGGCGCTGTTGCCCCTGCCGTCAAGATAGATGCCTCGGGAATATAGGGTAAGTTCTTAGCTACTCGGCTTAACTGCCCGCCAGGTCGATCAGTCGTTGCGCGGTGGAGCGGGGCGGCGGCGGTGCTGTGGCTCGATCCTGAGGGCCGATCGCCATGCGCAGGCGGTGGACTTACTCACTCCCTTCCGCAGGGCTGATTCAACGTCTTAGCAAGCATCGGGCTGGGGTTGCCGCCGAATATGAACACTGGTGTTATCAATACTAGTCTTTAGCCAAGAGCCATAAAAGCCAAATAACAATTGTTATTGGCACTGCAATATACCAATAGACAAAGATCAAGTAGCCAACCACAAAGATCAAACCCAGCAACCATATCCCCTCGACATCAAGAGAATCGGAGACACCTGAAGATCTATCATTCCTCTCGGAAACCTCTGTTATATTTCTAATGTAAATTACATTTGACCACTGAGACCTTATGATTTCTGCAACTTGCCCTTGATGACCCGCAGTCACAGTCGTCAAAAATGATTTGCCAGAATTGGTGACTTTAATCTCTGCTTTGTACAGGGGCATTAGTCTATGCCAATAAAGATCTACTTCTGAACAAGTGTAGCGTTAGGGTGGCTAACATGGTGACTTTCAGGAAAGGAGTCTCTCCTTTGCCACCATTCAGACGGCTACGATTAAGTACAGCGTTAGGATCGGCTCGGGCTCCTCTGTTGGCTTGTTGATCCACACTTTTTCCGGTAGGAGCTCTTGGGAACAAAACAAGATGGATTATATGCACCACTGAAGATGATCTCTACAGTGGCACTGCAGAATGACTGATCAGATCGTGGCCCGATAATAAGTTTCTACCGAACCCATACCGCCTGAATAATTGCGATTCAAATGGTACAGAAATGTATCCCGTGCATCTTCAGAAGCAAGAAGTAGTGCCGTATCAATTCCCTCACAAGTCACTTTCCATCGGTTTCGATCACTGACCTGTTTGGTTTTAAAAGGCCCTGCGGTCATACAATCATAAACAGATCTATAGAGACAATAAATCTCTTGAATATTTCTTTTGCCGAGCATCCTCAGCCACTCTTTAAAGTTTGTTGTGTTCATAATCGCTATCCAAGTAACCAAGATTATTTAGGCAATGTCAAGATCCACATTGGACTTTGGTATAAAGTTGGAGTTCGTCCAATCAAGGCCACAAAATCCTGAGCCCACCTGTTTAGTCAAATAGAAACAAGAGTCTTCAAAATCCCTTGTATAGTCAGCATAGATGTCTTTCCTCTCTGAAATACACTGGGCTCTTGTGCGTACAGATGTCTCAAGAATATCCTTAATGTCGATAATGTTGTCAGTGACCATTCCAGTTGAATCTAGAAGAACGTGAGTATGGAACTGGCTAGAGCCTCTATTCTTCTCATGAAAGAACATCAATAGAGGTGGTTCGTACTTCCAGGTCTGATTTGGTCTGGGTATGCCATAGAGATAATGTAGAATTAGATTTTTCACTTTCTTTGTATCTTTAATCAGGGAGTCATAGTCCGAACGAATCTTGTCATAATATTTGTCTCGTGTAACCACGTTCCATAAGGACTCGGTCGTTTGTAGACTATATCGATCTGGTTTAGACCCTTTGAAATCTGTTTCTTTTAAAATCCTGCCGTTTTCATTTGGGTGGCTGTAGTGGTAGGCAAGACTGATATCAGGTTTAAATCCTAGTGAAAACTGGTTTCTAATGAAATCAATCGTTCCTTGTCGTTCTTGTGTATTGGAAGTATAAGTCATAGTTTTTGATGTGAATAAAGTATTTTGAGTAAAGTAAACTTATGGTGCCAGGTCTCTACAGGCGCTAGATTGCTCTAGGTTGTTTCCAATAAGGATAATTGGAATTCCTGATGAGATTAGTCTTGTAACAATCTAGATCTTGTAGTCATATCCAGTACTATAAATAGTTGTTGACAATACCTGAGCGACTTGATCAAAGAATGATCTCTATTGCGTTTAGTTTGATCTGGATTTTATGCAGTGTAGTTTTGTTGAATATCGAGATGTGGTTTTTATTGAACTGATGAGGTCTAGAGTAGTAATGAGACCTTATGGTTCTTATTGCTGGTGTCCATAACTCGTTAAATCGATGATTTCTGGATACACCTTCCCCTAAGGAGCATAGTCCATTTTTATGATCCAGCTGGTTATGTAATTCAGACAGGCTGTTTCTACTATCCAAGAGAAATTCAGGTTATGAATGAATATTGTCTTTCGTCTTTGTGTATAACACACAGACACCTATCTATATAGGTTCTCAATATATTGGCGTGGGCGTCCTATATGGAAACCCTTATAAAGGCATGATTATGCATGGATTGTAATTGCTCGCGAGAGCATGCAACTCATTTGCCATTTTATAGCACCTTTTATCGTTTTTGTCAACCCCTTGGAGATATTTTGGGGCTTCCATACCAGTTATTGGGTCTTCCCCAATTAAAAGCCATTTTCAGATATAAAGGGTTTGTGGCGATCGTACCAGGTATAGTGCAGGATTAGAAAGTGGATCGCACCAGTTCTGGAAGTCCTGAGTCTTGAAGCGATATCATCAAGTGTTGACAGCGTTTCCTGGTGCTTAGATCCAAAGTAAAGGCTTATGTTTTGTGATTGAGAAGACATTTTCTGATGATTATTAGTCTTATACGGCTGGGATATAAAGCGTATTCACGCATAGATCTTGCTTTTCAAAAGCCTATCAGAGCCATATATATCTATATAGGGTCTAATAAGTTTATGAATTTAGGCTGGCCACGTGAACCTTCAGATCCCTAGTCCAGCTACACTTATCAGATTGCTAGGCCATTGTCGACCAGCAATTTACACCACTTCTCTAAAAAGTCGCGCCTTTCTTCAAGCATCAAGGAGTTATCGTACGCTTTACGAACCTTATCTCCAATGAGATGACCCATTTGGCGTTGAATAATCTCATGTGACACCTTGAGTGATTCTTGGCCAACCGTCAGAGGGACACTTCGCCATCCATGAGCACGAAGGATATTTCTATACCCAAGATTCTTTATGTAGTTATTGGGAGATTCAGGATCAAGATGACCATAACGGCTTTGCCTCATTGGCGCAAATACAAACTCTTCTGAACCATTAAGGGCTTTTGCTTTTGAGAGAAGGGCTTTCATTTCCTTGGTGACAGGGATATGGTGGTCAATGTGATCTGTCTTATGGGTTCTTTTAAGCCCTGGAGTGCTGCCTGGAACAATAATGACTTCATTATCTTCATCATACCAATTCCATTTAAGTCTCACTAGGCAACCTGCCCTGAGGAATGACATCAGCATAAACTTCACTGCCAGGACAACCTGGATATTCCCGGAACAACTATTAAGGCTGACCTTTTGTAGGAACTTAGGTACTTGATCCCATGTCAGCGTGGGATGATGCTTGGCAATATGCCTAGTCTCTTCTCCTTTAAGGAGTTGAGCTGGATTTTGATCTCTGCTCATCCAGCCTTTGAGTATTGCATAATCAAAACACTGCGAAAGAACCTTTTGAACACGATGCGCCTGGTCGAAACTTTCGCGAGCCTCAATCGAGGCCTTCAATGCCATGACGGTTTGACGGCCACCTCGATTCCATTCCAACAAAGAGAGAGGGGTCTCTGGTGAGATGACACTTAACACCTGATTTTCCAGCTGACGCCGGTAATTGGTCAGTGTTGAAGGCTTTAAGTGATCCTTACTGGCAAGAAAGCCCTCTACGGCATCCATGATCGTTTTGTCTGAATGCTCATTTTCAGAGCAGCCAAAGAATCTTGGATCCTGATTATGAGTCTTTGCCCATACTTTAATTTCGAGCCACTTATCTTTTGCTTGGCGCAAGGTCAACTGATCAGGGCCAGTCCCAAACACCCCAAGACGAACCGGAACATCCTTGACGAGACCGCCTTGTTTAATACGCATGCGACCGACAAATGATTTTCCTCCTCCTTTTTGAGCTGGCTCTACGACAAGGATTAGGCCATCGCCCAATCCCCTATGAATCCGTTTTTCGCCAGGCTGAAGCCTAGCAATTTCATGTTGCTTCATCGGTATTTTTCTCCGTTACTAAATTTTATTTGACTGATGAAGCCCAGGCTTCGATATCTGATTGACGCCAACGCCGGCAGGATCCACCAAGATTGACGCACTTGGGAAATTCCCCTGAGGCCATTCGGCGATAAATGGTTGACTTAGAGAGACTTGTGACCTCAATCACAGTCTTCAATGGCAAGAATCGTGAAGCGTGATGCATTGGGATAACTCCATATAATATCAAGGTGTTTATTGCTAGAATCTTTCGATGCGCAACGCGCCTTTCGTCAATCCTGCCGGAATTAAAGCACCTTTGTAGCATTTTGTCAAGTCTCCATGCTGTTTGTCCGCATGGCATGTGTGAGTACTTGTTCTAACCATTGAAATCAGCGGTGTGGGAAGTGGTGTTGGAAAAGCCGCTGGAGCTTCATTCAGACCTGAAAAGCCTTGTCACCACAGGGATTGGTCCATCTTTCCGAAAGACTCCCTCTCCGTTTGAATCAACTCCCAGTCAGTCTGTTGTCCACCATGGACTGGGTTGGGTGTGCTCCCATACGTCTAGACCGCGCCAGGCCTCAAGAGCCCATGGACGGTGAGCGACACGCC
>Ga0079299_1000353_pt1 | contig 11343 bp, 7 predicted proteins | sample Wag4_2014_7_11_2_FD_76334 | JGI IMG/M metagenome (GOLD analysis project Ga0079299, IMG submission 76334) | Lake water microbial communities from Ohio, USA - Utica-2 Time Series LW 2014_7_11 | ecosystem: Environmental > Aquatic > Freshwater > Lake | place: USA: Ohio | collected 2014-07-11
CATTGCAGTGCAGCACGACCTGATCGGCGGCCATCGCCTTGAGTCCATCCAGCAGGTAGCGCACATTGAAGGCGATCTGAATCGGCTCCCCCTGAATCCCGGCGGGGAGCGATTCGGAGCCCCGCCCCACGTCCTGGGCATCGGCCTGGAGCTGGAGCTGACCTGAACCATCCTCGGTGCTGAGCTTGACCACGTTGTTGTGCTGATCCGCGAGCACCGCGACCCGCTCCAGCGCCGCCACCAGGGCCCGGCGCTCAACGGTGATGGCACGGCTGAAACTGTCGGGGATCAGCTGGCTGTAGTTGGGATAGGCGCCGTCGAGGCTGCGGCTGGTGAGCACCTGGTCGGCCCAGAGGAACACCACCTGGCCCCGATCGCAGAACAGGCTGAGCGGTTCCTGCGACTGGCGACCGGAGAGCAGCCGCTCCAGCTCACGCAGGGAGCGGGCCGGCACCGTGACGGCGAAGGGATCCACGGTTTCGGCCGCCGGATCTGGAACCGCCTCGCCCCCCTCCTGAGGGAGACGGAGCACAGCGAGACGGTGGCCATCGGTGGCGGCGCACTCCAGCCCCCGCCCATCGAGCTGGAGATGCACGCCGGTGAGCAGCTGCTTGGCTTCATCGCTGCTGCTGGCGAACAGCGTGGCGCGCAGGCCCTTCACCAGCGCCTGGGCTTCGAGGCGGATCGGTTGACCGGTCTGCACCAGGGGGAGCTCGGGGAAGTCGTCGGCCGGCAGGCCCCGCATCTCATAGCTGCCGGAGAGGCTGGTGAGCTCAAGCTGCTCCGTTCCCTCCGGGCAGTCGAGAGTGATCGGACTGTCGGCGGCGAGACGGGCGACGATCTCCCCGAGCAGCCGTGCCGGCAGGGTGATGGCGCCACTGGCCTCCACCTGGGCGGGAAGGCTGGTCTGGATGCCCAGACTCAGATCAAACCCGGTGAGGCTGAGGCGGCCCGTTCCGGCATCGGCGGTGAGCAGCACGTTTGCCAGAACCGGATGGGTCGGGCGGGCGGCGACGGCCCGACTCACCAGCTGAAGACTGGCACTGAGTTCCGACTGGGAGCAGACCAGCTTCATGGGGCGTGCAGCGGAGCCCGGAGGGTCCGATTCCGACAGGCCCTCCACGCTTCCACAACGGCGCCCATTGCGCAACGCCGGTTCTCCGGCCCAGCGCTCAACGACTGATCGAGTGAATGGAAATCAGAAGAAGACCAACAGCCCGTAGCCGTAGAGCCTGGGGAACCTGGGGAAAGCAACCGACATGGGCTCCAGCCCAGGCGCTGTGGTCGAAACAGCTCTGCGGAATGGCCGCTTCGGTCGGGGGAGGACGGCGCCCCTTTCCCCTGATTCCCGCGCATGGGGAAAACCCGCGGGCGGCGGCGGCGGCGGTTCGCCCGTGTCGTTCCCGCGATCCAGCCGGGTTTTCCCGATGGCTTCCGCAGACGCTTCGTGCACCGGTCGCGCGACCGTTCCGGTGGGCGAGCCACAAAAAAGCCCCCTTGGGGGGGCTCAACGATCGGGGGTGTCTCCTCGGATCAGAAGCCCATCACCTGGGCCACCCGGTTGGTGTCGGCCTCCAGGCCCGTGTGAAAGCGCGCTTCGTTGTGTTCGATCGCGGTGGTGGGATCCTTCAGGCCGTTGCCGGTGAGCACGCAGACCACGGTTGCGCCCGTCGGCACCTCTGCGGCCCGCTGCAGCAGGCCGGCCACGGAGGCGGCGCTGGCCGGTTCGCAGAACACCCCCTCCCCGCTGCCCAGGAGCTTGTAGGCATCAAGGATCTCCCCATCGCTCACGGCGGTGAAGGCACCGCCGCTCTGCTCGCGTACCCGCAGGGCCCGGTCGCGGTTGACCGGGTTGCCGATCCGGATGGCGGTGGCGATCGTGTCGGGCTGCTCCACCGTGTGGCCCAGCACCAGCGGGGCGGATCCAGCCGCCTGGAACCCCATCATCCGCGGCAGCCTGCGGCAATGCCCGGCATCGCGATATTCGTTGAAGCCCATCCAGTAGGCGCTGATGTTGCCGGCGTTGCCCACCGGGATGCACAGCCAGTCCGGGGCTTCGCCCAGGGCATCCACCACTTCGAAGGCCGCGGTTTTCTGGCCCTGCAGCCGGAAGGGATTCACGGAGTTCACCAGGGTGACGGGATATTGGTCCGCCACCTCCTGCACGATCGCCAGCGCCCGGTCGAAATTGCCCTGGATGGCCAGCACCTCGGCTCCGTACAGGAGGGCCTGGGCCAGCTTGCCCTGAGCCACATACCCATCGGGAATCAGCACGAAGGCCCGCATGCCGCCGCGGCGGGCATAGGCGGCGGCGGCGGCGGATGTGTTGCCCGTGCTGGCGCAGATCACCGCCTCCGAGCCCGCCTCGCGGGCCTTGGAGATGGCCATGGTCATCCCCCGGTCCTTGAAGGAGCCGGTGGGGTTGAGACCGTCGTATTTCAGGTACACCTTCACCCCGCGGCCGATGCGCTCAGCGATGGTCGGGGCCGGGATCAGCGGTGTTCCCCCCTCGCGCAGGCTGATCACCGGTGTGCGGTCGCTCACCGGCAACCAGCGGCGATAGGCCTCGATCAGACCGGGCCAGTCCTGCAGGGTGGGCCTGGAACCGCCAGGCCCCAAGCCCAGGCGCCGCAGGGATTGGAGCAGTGGCAAGGGGCAGGCGGTGGCTGAACCGAATCTACGGCTCTGCTCGGGTCGACTTGTCGGCGCCGTCGTTGCGCAGGCCGTCGAGGGGGGATTCGGCGAAGAAGCGCACCAGCTCGGTCACGGAGCTGGCCTTCTGGATCAGGGCCATCAGGGCTGGAATGTTCACCTCCAGCTCCTGGGCTGGGTAGGCGCGCAGGAACGACACCGCCGAGAGCGAGCCGTTGCCGTTCACAAGCCCCAGCACCACGGCCGAGCGCAGGGCCGGCAGGCCGGCGTTGGCTGCCTTGAGCGGAAACACCACCTGGGCCAGCCGCTGGAGCAGGGCCTCGCCGATGCGCGTGTTGAGCAGACGGCTCACCAGGGTGACCGGCAGGGTGATCGACTGGTTGAGCAACTTGGCGGTCTGGGCCGGCTGCTGGCCGCTGAACCGCAGCACATCCACAAGCAGCCCCCGGGGCTGACCGGTGCGGGCGAGGAATTCCAGATCGCTCACGGCGATCGATCGCCGGAACGCTCCGCTCACGAAGACCAGGTTGTCTGCCGCCCGCACCGGCATCGCGCTGGGCAGGGCGAGGCTGAGGCCCACCACCAGGCCGGAGAGCGGCGCCAGCAGCGTCGCCATCACGGGTCTGGCGACGGGCACCCCCGTCGAACGGGGCCGGAGCGAACGGCTCAGAGAACAGGTCATGGGGCAACCCTAGGAAGGAATCAGGCGCTGGCCACCGTTTCGCCGCTCCGCAGCGCGGGGTCGGTGATCACGTCACGCAGCAGGCGCACCACGCCCCGCTCGGCCAGTCCCCGGGCCAGATCGAGCCCCATCCGCCGCAACCCGGGTTCACCGATCAGCCGCGGCAGTCGCCTGAGCAACAGCTGGGGTTCAAAGCCCGGCAGGCTCCGGAGGATCACCACCAACTGTCGGATCGGTTCCAGTTCGAGCCTCGGATCGCCGCCCAAGCCGGCGTGCCGCTGGCGAAGACCAGGCGGCTGCAGTCGCTCCGGCAGGCGCTTGCCCAGCCGCAGGGTGGTCTGCCAGGCGAGGCCGTCGATGCGCTGCACCATCGCCTCCACGAGTTGCTGCCGCAGCAGGCCGCCGTTGGCGGAGAACAGGAAATCGAGCACCTGATCCAGCAACCCCTCCAGATCCAGCTGGCTGCCCTGGGCGGCGCTGGCGACCAGGTTGTCGAGTCGCTGCCAGCGGAACACCTCGCCGTCGAACAGCATCTCCTTGAGGCTGTTGCGCAGGCTGGGGTCGGGATCCTCCATCAACCGCCGGGCGAAATAGGGATAGGCGGCACCGAGGATCTTGAAGTCGGGGTCCACGCTCAGGGCGATGCCCTCCAGGGTCACCAGGGAGCGGATGATCAGGGCGTAATAGGGCGGCACCCGGAAGGGGAAGCGATACATCACGCCGGAGAGGTCGTCGGTGACGGCCTTGAAGTCCATGCGGCTCACCCCCATCTCCAGGGCCTGGCCGAACACGTTCTCGAAGGCCGGCACGATCGGCTCGAGGTTCACATCCTCCGCCAGGAAGCCCAGGCTCACGAAGTCCTTGCTGAGCTTGGCGAAGTTGCGGTTCACCAGGTGCACCACCGCCTGGATCAGGCCGGTGCGGCTCTCGCGGCTCACCTCGCTCATCATGCCGAAGTCCAGATAGGCCAGGCGGCCATCCGCCAGGGCCAGCAGGTTGCCCGGGTGGGGATCGGCGTGGAAGAAGCCGTGCTCCAGCAGTTGCTGCAGGCTGCAGTTCACCCCCACCTGCACCAGTTCGTCGGGATCGATGCCCAGCTCGCGCACCGCCTCCAGGTTGGTGAGCTTCACCCCGTCGATCCATTCCATCGTGAGCACCCGCCGGCTGGTGGCTTCCCGGTAGATGCGGGGCACGGCGATGCGTGGGTTGTGCCGGTGGAGCTGGGCGAAGGTCTCGGCGTTGCTCGCTTCGTTGCAGTAGTCCATCTCCTCGAACACCCGCTTGCCCAGCTCATCGATCAGGGCCACAAGGTCGGAGCGGATCAGGCCGACGTTGCGGTTCAGCCAGGCCGCGATGTTGCGCACGATGTAGAGATCGAGCGTGATCTGCTCGCGCAGGCCCGGCCGTTGCACCTTCACCGCCACCCGGTCGCCGTTGTGGAGCACTCCCTTGTGCACCTGGCCCAGCGACGCGGCTGAGATCGGGTCGCGGTCGAGCTGGGTGAAGATCGCCTCCACCGGCTGGCCCAGGTCCTCTTCGATGCAGGCCATTGCCAGCTCCGGGTCAAATCCCGGCAGCTGGTCCTGCAGCTGGGCGAGCTCCTCGAGCAGCAGGGGCGGCACGATATCTGGCCGCGTGGAGAGGGCCTGACCGGCCTTGATGAAGGCCGGTCCGAGGGAGGCCACCAGCTCGGAGGCCTCGCGGGCGCGGGCGCGGGCGCAGGCGGGATTCTTCAGGCGCTGGCTCAGCCAGTCCAGTCCCACGCCGAGCAGGAAGAGGCCGATCGGCACCAGGGTCTGCCACAGCCGCTTCAGCAGCCGCTGCGGGTGCCCCGCGTAGATGCGGGTGATCGCGGCCGGGTCGTACTCCAGCAGGCCGGCGGCCTCGATGAAATCCCCCAGGTCGGCGCTGTCTGCAGGGGTGCGAACCATGGCGGGGCGGACAGGGCGATCGGGGCGGAGGGTGAGGGTGCTGGAACCGCCACCGCCACACTTTTAAACGAATTGCGCCCTCGCTACGGTTCCGGCGACCCTCTGTTCCATCGGGAGGCCGGCGTGCTCACGGGGCTTCGCCTGGAGAACATCGCCCTGATCGAGCGGCTTGAGCTCAGCTTCAGTCAGGGTTTCACCGTGCTCACCGGCGAGACGGGTGCGGGCAAGTCGATCCTGCTCGATGCCCTTGATGCCCTGCTGGGCGGCACCGGGCACCGACTGTTGCGCCAGGGGGCCGACCGTGGCGCGATCGAGGCCAGTTTCAGCCTGACTCCACCGCTGGCCGGCTGGCTGGAGCAGCAGCAGCTGGAGGCCGATGACGACGAGATTGTGCTGAGCCGGGAGTGGCGCCTCAGCGACGAACGACTCAGCAGCCGCCATCGGCTCAACGGGGTGGCGGTGAACCGCGGCCAGATCCAGGAGCTGCGGCCCCTGCTGCTCGATCTCACGGTGCAGGGCCAGACTCAGCAGCTCGCGCGGCCGGGTCAGCAGCGGCGCTGGCTCGATCGCTTCGCCGGCGAGGCGCTGCAGCGGCAGTTGCCCGGGGTGGCGGCCCACTGCCGCGCCTGGAAGCAGGCGGCGGCAGCCCTGGGGGCGGCCCGGATCAACCGGGAGCAGCTGCAGCAGGAGCGCCAGCGCCAGGAGCAGCTGCTGGCCGATCTGGAGGCCGCCGGGCTGGAGCAGGCCGATGAGCTGCAGCGCCTGCAGGCCGAGGAAAACCGCCTGGCCCATGGCGTGCGCCTGCAGGAAGGGGTGATGAGCCTGCTGGGCCGGTTGCTGGAGGGTGCCGATGAGGCCCCTGCCGCCCTCGACCATCTGGCCGCCTGTGAAGCGGAGCTGGCCCTGATGCAGCAGCTTGATCCCGGTCTGGCGGAGACGGCCGGCCGCTGCAGCGACGCTCTGGCGCTGCTTCAGGATCTGACCCGGGAGCTCGACCGCTATGGCGCCGCCCTGGAGAGCGACCCGGACACGCTGGCGCGCCTGCAGGAGCGGATCGCCCAGCTCAAGGCCCTGGAACGCCGCCACGGCGCCGATCTCGCTGGGCTGATCGCCTGGCGGGACCGCCTGCGGGACCAGCTGGTGCCGGGAGGGGCGGAAGCGGCCCTGCAGGCCCTGGAGGAGACCGAGGGCGCCGCCCGCACGCGGCGCGATCAGGCCAATGCCCTGCTCAGTGCGGCCCGCCGCGCGGCTGCGGTGCAGCTGGAGAAGCAGTTGATGGAGGCACTGCGGCCGATGGGACTGGCCAACGTGCGCTTCTGTGTGGCGATCGAGCCGGCCGAGCCGGGGGAGGAGGGCGCCGACGCCGTGCGGTTTCTGTTCTCCGCCAACCCTGGCCAGCCCCTGGCGCCCCTGGCGGAGGTGGCCTCCGGCGGTGAGATGAGCCGCTTCCTGCTGGCGCTCAAAACCTGCCTGGCAGCGGCCGATCCCCACGTCACCCTGCTGTTCGACGAGATCGATGCGGGCGTCAGCGGCCGGGTGAGCGGGGCCATCGCCACCCTGCTGCGTCGGCTGGCGGAGCAGAGACAGGTGTTCTGCGTGACCCACCAGCCCCTGGTGGCCGCTGCGGCGGATCAGCACTTCCGCGTTGCCAAGGAGGTGCGCGGCGGCCTGACCCACACGCGAGTGTCCCACCTGCGGGACACTCAGGCCCGGCGCAATGAGCTGGCCGAGCTCGCGGGCGGTGACCACCTGGAGGCCCGCAGCTATGCCGCCAGCCTGCTCGAGCGGCTGGGCTGAGAGAACACAGGCACGTCGTTGCTCAAACCCACCAGACAATCCCTCATTCGGGCCATCCTGAAAGGGCCGCCACGTTGAAGCCGTGGCTTGTCGGCGTGATCGGCATCGGTTGCAGCTGCTCTCACTTCTGTGAGCTCTGGTGCCTGGGTACCCCCCATAGAATCAGCCGTTCCTGAGCCGGCTGGATGCCCCGCGCCAAGAGCAGCAATGCCGTGCCAGAGAAGGCTGTGCCAGTGAAGGCTGTCCCAGAAAAGGCTGTCCCCGAGAAGGCTGTGGCGGATTCCCTCGGCCAGTCCCCACCGGCTCTCACCCTGCATGAGAAGGCGGCTCAGCGCGAGGGCCAGCTCGATGGCAGCCGGGTGCTGAGCGGCGGCTCGCTGGAGGAGGTGATCCGCGTGCGCGGCGCCCGCCAGCACAACCTCAAGAACGTGGATGTCACCATCCCGCGCAACCGGCTGGTGGTGTTCACGGGGGTGAGCGGCAGCGGCAAGAGCTCGCTCGCCTTCGACACGATCTTCGCCGAGGGTCAGCGCCGCTACGTCGAGAGTCTGTCGGCGTATGCGCGGCAGTTCCTCGGCCAGGTCGACAAGCCGGATGTGGATGCGATCGAAGGGCTGTCACCCGCCATTTCGATCGATCAGAAATCCACCAGCCACAACCCCCGTTCCACCGTCGGCACGGTCACCGAGATCCAGGACTATCTGCGCCTGCTGTTCGGGCGCGCCGGTGAGCCCCACTGCCCGGACTGCGACCGCTCGATCCGGCCCCAGTCGATCGATGAGATGGTCGACCAGATCCTCAGGATGCCGGAGGGCACCCGCTACCAGCTGCTGGCGCCCGTGGTGCGCGGCAAGAAGGGTACTCATGTGAAGCTGCTCTCAGGCCTGGTGGCCGAGGGTTTCGCCCGGGTGCGCATCAACGGTGAGGTGCGCGAGCTGGCCGACAACATCGAGCTCGACAAGAACCACGCCCACCACATCGAGGTGGTGGTGGACCGCCTTGTGGCCCGCGAGGGGATTCAGGAGCGGCTCACCGATTCACTGCGCACGGCCCTGAAGCGGGGCGATGGCCTGGCCCTGGTGGAGGTGGTGCCCAAGGCGGAGGAGGAGCTGCCCGACACGATCGAACGCGAGCGCCTCTACTCGGAGAACTTCGCCTGCCCGGTGCACGGGGCGGTGATGGACGAGCTCTCACCGCGGCTGTTCTCCTTCAACAGCCCCTATGGAGCCTGCGCCGACTGCCATGGCATCGGCCACCTGCGCAAGTTCACCGCCGAGCGGGTGATCCCGGATCCCAGCCTGCCGGTGTACGCGGCCGTGGCCCCCTGGGCGGAGAAGGACAACTCGTATTACTTCTCCCTGCTCTTTTCGGTGGGCGAGGCCTTCGGCTTCGAGATCAAGACGCCCTGGAACCAGCTCAGCGCCGAGCAGCAGGATGTGCTGCTCAACGGATCGCGCGAGCCGATCACCATTCAGGCCGACAGCCGCTACCGCAAGGGGCAGAGCTACGTGCGTCCGTTTGAGGGGATCCTGCCGATCCTGGAGCGCCAGCTGCGCGATGCCAGCGGCGAATCGATGCGTCAGAAGCTGGAGAAATTCCTGGAGCTGGTGCCCTGCGCCAGCTGCCAGGGGCTGCGCCTCAAACCCGAAGCCCTGGCCGTGCGGGTGGGTCCCTTCCGGATCCACGAACTCACCAGCAGCAGCGTGGGCGAGAGCCTGCGGCGCATCGAGCAGCTGATGGGGGTGGGCGCCCACGAGGGCGATGAGCCGCTGCTGAATGCCCGTCAGATCCAGATCGGTGAGCTGGTGCTGCGGGAGATCCGCCTGCGCCTGCGCTTTCTGCTGGATGTGGGCCTCGACTATCTCAGCCTCGACCGGCCGGCGATGACGCTCTCCGGCGGTGAGGCCCAGCGCATCCGCCTGGCCACCCAGATCGGCGCCGGGCTCACCGGGGTGCTGTACGTGCTGGATGAGCCGAGCATCGGCCTGCACCAGCGCGACAACGACCGCCTGCTCCACACCCTGATCAAGCTGCGCGACCTGGGCAACACCCTGATCGTCGTCGAGCACGACGAGGACACGATCCGCGCCGCGGATCACATCGTGGATATCGGTCCCGGTGCCGGTGTGCACGGCGGTCACATCGTGGCCGAGGGCAGCCTCGACAACCTGCTCAATGCCGAGGAGTCGCTCACCGGTGCCTACCTCAGCGGTCGCCGCGCGATCCCCACGCCGGCCCAGCGGCGCGACAGCGGTTCGCGCAGGCTCACCCTGGTGGACTGCGAGCGCAACAACCTCTCCGGCTTCAACGCGGAGATCCCCCTCGGCCGGCTGGTGTGCGTGACCGGGGTGAGCGGCAGCGGCAAGAGCACGCTGGTGAATGAGCTTCTCCATCCGGCCCTGGAGCATCAGCTGGGCCTGAAGGTGCCCTTCCCGGTCGGACTGGGGGAGTTACGGGGCATCAAGGCGATCGACAAGGTGATCGTGATCGATCAGAGCCCGATCGGCCGCACGCCCCGCTCCAACCCCGCCACCTACACCGGCGCCTTCGATCCGATCCGCCAGGTGTTCGCCGCCACGGTGGAGGCGAAGGCCCGTGGGTATCAGGTGGGTCAGTTCAGCTTCAATGTGAAGGGCGGTCGCTGCGAGGCCTGCAGCGGCCAGGGCGTGAACGTGATCGAGATGAACTTCCTGCCGGATGTGTATGTGCAGTGCGATGTGTGCAAGGGCGCCCGCTACAACCGTGAGACGCTGCAGGTGAAATACAAGGGCTGCACCATTGCCGATGTGCTGGAGATGACGGTGGAGCAGGCCTGCGAGGTGTTCTCCGCCATCCCCCAGGCAGCCGACCGTCTGCGCACGCTGGTGGATGTGGGTCTGGGCTACGTGAAGCTGGGCCAGCCGGCGCCCACCCTCTCCGGCGGCGAGGCCCAGCGCGTGAAGCTGGCCACCGAACTCTCGCGCCGGGCCACGGGCAAGACCCTCTATCTGATCGATGAGCCCACCACCGGCCTCAGCTTCTACGACGTGCACAAGCTGATGGACGTGATGCAGCGGCTGGTGGACAAGGGCAACTCGATCCTGGTGATCGAGCACAACCTGGATGTGATCCGCTGCTGCGACTGGATCCTTGATCTGGGTCCCGAGGGCGGCGACAAGGGCGGGCAGATCGTGGTGTGCGGCACCCCGGAAGAGGTGGCGGAGCACCCCACATCCCACACCGGCCGCTATCTGAGGCAGGTGCTGGCCCAGCATCCGCCCCTGCCCCTGGCCGGCTGAGAGAGCTGCACCACAGAGAGGGCTGCACCACAGTGACAGGAACGCCTCGCTCGACTCGGTTCCGGCGTGACCCGCTGCCGGCTCCTCAGGGGACCTCAGGCAAGGGCGCCCATGCCGATCACCGCCTGCAGCACCAGCAGGCCTGCCAGAGCCGTGAACACCAGAAGAGAAGGAAAACCCGAGAACCCCATCACCTCCACCTCGCCATTGGCCGTACCCGACAGTTCTAAAGGATTTCTTCCGTTTTCCAGTTTCCCGCACATGAACGCCCATGCTTCGCAATCTTTCGCAGCAGCGGGGCTCACCGAGGCGGATGCTGCCCCCAGCATTGGTGTTTTGTGCCTCAAGACACCCCACCGGTGGTGGTCTCGATCTAGGGTCCCGCTCTTACTGCGCAGGGCGCTCCGCCTCCCGATCAGCCCGTCATGACCGGCTCCGTCCTCAATGACAACGCCACTCCCAGCTCAGTGGCCAGCCCAGCGCCCCGGGAGCTGTCCGGTGCCGTTCCCGAGCGGCAGCGCTTCCGTCATCTGATGCGCAGCCTGGCCAGCAGCCTGGCCCTGGAGCCCGAGCCTGAAGCCATCCCCGTCGCGGTGCCGTTTGTCTACACAACGGCGATTCAATCCACCGCCGATGTGGTCACCTCGCTCACCGGAATCGCCAGGCTGGCCAGGGAACTCGGTTTTCAGAGCCATCCCGAGACCTGCTACGCCCCAGACGGCGCCAGCGCCAGCTGGCATGCCGACCATGCCGATCTCGCGCTCAGCCTCAGCGTGGATTGCAATCCCCGTCGCGGCACGGTCTCCATGGCCGTCACCGGTCTCGACGGCGAACTCACCCACCGCTGGTTCCAGCGGGTGGAGGCCTGTCTGTTCGGCTCCTGCTGAGGGGCGAAGGAACGTCGCTGCCGGATTGACGAGGATCGGTCATCCTGCCTTCGGTTGGGCTGACACACGCCATGATTCGCCGTTTTTGCATCGCCCTTGCCACCTCGGTTCTCGCA
>Ga0079299_1000357_pt1 | contig 11301 bp, 13 predicted proteins | sample Wag4_2014_7_11_2_FD_76334 | JGI IMG/M metagenome (GOLD analysis project Ga0079299, IMG submission 76334) | Lake water microbial communities from Ohio, USA - Utica-2 Time Series LW 2014_7_11 | ecosystem: Environmental > Aquatic > Freshwater > Lake | place: USA: Ohio | collected 2014-07-11
GACCATCGCTGCGGAAGAGATCTTCGGACCCGTTCTGTCGATCCTCGGCTACGACTCCGTCGACCAGGCGATCGATATCGGCAACGACACCGAGTACGGCCTGGCCGCCTACGTGCAGTCCGGCGACCTCGAGAAGGCCCGCAAGATCGCCTCCAAGCTGCGGGCGGGCCAGGTGTCCATCAACGGCGGTGGCGGCGACATGATGGCCCCCTTCGGCGGCTACAAGATGAGCGGCAACGGGCGCGAGTGGGGCGACTACGGCTTCCACGAGTTCCTCGAGACCAAGGCTGTCCTGGGCTACGCGCCTCAGGCCGCCGAGTAAGACTGACGCCGCCCCGGGGCTGGGCTCCGGGGCGGTTGTCTTTTCCATGAGTAAAGCCGGAAAGCAGCTCCATGCCTGAAGCGCACAGCATTGTTCTTCCCGAACTCGCAGGCGCCGCAGATGTAGTCCGGCATCATGCCCGTGTGAGGCCGGACGCTGTCGCCCTGGTCTTCCAGGACGAGCAGATCACCTATGCTCAGCTCGACGCCCTGTCCTCGCAGTGCGCCCAGGCGCTCATCGCGGCAGGCGTGACGCCGGGCGATAGGGTCGGGACCCTCGCCCGAGGCAATGCCGACTTTTTCGTCCTCTGGTTCGGTTGCCTGAAGGCGGGTGCCTGCCTCAATCCGGTCAACTGGCGCCTGGCGCCTCCGGAGGTCGCCTTCATCCTCCAGGACGCCGGTTGTCGCCTCGCGGTCGTCGGAGCCGACTACGCCGGCATGATCGCGGACCTGTCCGGCGATCTTGCTGACCTGCAGACGCGGATTCAGTTCGAGCCGGGGCATGCGCACTGGCCAGGCTTCCGGGACTGGATCGGCGCCCATTCCGCTATCGACCCCCAACGCCCGGTCCAAGGGGACGATGACGTCATCCAGCTCTATACCTCCGGGACGACCGGCCTGCCCAAGGGTGTGCAGCTGACCGAGGCCAACTATGCGGCCTGTTTCCGCAGCGCGAGCACTGCCTGGGCCCTGATCGAACCCGGGGACGCGGTCCTGATCTGCATGCCGCTCTTCCATGTGGCGGGGGCCAACCTTGGCATTCTTGGCCTGCTGATGGGCGGGCGTTGCATCGTCATGCGAGAGGTCGATATTGGCCTGATGCTGCGCCTCTTCGGCGAGCACGGCGTGCGCCACGCCTTCCTCGCCCCGGCCATCATCAACATGGTGCTCCAGCATCCCGAACAGGCCCAGGCCGACCTGTCCCGCCTGGACTATGTCTACTATGGCGCCTCGCCGATCTCGGAAGAGGTGCTGACCCGGGCCCAGGCCCGCTTCGGCTCGCGCTTCATGCAGCTCTATGGCCTGACGGAGACCATTGGTGGCGGCTCCTACCTGCCCCCGGAGTCGCACGATCCGGCGCTGGGCAAGCTCAGATCCTGCGGAGTGCCGTCGCCGGGCTACGAGATCCGGATCCGGGTTGACGGCCGCAACGCAGAGGTCGGAGAGGTCGGCGAGATCGAGATCCGCTCGGAAGGGGTGATGAAGGGCTACTGGAACCGTCCCGACGCCACTGCCCAGTCCATCGACGCTGAAGGCTGGTTCCGGTCTGGCGACGCCGGCTTCTTTGACGCCGATGGCTATCTGTTCATCCACGACCGGGTGAAGGACATGATCGTGTCCGGTGGCGAGAACATCTATCCCGCCGAAGTCGAGAACGCCCTGATGTCCCACCCTTCCGTCGCCGACGCCGCCGTCATCGGGGTGCCGGACGACCGTTGGGGCGAGGCGGTCAAGGCGATCGTCGTCCTCCGGCCAGGCTCCGACCCGGACCCCGAGAGCATCATTGCCCACAGCCGGACCCTGATTGCCGGCTACAAGACCCCCAAGACCATCGATTTCATCGACGTCCTGCCGCGTAATCCCTCTGGAAAGGTCCTGCGGCGGGAGCTTCGCGAGCCCTATTGGCAGGGCCACGAGCGCCGGGTCGGCTGACCCGCCAGACGCCAACAGGAGTCCGCCCAATGGATCCGCATTTCAAGGCCATGCTCGACTCTGAGGCCGCCGCCGCCGCTGGCCAGGCGATGCCGTCCCTCGATAGCCTGCCGCCCGACATGGTGCGGGGCGGTTACACCCTGCAGCGCACCAGCCAGAATACCCAGGCACCCAAGGACGTGGCGACCCGTGACCTCCAGGTCGATGGCGGTGCAGGCCCGGTGGGCGCCCGACTCTACACCCCTACAGGCGCTGCGGCGACCACGCCCGGGCTTGTCTATTTCCATGGCGGCGGCTTCGCCATCGGCAACCTTGAGTCCCATGACGGCCACTGCCGCCGCCTCGCCGCCTATTCCGGCTGTCGGGTGCTGGCCATTGACTACCGCCTTACGCCTGAGAATCCTTTTCCCGCGAGCCATGACGATTGCCTCGCTGCAACCCGGTGGGCCTTCGACCATGCTGCGGAGATCGGCTTCGATCCCGCCCGGATCGGTGTCGGCGGCTGCTCGGCGGGCGGCAATCTCGCCGCTTCCATCGCCATCGACCTGAAGGCGGACTCAAAGCGGCGCCTGGTCTTCCAGATGCTGCTCTATCCCTACATCTGCCCTGAGGTGGAGACCGAGTCCCGGCGCCGCCTGGATGGGCCCCTGCTCACCCGGGCGGCGATCGACTGGTTCGTGAAGTGCCTGGCGGCCGAGGGCCATCCGCAGATCGACAGGGTGATCCTGGGCTCCAGCGTGGACGTTTCGGCGACGCCTGCGGCTTATGTTGTCACGGCCGGTTATGATCCCTTGCAGGACGAAGGCCGCGACTACGCCCTGCGGCTCAAGGCGGCGGGAGTGCCGGTCCAGCATGTCCACTATCCGGACCTGCTGCACGACTTCTTCGTCATGGGCGATGTCTCGCCGGCGGTGGAGCCTGCCGCACGTGAGGCAGCCGAGGCCATGAAGGCCGCCTTCGCCTGACCCCGCCCTGGCCGGGCGACCGGATCAGTGATGGGTGGATGGCCCAGGATCCACGGCTGTTCCCGCGCGATCCCGCGCCGCCTGACTCCAGGCGAGCGCCGCCATTCCAAGGGCCGCTGACAGGATCGAGCCGCCGATCACGCCCAGGCGAACGGCGCTCTGGGCAGCGGGATCGCCCGCGTCAAAGGCCAGTGCACCGATGAACAGGCTCATGGTGAATCCGACCCCACACAAGAGGGCGCAGCCGTAGACCTCCAGCCAGGAGGCGTCCGTGGGCCTTCGCGCCAGCCCCAAGCGGATCGCCACGACGGACGCGCCGAAGACGCCGATCTGCTTGCCAATGAAGAGCCCTGCCGCGACGCCCAGGGCGACCGGGCTGAAAAGGGTTTCGGCATTGAGCTCGGAAAAGGAGAAGCCCGCCGCAGCGAAGGCGAAGATCGGCATGATGCCATAGGCCACGTAAGGGTGCAGGGACTGCATCATGGTCTTCAGCATACCCGCCTCTCCCGGCCTGCGGGGATCGATCGGAATCGCCATCGCCGCCACGACCCCGGCGATGGAGGGATTGACGCCACTCTCCAGGGTGAAGGCCCAGACCGCGAAGGTCAGGATCGCAAAGACGGCGTAGGGCGCCCGTTGCCACCTGCCTGCCAGCACCATCAGCGCCAGCATCCCGCCTGCACCTGCAAGGGCCACCAGATCGATATGGTCGGTGAAGAGGGTCGCGATCAGGGCGACGGCGCCCAGGTCATCGACAATCGCCAGGGTCAGGAGGAAGGTCCGTAGCGAGAGCGGGAGGCGGGGACCGGCAATGGCCAAGGCCGCCAGGGCGAAGGCGATGTCGGTCGCTACCGGCACGGGCCAGCCTTCCACCGCCCCGCCCGGACCCCCGTTGAGGGCCAGGTAGATCAGCGCTGGTGCCACCATGCCGCCCAGTGCCCCCAGGACAGGAAGGGCGAGCTTCCGGGGATTGGACAATTCCCCGCGCATGACCTCGTATTTGATCTCCAGCCCCACGACGAAGAAGAAGATCGTCATCAGGCCATCCTTGATCCACTTCAGGACGGGCTTGGTGACTTCGATGTCCCCCGCCTGGAAGGTGAGGGGATGCTTGATCAGGCTGAAATAGTTTGCCGCCCAGGGCGAGTTGGCGAGAATGATCGCCAGGGTGGCGGCCAGGGCCAGGACGACGCCTGAGCCGGCTTCGGTCCTGAGGAATTCGAGGGTGGTCTTGCGGGTCATGGCTATCGGTTAGCACGCCGACGGCGATTGGCAAGGATCAGGGCTTGCGTCTGCGCGCGCCGACGGCCATGTCCGCCCGATGCCGTTCTCCTTCGGATACCGGGCCGATCCCCATCTCCAGACCCTGGGCGCGGACTTTGCCGATCCGGTCAGGGCCGCAGACTTCCCCATGGCGCGTCTGCGGTTCCGGAACGACCTTGCGGCGGAGACAGTGGGGCTTGCAGACCTGACCGACGACGAATGGACCCACCATTTCGGACGTTTTGCGCCACTTCCCGATAACCTGGATCCACCCCTGGCGCAGAGGTACCACGGCCATCAGTTCCGGGTTTACAACCCCGAGCTTGGCGACGGTCGGGGCTTCACCTTCGCCCAGTTACGCGAGACCGGATCGGGCCGACTGCTCGATCTCGGGACCAAGGGATCCGGCGTCACACCCTGGTCCCGGAGCGGTGACGGCAGGCTCACCCTGAAGGGCGGCGTGCGCGAGGTCCTCGCGGCGGCCATGCTGGAGGCCCTGGGGGTATCTACCTCCCGGGCCCTGTCCCTCGTGGAGACCGGGGAATCCCTTGTTCGCCAGGACGAACCCAGCCCGACCCGGTCCGCCGTCCTGGTCCGGCTGAGCCATAGCCACATCCGGTTCGGGACCTTCCAGCGACCTGCCGCCCTGGGCAGGCCAGAGCTCGTCCAGCGGCTGACCGCTTACACGCTCGAGCACTACTTCCCTCACAGGGTCGGCGCAGCCGATCCAGGCGTGGCCCTCCTGGAGGAAGCCTGCGCCGGGGCGGCGCGCCTGGCGGGTGCCTGGATGGCCGCGGGCTTCGTGCACGGTGTCCTGAATACCGACAACATGAACGTCACCGGCGAAAGCTTCGACTACGGCCCCTACAGGTTCCTGCCTCACAACGACCCGAACTTCGTCGCCGCCTACTTTGACCACTCCGGGCTCTACAGCTTCGGTCGCCAGCCAGAGGCGGTGTTCTGGAATCTCCAACAGCTGGCCGGTGCCCTCGGCGGGGCCGGAGCGCCGGAGGCCGACCTGATCGATGTCCTGAACGGGTTCGGTGATCGCTACCGGGTGGGCCTGACAGCGGCCATGATCCGTCGGCTGGGCCTGACCCCCAGGGACCCCGAAGCCGACACCCGGCTCGTGGGAGCGGCCTTCCGGGCCCTGGCCTCTGCCGGTTCTGAACTGCGTTGGGAGCCCTTCTTCTTCGACTGGTTTTGCGGCGACACCGGCCGGGCCCTCTCCGGGGTCCGCGGCGACCTCTATCGCGGCGAGGGGTTCACGGACTTCCGGCGCGAGGTCGAGGCGTTCCTCCCGGACCGTCCCGATCGGCTTGGCCACCCCCTGTTCAGCCGCCCCGAGCCGGTGGAGCTTCTCGTGGACCAGATCGAGGCGGTCTGGGGCGACATCTCCCGACAGGACGACTGGACCGCCTTTGAAGGCCTCCTGGCCGACATCGAGGAAGCCCGGCGGGCCTGGGACTTTCAGCCCGGCTGATCGGCGGGTCGGGCGGCCCTCTGGGCAAGGATGACGCCCGCCAGGGCAATGGCACCGCCCAGCATCTGGCCGGGACCAAAGACCTCGCCGAACAGGACCCAGCCCAGGATCGCCGCCACAACCGGCTGGACAAGCACCACCACTGACGTGACCGAAGCGGGCAGGCGGCCGAGAGCCCAGGCGATGGCTCCCTGTCCCGTCACGTGCATGACGCCAAGGCCAATACAGGCTGCCCAGCCTCCGGGCGTGTCCGGTGTGAACCGTTCCCCGAGCAGCCCCGAGGCGGCGGCCAGGAGGGGTGCCGCCGTGAGGCTGGACCAGAACATGACCTGGGCCGCGCCCCGTGTCTGCCGCGCCCTCTGCACGGCCAGGAAGTACAGGGCGTACCAGACCGCGGTCATGGCGGAATAGGCATCGCCCAGGGCAGGGTTGGCTCCAGGAAGGCCGGGGTCACGGGCCAGGGTCATTATGCAGGCCCCGCCGACCGCCAGCACCACCGCCGCCAGGAACAATGGCTGGATCCGCTCGCGGAAGACCAGCCAGGCGACGCCGGTCACGATAACGGGGGTGAGGTTGGACAGGATGGTGGCCTTGGCCACGGAGGTCAGGGCGATGCCGTAGTGCCAGAAGGCCAGGTCCAGGGCGAAGGCTCCCCCCGCAAGAAGCAGGACGGGCCCGGCGCGACCCACGCCACCGCTCTCCCGCTGGGCTAGAAGGAACAGCAGGGGGAGGGCGAAGGCCATCCGCCAGAAGCCGACCGCTGCCGGTCCTGAGTCTGCAAGTCGCACAAGGATTGGAGCCAGGCCGATGATACAGGCGCCGGCCAGCAGAACGATCAGCGCAGTCCGGCGTTCGGCGTTTCCGGCCTCGGCGACGTCAGTCAAGTTCCAGCTCCGCAATCAGTTGCCGGACAGGGACACCCCGCTCCCGGATTGCCTGGAGGGTCTCCGCCCGGTTCCGCTTGGCGTATCGCTTTCCGTCGGGCCCGACCAGCAGGCGGTGATGCCGGTAGATTGGCTCGGGCAGGCCGAGATGGGCCTGGAGAAGCCTCTGGACTGAAGTGGCCGGGAACAGGTCGCAGCCCCTCACGACGTGGGTCACCTCCTGGAAGGCATCATCCACGACGACGGCCAGATGGTAGGCGACGCCGATGTCCTTGCGCGCCAGGACGATGTCGCCCGCTACGGTGGGATCCACTGGTATGCGGCCCTGCTCGCCTTCGGGTCCGGATCCCGATTCGGTAAAGGCCAGCGGACCCGCAAGCCGACTGGCCTCCCGGACGTCCAGTCGCCAGGCGAAAGGTTCTCCGTTGGCGAGGCGCTGGCTTTCCTCGGCCGTGGCAAGACGGTCGCCGAAGTAGGCGGGTTCGGGCCCGTGGGGTGCCTGGGTCATGGCTTCCGCCACCTCCCTGCGCGTCCGGAAACACCGGTAGACGAGACCCTGCGTCGCGAGGCGGTCCAGGGCTTCTTCGTAGGCTGGCCCGCGGCTCGACTGAGAAAGGCGGGGCGGCTCCCAGTCGATCCCCAGCCAGGCCAGGTCCTCCACGATGGCGTCCTCAAATTCCGCGCGGTACCGGGTCCGGTCGATATCCTCGATCCTGAGACGAAACCGCCCGTCCGCCGCCTTCGCCGCACGCCATGTCGTCAGGGCTGAGAAGGCATGCCCCCTGTGGAGACGGCCGGTCGGCGATGGGGCAAACCTGAAAACCGGCGGGTTCACCCCGATGGGCACTTCCGCTCCGCAGCGAACAGCGTGAGCTGGCCGAGTACGGCCCGCAGGAAGGCCTCCTCGCCGCCCAGGTGCGCCTTCAGCGGCGAAAACTCCCGGAAACTGAACATTTCCGCCACTCCGTGGGCGGCGCACCATACGGCGGTGCCGGCCAATTCCAGTCCCATCTCGTCGGAGGGATCGAGCCCGGACTCGATCAGGGCGTCGCAGACCAGGCGATAGGCACCTTCCTCGCGAAGCTTGGAGGGCATGGCCTCGTGGTTCTGGCTGCAGTCAAACATGACCCGGTAGATGGCCGGGTTCTCGCGCGAGAATCGGACATAGGCGATGCCCAGGGCCACAAGCCGGTCTTGGCCCGGATCCGTCAGGGCTAGGTCCGCACGCATCTGTTCCGCGAGCTGGTCCCAGCCCTCAATGGCGAGGGCGTCGAGGAGTTCGCTCTTGTCGCGAAAGTGGTGGTAGGGCGCGGCTGGACTGACACCGGCTTCCCGGGCCACCGCCCTCAGGGAGATGTCGGACCCGTTCTCAGCCTCGAGCAGGCGTCGTCCGGCCTCAACAAGGGCTCGGCGCAGGTCACCGTGATGGTAGGGGCGAGGCTCGGCAACGCGGGCGGGTTCCATGAACTATCAGTAATGGGGATCAAAATGCGAGGCAAGCCAATCTTGACAACGATCAGATAAGCACCATCTCGCAGGTGCAGCATAAAACAGCCTCAACCTTAAGGGGCGCTAACTTCAAGGTGTGTGTGATGTCTCTCGTTCATGTCGAACGACTTATCGACCGGTTCACCCCGGCCTTCCTCCTGGCCCCTAGCCTGACCGTCACGGTGGCTATCTTGGGACTTCTGATCGGCTGAGGCGGATCGCTTCGGTGACCCAAGAGTTGAGGCCTTGCGCCCCCTTTTTCGTATCGCCACCCCGCCTTCCAGACTGAAAGAATCCTGACCAAATCGTAACTTTACATCGCTTAGATACGCCGTATCTTATCGGTGTTCAAATCGATCGCCCCACTCCCCTGGGGTCTCTAACTCAAGGTGTGTCCAAATGTTCTCCCCTCTCCGTTTCGCCGCCGTCTTCGAAGTCCTCGCCGATCGCATCGCGCCCGCCTTTTTGCTCTCACTGGGCCTGGTGGCTGCGGTGGGAAACGCCATGCTCCTCCTTCCCTGAGCCCAGGCACCTTACAACCTCCTCCCCTGGGGCCCCTTGCGGGGCCCCTTTTTTTCGTCAAACCGTCACTGGTCCTTCATGGGAGAATCGCCTGCAAATGATCTGCCGGTATGGCTCGAGCTGATGGAGGCGAGACTTCAACAAGCCTGAAGCGAGATTCCGACGGGCTCCAGTCAAGGGAGCGCCTGGCCATGCAGGTGCTTGAGCATCCTCCATCGGGTTGTCCCGCGCTCGTCCTCAATGCGGATTTCAGGCCCCTCAGCTACTACCCCCTTTCGCTCTGGGCCTGGCAGGACGTTGTCAAGGCTGTGTTCCTCGACCGCGTCGACGTGCTCTCCACATATGACCAGGAGGTCCGGTCCCCTAGTTTCGCCATGAAGCTACCGTCGGTCGTGTCCCTCAGGGACTATGTTCCGCAGGATCGCACCCCCGCCTTCACCCGCTTCAACGTCTTTCTTCGGGACGGTTTCGCCTGTCTGTACTGCGGACGCCGGGAGGACCTGACCTTCGACCATGTGATCCCGCGGTCCCGGGGCGGCCGGACCAGCTGGAGCAACATCGCCACGGCCTGTTCGCGCTGCAACCTCGCCAAGGGCGGACGCACGCCCGCCGAAGCCAGGATGGTCCTGATGCGGCCTCCTGCTCCGCCCACGGCATGGGAGCTCCAGGAGGGTGGGCGGCGGTTTCCGCCCAACCACCTGCACCACTCCTGGGTGGACTATCTGTACTGGGATGCGGAACTGGAGCCCTGAAGTCCAGACGGGAAATGGGTCCGGACAGCGAAGAGGGCCGAATGGGGAACTAGAGCTTCTCGCTGATTCGGATCGCTGTCCGGCATCCGATCCGTATCACTGCGGCCAGGACGGGATAGGCCGTGGCTTCCCGGGCACCCTCTTCGATGGCGAGTTCGCGATGGGCAAGTTCCTCGTCCCGGAAGCCCGAGAGTTCCTTCGCAAGCTCTGGGTCGCGGACCGAAAGCTCCTCGACCTGTGCGGCGTAGTGTTCGCCAATCACCGTCTCAACGGCCTCGGTGCAGGCGTGGACCGCCTTCTCGCCCATCAGGGCCGTACCTGCACCTAGGGCGAAGCCGGCGAGGCGCCAGAGGGGAGTCATCAAGGTTGGCCGCACGCCACGCTCGGCGAGCAGGCTTTCAAAGCGGGCGAGATGGCGCGCCTCGTGCCCTTCCATCTCCTCAAGCTGGCCTGCGATCCTCTCTCTGCCGGGAGCCTGGCCAAGCACGGCTCTCTGGCCGCGATAGATGTGGACGGCTCCCAGTTCTCCGGCGTGGTCCACACGCAGGATTTCCGCAAGCCGGGCCGCACCCGCACCCGCGCCGGGACGAAGGGGAGGGCGGGTCATGCGCGGCCCCTCCCAAACCGCCAGGCCGCAACCCCGGTCGCTGCCAGGCCCAGGGACACCAGGGCGTTCCAGCCCGCCATCGAGAGCCCGGCCAACCGCCAGGCCGCATCGTCGCAGGACGGTAGCTGGACCTTCAGGCTTCCCTCGACAAGACCGCTCATGTCCAGGCCTGCGACCGATCCGCCGCCCGCAGCGCAGGCCGCGGGACCCGGCCACCACTTCCATTCCACGCCGGCGTGGAAGCCTGCCAGTCCCGCCCCGAAGAGGAAGACGAGACCAAGCGCTAGTCCCATCCAGGGTCGCAGGGCGCGGAGTCTGGGCGAGCGCAGCGCTGCGAGTGCGACCAGGGCCATCCCGGCGGCAACCCAGTAGACTTCGCGTTGCTTGAGGCACAGCAGGCAGGGCGCGTAGCCGCCGAAGCGCTCGAAGGCGTGCGCTGCCGCCAGCATGGCAAGGCTGGCCGCCAATGCGACTGGAATCCAAACCTCAGCAAGGCGCTCGGAAAGTCCTGTGGACGGGGTCCTCATACCGACCCTTATCCCCCGAAACCTGCGCGCCACCAAGGGTGTCAGCCCAGGAGCTTCCAGAGCACCCAGAGGGAGACCAGCAGCCCTCCGCCTACCATGACATACAACCCCATGCGCCGTTCGAACTCGGCCAGGAGAGCCGGTCCGTAGTACTTGAGGATGGCTGCAGTCAGGAAGAAGCGGGCACCACGGGTCACCACCGAGGCCCATAGGAAGGTGAAGAAGGAAAACTGCGCCAGCCCGGAGGCGATGGTGACCAGCTTGTAGGGAACCGGCGTGAGGCCCTTGATCAGGATGACCGCCAGCCCCCATTCCGAGAACCAGGCCTGGAAGGCCTCGCGCCCCTCGGCATGTCCCATCAGCTTCAGAAGGGCCAGGCCGAGGGGCTCCAGGAAATAGCCGATCGCATAGCCCAGGACGCCGCCTGCGACAGAGGCCGCCGTGCAGATACCCGCATACACAAATGCGCGTTCCCGCCGGGCCAGGACCATCGGGGCCAGCATGACGTCCGGCGGGATCGGAAAGAATGAACTCTCGGTGAAGGACACCACGGCCAGCGCCCAAGGCGCCTTGCGGGAGCCTGCGAGGGACAAGACACGGGCGTAGAGGCGTCGCAACATTTCCTGGCTCCTCAGCTCAGCCCGAAGGCGGCAGCCACACGGTAGACGATGAAAGCGGCGAGGTAGGCGAGGGCGAGCATGTAGGCGAACATGACCCCTGGCCAGACCCATCCCCCGGTCTCGCGCCGGACGACGGCCAGGGTCGCCACACACTGGGGCGCAAACACATACCAAGCCAGGAAGGCCAGCCCCGAGGCTAGCGGCCACTGGCGGGAC
>Ga0079299_1000363_pt1 | contig 11177 bp, 11 predicted proteins | sample Wag4_2014_7_11_2_FD_76334 | JGI IMG/M metagenome (GOLD analysis project Ga0079299, IMG submission 76334) | Lake water microbial communities from Ohio, USA - Utica-2 Time Series LW 2014_7_11 | ecosystem: Environmental > Aquatic > Freshwater > Lake | place: USA: Ohio | collected 2014-07-11
CGGTTACGGCACCGGCCGCCCGGGCCAGGGCCGCAACCTTCGCCACAGGATTCACCGTCCCCAGGACGTTGGACATGTGGACAAGCGAGACGACCCGGGTGCGCGGCGAGATCATGCGCTCCAGGGCCTCAAGGTCCAGGGCACCGTCCTCGTGGATGGGAGCGAAACGAAGCACCACCCCCTTTCGCTCCCGCAGGAAGTGCCAGGGCACGATGTTGGCGTGGTGCTCCATTTCCGTCAGGAGGATCTCGTCGCCCTCCGACATCCCGGCCCCAAGGCCTGCAGCCACCAGGTTCAGGGCTTCTGTCGCGCCTCGGGTGAAGACGACCTCAGACGGTACCGCGCCAATGAACCTCGCGATACTTTCCCTCGCGTTTTCATAGAGTTCGGTCGTTTCATTCGCAAGCGTATGCAGGCCGCGGTGCACATTGGCGTAGCTGTGACGGATCAGGTCCGTCATGGCCTGGATCACAATTTCAGGCTTCTGGGCCGAGGCGGCGCTATCAAGGTAGACAAGGGGCCGGTCGCCGATGCGCCGGGAAAGGATCGCGAATTCCGCCCGGATGGACTGGGGATCGAAGGTCATTCCGTAGACCCCCCGATGCGCCCCTGGAGCCAGGCCCGCATGCACCCGGCGGCAGCGGAGCACTGGATGCGGTCGATGACCTCGCCGAGGAAGGATGCCAGAAGCAGGGACCGGGCCTCCGCCTCGGGAAGCCCCCTCTGGCGCATATAGAAGAGCAACTCAGCATCCAGGGCACCGACCGTGGCCCCATGGGCGCAGGCCACATCATCCGCGTAAATCTCCAGCTCCGGGCGGGCGTCGACCTCGGCGCGGTCCGACAGGATCAGGGCGTTGTGCGCCATCCGCGCATCGGTGCCATCAGCTCCAGCCTCGACCGTGATCCGTCCCTGGAAGACGGCCCGGGCCTGGTCGTCGACCACACCCCGAGTGAGCTGGACGGTCTGGCCCTGGGGACCGGAATGCGTGACGCTGGAGGTCAGGTCCGCGTGACTCCGGCCAGCAAGGACATAGACCCCGTCCAGGCGAACGCTGGTGCCATCGCCGGGATTGAGAACCCGGGTCTCAAGCCTCTGGCGGCGGGCCCCGATTGTCAGAAGCGTCTGTGCCCATTCCGCTCTGGCCCCGAGCCGAACATCGGCGTCCACAAGCGAGACTGCGTCGACGCCGCCATCCGCGATGACAAGCCGCTCGCACGATGCGCCTGAAGCCAGGTCGACCTCGAGAGACAAAAGGGACAGGCCACCCCCATCGCCCTCATGGGACTCCAGGAGAGTCAGGCGGCCCCCGGCGGCGACCGTGATCCGGAGATGGGACGCATGTGAGCCCTCTCCACGAGCGACATTTCTCAGAGCTAAGGTCCGGGTTTCACCGGCGGAGACCTCGATAGCGCCAGGCCCCACGCCGTTCGCGAGGGTCACAACCGTCTCGCAGATCCCCTCAAAGGGACCAGGTCCAAGCTGGGCGGCGTCCAGCAATGGCGAGGGTTCCGGCAAGGTCCGGACCAGGCTCCGGAGGTCCGTCCAGCGCCAGTCCTCATCACGCCGTGAGGGCAGCCGGGAAGAATCCCGCAGCCGGATGGCCTCAGCCAGGTTCACGCAGCCCTCGCGAACTTGTCGTAACCGTCCCGCTCGAGTTCGTGGGCGAGTTCAGGCCCGCCGCTGGCGACGATCCGCCCCCCCGCGAGCACATGGACCCGATCCGGACGGATGTAGTCCAGAAGGCGCTGGTAATGGGTGATGACAAGCAGGCTGCGGTCGGGGCTACGCAGGGCGTTCACACCCTCAGAGACGATCCGCAGGGCGTCGATGTCGAGGCCGGAATCGGTCTCGTCCAGGATCATGAAGCGTGGCGACAGCAGTGCCATCTGGAGGATTTCCATGCGCTTCTTCTCGCCGCCGGAGAAGCCGACATTGAGGGGGCGCTTGAGCATGTCGAAGTCCATCTTCAGGTCTGCGGCGCAGGCCCGGGCCCGTTTCAGGAAATCAGGTGCCGACATCTCCGCCTCACCCCGCGCCTTGCGCTGGGCGTTGACCGCAGTCCGGATGAAGGTCAGTGCCGGAACACCCGGTATTTCAAGGGGATACTGGAAAGACAGGAAGAGTCCCCGTGCCGCCCTTTCGTCGGGAGCCAGGTTCAGGAGATCAACACCGTCCAATTCGGCAGCGCCGGAGGTGACCTCGTAGCCGGGCCGTCCAGTGAGCACATAGGACAGGGTCGACTTGCCAGCGCCGTTCGGGCCCATGATGGCATGGACCTCGCCGGCGGGAATCTCGAGGCTGAGCCCCTTGAGGATCTCGCGTTCGCCCACCCGGGCATGAAGATTGCGCAGGCTCAACATTATGGGGTCTCGTCAGCAAGGAATTGGGCGAGGAGGATCAGGGCTTCCTCCACGGAGGCCGCCATATCCTGCTTCCGGGGCGCTGCAGTCGGCGTGGTCGCCGTGCGCCGGTCAGCGGAAGTCACACTGGCCTCCCCCGCCTCGAAATAGGCGCGGAGCCGGAAATCCCTGTGGTCCAGGATGACGGCATACCGGGTCCGGTCAAGGTGCAGGCCGTGTTCGGCCAGGAAGCCGGGATCGCCCTCGAGAGCGGCGAAGAGCGCGCTGGCTGCCGCGTGATCCGATTCCTGCTGGGCGCGCTCCTTGGCCTCCCGGTCGATCCTTTCGCCCTCCCGGCGGTCGATCTCGGCCTTGTAGGCCTGGCGCAGGGAGAGGCCCTGGGTAAGGGTTGTTCCGGTCATCCCACGCTGCCTTCCAATGAGATCGCCACCAGTTTCTGGGCCTCGACCGCGAACTCCATCGGAAGTTCCTGCAGGACCTCGCGGACAAAGCCGTTCACCAGAAGCTGGACGGCCTCCTCCTCGGAGAGCCCTCTCTGCTGGACATAGAAGAGCTGGTCCTCCGAAAGCCGGGTGGTCGTCGCCTCGTGCTCGAAGGTGCAGGCGCCATTTCGCGCCTCGATGTAGGGAACCGTGTGAGCGGCACAGGCCTTGCCGATGAGCAGGCTGTCACACTGGGTGAAGTTGCGCGCGCCCTTGGCCTTGGGATGGGCGGATACGAGCCCCCGGTAGGTGTTGGAAGATCGCCCGGCGCTGATGCCCTTGGAGATGATGCGCGAGCGCGTGCCTTCCCCAAGGTGGATCATCTTGGTGCCGGTGTCGGCCTGCTGTCGGCCATTGGTGATGGCAATAGAATAGAATTCACCCACGCTCTCTCGGCCGCGGAGGACGCAGGAAGGATACTTCCATGTGATGGCCGACCCGGTCTCCACCTGGGTCCAGGACACCCGCGACCGGTCGCCACGGCAGTCTGCGCGCTTGGTCACGAAGTTGTAGATGCCCCCCTTCCCCGTCTCGGGGTCGCCCGGGTACCAATTCTGGACCGTGGAGTATTTGATCTCAGCGTCCTCCAGGACGATGAGTTCGACCACTGCGGCGTGGAGCTGGTTCTCATCCCGCATCGGTGCCGTGCAGCCCTCGAGATAGGAGACGTAGGCACCCTTGTCAGCGATGATCAGGGTCCGTTCGAACTGCCCACTCCCCGCAGCGTTGATCCGGAAATAGGTGGACAGCTCCATGGGGCAGCGCACGCCGGGCGGAACGTAGACGAAGCTTCCGTCCGAGAAGACCGCCGAATTCAGGCAGGCGAAGAAGTTATCCGTCACCGGCACGACCGTGCCCAGGTACTTGCGGACCAGCTCCGGGTGCTCGCGCACGGCCTCGCTCATGGAGCAGAAGATGACCCCGACCTCAGCCAACTCCTTCTTGAAGGTGGTCACCACGCTGACGGAGTCGAAGACGGCGTCGACGGCGTAGCGGGGTGCACCCACCACGCCCGCCAGGACCTCCTGCTCCCGCAGGGGAATACCCAGCTTCTCGTAGGTCCTCAGCAGTTCAGGATCGACCTCGTCCAGGCTCGCTGGCCCGCCGCCGGTCCGGGGGGCCGCGTAATAGGTGGCGTCCTGGTAGTCGATGGGTGGGAAACTGACCCGGGCCCAGTTCGGCGACTCCATCGCACTCCAGCGCTCGAAGGCCTCCAGGCGCCAGGCGAGCATCCAGTCCGGCTCGTCCTTCTTGGCCGAGATAAACGCCACCGTGTCCCGGTTCAGCCCCCGGGGCGCAAATTCCTGTTCGATGTCGGTTACGAAGCCGTGCTCGTACTTCTCGAGCCCGGCAACCTGGTCGACCGTGTCCTTGACGGCGGTCATCTGTCTGCTCCTCAGGCCGCAACCGGCCGGCGGCGGGACGCCTGCCGGGTATGAAGTTCAATCCAGGCGGCGGCGGCGGTCCGCCAGTCCACAGCGTTAGTCGACCAGCCCCCGCTGAGGCGTATGGCGCAGCCGGCGAGGTCGCCATGGCCCATGGCCTCCAGCACGCGGCTCGGCCGGACCTTGCCGCTCGAGCACGCCGCGCCGGCGCTGACCCGGACCCCAGCCAGGTCCAGGCCCATAACCTGGAGTTCCGAGGCGAAGTCGGGGGCGGCGATGCAAAGGACATCGTCAAGCCGTTCGGCTCCGGCACCAATGACAATGGCCCCGGCTCCGGCCAGAGCTGCGGCGGCTTCGTCCCGGCCTGTCCGGAAATCGCGATGGATCAAAGAGGCCTCCGCAGCCGCGCCGAACCCCGTAGCGCCGATGAGGTTCTGGGTCCCGGCCCGGCGGCCATGTTCCTGCCCACCGCCCGGCAGGTCGCGGACAATCCGGGTCCGGGGTCCGGCGACGAGGGCACCGATCCCCTGGGGCCCGCCGAGCTTGTGGGCGGAAAGGGCGAGGCTATCTGCTCCCAGCGCCTCGAGACCGGAAGGACGCCGACCGGCCGACTGAACGGCATCGACATGGAGCCATCCCCCCGCCGCCCGTACACGTTCCGCAGCGTCCCGGGTCGGCTGAATCACGCCGGTCTCATTGTTCGCCGCCATGAGGGCGACAAAGACCGGGCCCGCCCCTTGAGGCTGCGCGGCAATGGCACCGTCGAGGGCATCCAGGTCGACGACCCCCTCCCGGCTGACCGGAATCTCCACGACGTCCACGCCGGAAGCCAGGGCAGTCTCGCGGATGCAATCATGCTCGATGGCCGAGATCAGGAGCCTGCGGGCACCGGCGGCCAGGGCGCTGCGCAGGGCCAGGACATTGGCTTCTGTCCCGCCCGAGGTGAAGGTCACGCCTGCCGGCGGTGCGCCCGCCAGTGCGGCCACCTGGGCGCGTGCCGCTTCGAGAAGGGCGCGCGCAGCCCGGCCGTCCGCATGCACGGAACTCGGATTGCCGGTGACCTCGAAGGCAGCGGTCATCGCGGCCCGCGCCTCGGGGCGCAAGGGAGAGGTGGCGCAGTGGTCGAGATAGGTTCCAGGGGCGGTCATGCCGCTGCCTTCCGGGTTCCCACGCGTCCGGCGACGACGTCGTCCAGGGAAACCGATGCCAGCCAGGCCTCGATCTGCCGGCCGGTTTCCTCCCAGAGGTCGTGGGTGAGGCAGCGCTCGCCGTTGCGCATGCAGCCGGGCGTGTGGGCGACGCAGCGGGTCGCCCTGAGAGGCTCGTCTACCGCCAGCACGATCTCGGCGATGTTGGTCTCGACCGCGGACCGCGCCAGCCGGTAGCCGCCGCCGGGACCCCGGTGGCTCTGGACCAGGCCGCGGCGGCGCAGACGCGCAAAGAGCTGCTCGAGGTAGGACAGAGATATCTCCTGCCGCGCGGCGATGTCCGAGAGCGAGACGGCGCGCTCCGCCGATTCCGCCTGGCGGCGCGCCAGATCAGCCATCGCCATGACGGCGTATCGTCCTTTGGTGCTCAGACGCATGTCCCGACCTCAGCCACTTCGCATTTTTTCGAGCCTTGCCACCGGCCCCTGTGCTAAAGCCGCCGCTTCTCGCGGGGACGGCCAAGGGTCGATGCCTGCGATCTAGGAAGACCAAGCGCGATAGTCAACTATTCGGGCTCCATCTTAAGGGAGGCGAGATGCCAGAGGTGGTTCTGACCGGCGCGGCCGGACGTATCGAGGGCCGCTATACGGCCGGCAAGACCGAGAACGCGCCGATCGCCCTGATCTTGCATCCGCACCCCCGGGCCGGCGGCCAGATGAACCATCCGGTTTCGGTCCAGTTGTTCCACCTGTTCATGAAGCGGGGCTTTTCGGTCCTGCGCTTCAATTTCCGTGGCGTCGGGCGAAGCCAGGGTGAGTTTGACTCCGGCATCGGCGAACTGGCAGACGCGGCGACGGCCCTGGACTGGCTTCAGGTCACGAACCCCTCGGCCAGCCAGTGCTGGGTCGCGGGCTTCGACTTCGGGGCCTGGATCGGCATGCAGCTTCTGATGCGCCGTCCTGAGACCGACGGATTCATATCGGTCTCGCCGCCGACCAATATGTACGACTTCAGCTTCCTCGCTCCGTGCCCAGCCTCCGGGCTGATGCTGCATGGCGGCGCCGACGCTGTCACCCCGCCCCAGGAGGTCGAGAAAGTCGTCTCAAAGCTGCGCACCCAGAAGGGCATCGTTATCGATTATGACGTCGTAGATGGTGCCAGCCACTTCTGGACCGAGCACCTCCCCGAAGTCGAATCCCGGGTTGGTGCCTATCTCGACCGTCGACTCGACGAGGGCAACTAGGCTCAGGGAGCCGCGATCCGGCCGCCAGTCATCGGGCTTTCAACCCCGGTGGTACCTGGGAAGGAAATCGGCAATCCCCGGACGCATCGCGCAGCCAGGAAGGCAAAGGCCTCGGCTTCAAGGGCATCACCACGCCAGCCGACGCTCTCCACGTCCGCAACCTCGCAGGACAGACGGCCCGCCAGGGCTTCCATCAGGGCGGGGTTGCGCCGACCCCCGCCCGTAACGACGAGGCTGGCCGGCCGGATGTCGACCAGGCTGAACCCCCGCGCAACCGACTCGGCGGTGAAGGCCGTCAGGGTGGCCACAGCATCGGCCAGGGCCAGCCCGTCCGTCGAACCCGGGGAGAAATCGTACCGATCCAGGGATTTGGGGGGCGGCTCTGTGAAAAAGGGGTGGTCGAGCAGGCGAGCCAGGACCTCAGGTATGACACTTCCCGCAGCGGCCAGCCGCCCATCGCGGTCGAACCGGTCGCCGGTGCGCGCCTGCACCACCTGGTCGATCAGGCCGTTACCGGGTCCCGTGTCGAAGGCGGTGACCCTATCGCCCCCGGCCCAGCAGGTGAGATTGGCGACACCGCCGACATTGAGTACCGCAAGGGGCGCCGGCAGGCCTGAGGCGGCCGCCCTTGCGATGTGATAGACCGGTGCCAGCGGGGCCCCCTCCCCGCCCGCGGCCACGTCGGCCGAGCGGAAATCGAAGGCCACGGGAACCCCTGCAGCCTGGGCCAGCCAGTCCCCGTCACCCAGTTGCAGGGTACGTCCCGGACGGCCCTGGGAGGGTCGCTCATGCAGGACGGTCTGGCCATGCATGCCGATCAGGTCCAGGTCCGACCAGGTGAGCCCACAGGACCGGAGAAAGGTCCCGCCGGCCTCGAAGTGCGCCTCGGCGACCGCCCGGGCGGCCTCTGCGAAGATAGCGGGCTCGGGAGCCCCCCGGGGATGCTGGAGGGCAGCCCCGATGGTCCGCGCCAGTAGCGCCCTCAGGGGGTCTGGCAGGGGGGCCTCTCTGGCCGGGCCGAAGCCCTGCAGGGTCTCCCCGTCTGTCTCCAGGATCGCCATGTCGATCCCGTCGAGGGAGGTGCCGGTCATGAAGCCGAGAACACGCATGGCGCTTGACTGCCACGACGTCGGAGCCTAGGCCAGCGGCGTGTTTCAGACCCTTGCCCAGACCCGGTCCTATTACCGCCGCCCCTGACGACGGCGTGAGACTTATCGCGCCGCCTTCCCCGGCCGGCGCGCTCTGGAGATGGCGCCGGCCCGCCTGAGCCTCCCGGAGCCGACCATGACCCCCCAAGCCGAGTTCAAGTCCGACCTGCTGCGAACCCTGCAGGCGCGCGGCTACCTCCACCAGATCACCCATCCGGAGGAACTGGACGCCGCCGCCAGGGCTGGGATCGTCACGGGCTACATCGGCTTCGACGCCACGGCACCAAGCCTGCATGTCGGCAGCCTGATCCAGATCATGATGCTGCGCCGCCTGCAGCAGGCGGGCCACAAACCCATCGTCCTGATGGGCGGAGGCACCACGAAGGTGGGCGATCCCACCGACAAGGACCAGTCGCGTCCCCTCCTCACCGAGGAGAAGATCCAGGCCAATATCGACAGCATCAAGACCGTGTTCGCCCGCTTCCTGGCCTTCGGCGACGGCCCGACGGACGCCATCATGGTGAACAACGCCGACTGGCTCGACAAGCTGGGCTACGTCGAGTTCCTGCGGAACTACGGCGTGCACTTCACCATCAACCGCATGCTAACATTCGACTCCGTCCGGCTGCGCCTCGAGCGTGAGCAGCCCATGACCTTCCTCGAGTTCAACTACATGCTCATGCAGGCCACCGACTTCCTGGAGCTGGAGCGCAAGTACGCCTGCCAGCTGCAGTTGGGTGGGTCGGACCAATGGGGCAACATCCTCAACGGGGTGGAGCTGATCCGGCGGGTCGACCAGAAGCAGGCCTTTGGCCTGACCACGCCCCTGCTCGCCACTGCCTCGGGCCAGAAGATGGGCAAGACGATCTCCGGAGCGGTGTGGCTGAACGCCGACATGCTGGCCCCCTACGACTACTGGCAGTTCTGGCGGAACACCGAGGACGCCGACGTTGGACGGTTCCTGAAGCTGTTCACCGACCTGCCCCTCGAAGACGTCGCCCGGCTAGAGGCTCTGACGGGCTCAGGCATCAACGAGGCCAAGAAGGTCCTGGCGACCGAGGCGACGGCCATGTTGCACGGCGCCGAGGCCGCTGCGGCGGCGGAAGAGGCCGCGCGGGTGGCTTTCGAGGCCGGTGGCCTGTCCGCCGACATGCCCACCCTGGCCTTGAAAGCTGCGGACCTCGCCGCCATGTCCCATGCCGGCCTGATGGTGGCGGTCGGCTTTGCCGCTTCGAACTCCGAGGCGCGCAAGCAGATCGCAAACGGCGGCTTCCGGATCCAGGGCGAGAAGGTCTCGGATCCGGCAGGCTTTACCGCACTGCCGCCCGGCGAGGCCGAGCTGAGATCGGGTAAGCGCCGGGTTCGTCTGGTCGTGGAGCCCTGAGGAGAGAAAGATGACGGAACTCACCGAGGGCGCGAAGGCGCCGGGCTTTGAACTTGCAGGCGCCGACGGCCCCGTGCGGCTGTCCGACTTCGCTGGGAAGACCCTGGTGATCTACTTCTATCCCAAGGACGACACTTCGGGCTGTACCAAGGAGGCGCAGGATTTCTCCGCCCTCTCTGGCGAGTTCGCTTCTGCGGGTGCACACGTCCTTGGCGTTTCCAAGGATACCGTCGCCAGCCATGGCAAGTTCACTGCCAAGTACGACCTGAAGGTCGCCCTGGGTTCAGACCCCGAAGGCGCCATGGTCGAGGCCTATGGTGCCTGGGTCGAGAAGAGCATGTACGGACGCAAGTACATGGGCATCGAACGCTCGACCTTCCTGATCGGGGCGGATGGCGGGATCCGCAGAATCTGGCGGACGGTGAAGGTTCCCGGCCACGCAGCGGAAGTCCTGAAGGCCGCCCAGGGCCTCTGACCGGAAGTCCCGGTCGGAATCATCGGGTTGCCAGCTAGGTCCCTAATAGACAATAACACGGTCCCCATCGGCTACCGGCAAGGTGAGCATGACGCGCATCGCGCAAGTCCGCGGCTTGATCCAGGCCCTATTCCCTGAGCGGCACCTCTATCTTCGCTCTGGCGGAGAGATGAAGGGCGTCGTCCTGTCACCAGGTCGGCAGATGTTCTTTGCGGCCCTCGTCCTGGGGGCCATCGTGTGGATCGCCACCTCCTCGATCGCCATCGCGGTCGGTGCCTTCACCCAGTCGCGGAGCGACCGCGAGCTGGCCCGCATGCAGGCCCGGTCCGAGCGCTGGGTGGCCGATCGCGAGGCCCGGCTGAACAGCGCCGTCGCACAGCTGAACGCCTCTGGTGCCACCCTCGGCGGCCTCGCGGAAACCATCGAGAAGCGCCACGTGGCCCTCGCCCTGCTCCTCACCGACCTTCGCGGCGAGCCGGGCGCCATGGCGGCGCTTTCGCCGGCGCTCCGGGGCGTTCCGAATGCGGACGCAAGCCCGGTCGAGCGCATAGCCGGGGTCCAGGCTAACCAGGAGCGGCTCGCCGACGCCGCCAACGACTATGCGCGTGGAAGAGCGGACCGGCTGCGCCTCGCCTTCCGCCTTGCGGGCCTCTCCCCGTCCAGCTTCGCCTCACCCAGAGCGTCGGGTGGTCCCTTGCTCGAGGCACCCGACTCCCGGGCCCTTGCCGCGGTGTTGGATGTCGACGAGCGTTTTGCGGAGCGTATTCAACGCGCGGCCGAGAACCTGTCGGTCGCAAACACCCTGTCAGAGGCCGCCAGCCAACTCCCCTTTGCCCAACCCCAGGTCGGTGCCCGTACGACCAGCAGCTTTGGCGTGCGCTTCGACCCCTTCACGGGGCGCCCGGCCTTCCACTCCGGCCTCGATTTCGTGTCCGGGTTCGGCTCCCCGGTCATGACGACCGCTCCGGGGGTCGTGTCCTTCGCTGGCGTCCGGTCGGGGTACGGCAAAACGATCGAGGTCGACCACGGGCGGGGATTCAAGACCCGCTATGCCCATCTGTCCGCGATTTCCGTGTCTCCAGGCCAGAGGGTCGCCGTCGGCCAGAGGGTCGGTGCCCTTGGCAGTACCGGCAGGTCCACCGGCCCCCACCTCCACTACGAGATCTGGCTCAACGGCCGGGCGGTAAATCCCCATCGTTTCATCCGCGCAGGTGAAAATGTTCAGCAAGCCAGCACCCAAGCCGGATAACCGGATCTCCCCAGCTCCCGAGAGCAACCCCCTGGCCATTCCAGTCCAGGGCGCCGAGGCGGCGGCCCGTAACCGCGCCCGGCCAGCCTCCATCCTGGCCCAGAACCTGGTCATTGAAGGCTCGGTACAGAGCGACAGTGAGGTCCAGATCGACGGACTGGTGCGCGGTGACGTGAGAGTCGAGAGGCTGACCATCGGGGAGACGGGAAGGGTCGAAGGCCAGGTGGTTGCCGAGACCGCCGAGGTCCGGGGGCGCGTCGCCGGGGGGATCAGCGCCAAGCAGGTGCGGCTCCACAGCAC
>Ga0079299_1000375_pt1 | contig 11128 bp, 13 predicted proteins | sample Wag4_2014_7_11_2_FD_76334 | JGI IMG/M metagenome (GOLD analysis project Ga0079299, IMG submission 76334) | Lake water microbial communities from Ohio, USA - Utica-2 Time Series LW 2014_7_11 | ecosystem: Environmental > Aquatic > Freshwater > Lake | place: USA: Ohio | collected 2014-07-11
GAAATTCCTGATAACATTGATGCTAATTTAAAACCTTATATCTTACAACCAAGTGGAAGTAATTTAGATGGAGTATTAAAATCAATCGCACACAAAATAGAATCTATAAACAGATTATCTCATGTAGGGGCTATTAGAGCGACTGGTGAAAGAATACAGTCTGGCATAGCACTAAGAACTGAGTTCCAATTACTAAATGCTAGACTTGCTGAAAAAGCAAAACTAATGGAACTTGCTGAAGAACAAATTTGGAGATTATATGCTCTATGGCAAGAAACAGTATTTGATGGAGAAGTTATGTACCCTACAACTTTTGACATTAGAGACTGGGCAACTGATTTAGAATTATTACAACAAGCTAAATCTTCTAATATTAAATCATCTACATTCACAAAAGAACTAGACAAACAAATAGCTAGAACTGTAATTGATGATGATGAGAAGTTAGTAGTAATTGATGCTGAGATTGAACAAGGAACACAGGCACTAGGAGAGTTCCCACAACAACAAATAACATTACCAACAGTTTAATGTGGCACAAGATTTATTACAGCAACTTCAAAGCATACGAGAAAAAGCAGTAAATAATTTAGAAGCACAACATCAAAGATTATTAAACGATACATTAAAAACTTTAGAGACTAGAGTAATACAAGCTGTATCTGAACTTCCTATTCAAGATGGTGCATTATTCAATACAAGACTTGCTATTGAGATTAGACCAAAGTTACAACAAGCAATAGAAGAACTTTACTTAGCTAGAGTTCAAACATTTATAAATGACTACGATAAGATTGCAGGAACGATTGTTGCAACTTATGGAAAGCTTCCTATTCCTAATGAGTTTAAACAAATTACTGAAGCTGATTTAGTTACTATCCAACAACTAAAGAAGATTGCATTTACACAATTTCAAAACTTAGCTACTGAATTTACCAACACATTAGCACAAGAAGTTTATCAATCTACATTAGTAGGCAAACCTTTTGCAGAAGTAGTTGATTCTTTAAGAAGCAAGATCAATGGAATCTACCAACAATCAGATGACAGAAAAAGACAAGAACTTGTGGACTTCGTACAAAAACAAAAAATCGCTGGTAAAACAAATACAGAAGATTTTAAAACAGCAGTAGATGAACTTAAACAAACTTATGGTTCAACAGTTACAGGTGCAAATCTAGCAGTATATTCATCTCAGATAGTACAAGATGCTTTAATGGGATTTGATGGACAATTTGCAAAGTTTAGAGCAGATGAATTAGGTTTAACTAGCTATGTTTATTATGGTTCAATAATTAGAGATAGTAGAGATTTCTGCGTAGAACACGCAAACAAAGTATTTACAGAAGAAGAAGCTAGACAATTATGGCAATCAGATTGGCAAGGTAAATCAGGTAGCGACCCATTTATTGATAGAGGTGGTTATAATTGCAGACATCATTGGCAACCAGTTGACCCTGAGTGGGGAACTGTAAAAGATGATGGCACATTTGAATACACAGTAGAATAGAACATTTTAGCAACAACTTTGTTGCATTTTTACAATTTCCTTGATAATTGACAATTATAACAATATAGAAGGAGAACAAACAATGAACGACAAAGTAAAAGAGTCGGTTGAGAATACAGCATCTCAAGACAATGCTGGAGTAAACGAAGTTTCTGAAACAACTTCAACTGAGAACAAAGTTTTTACTGCTGAGCAGTTAGAACAAATAGTTCAAAGAAGATTAGAGAGATATAAAAAATCTGTATCTAATAAACTTGATGGCATAGATATTGAAGAAGCCAAAAAGTTACTTGAAGAAAAGAAACTTAAAGAACTAGAAATCGCTAAACAACGTGGCGAGTTTGATAAAGTTCTGAAGGAAACAGTATCAAAAAAGGATTCAAAAATTCAATCGTTGGAATCTGAATTAAAAAGGATTCGTATAGACGAAACATTAGTAAATGTAGCTAGTGGCATGAAAGCTGTTAAACCAGCAGAAGTGAAACAACTACTTAGAAATAGTGTTAGACTAAATGAACAAGGTTCTGTTGAAGTTATCAACGAAGATGGAACTCCTAGATACTCAGATAAAGGCGAACCAATGTCAGTTAATGATTTGGTAAGCGAATATTTAAAGAACAATCCTCACCATGTTTTATCTACTCCATCAGGGGCAGGTAGCAAGGGTCAGATTGGTGGTTCTTCGCCAAAGACAGCAAACATTGGTGATCTTGATTTAAGTAATCCAAATGACAGAAAATTATATTCTGAAATTAGGAAACAACGAGAACAAGGTATATTTAAAATGAAAATAACTAACAACAATAACAAACTATAAAAAAGGAAAAAACACTATGTCAAATGAGACCACTTCGTCAACTCTTAGTGAGTTGTTCGTAAACATTACACAAGAAGCTATCTTTACATTTCAAGAAACATCTGTAATGAGACCACTTGTAACTACTTATCCAATAAGTGGTTCAGGTAAAACTATTGAAGTTCCTGTGTACCCAACAATCAGTGCTTCAGCAGTAAACGAAGCTTCTGATTTATCTAATACAGCAGTAAACCCAACTTCAGCAACTATCACAGCTTCTGAAATTGGTGTTATGACAACTTTAACTGACTTAGCTAGAGATTCAGCTAGTCGTAATGTTGGTGCTGATATCGGAAAATTATTCGGTGAAGCAATCGCTAAAAAAGTAGATACAGATTTAGCTGGTTTACTAGACGACTTTGCATCTGCAAACGATCAAGGTGGTGCTGGAACTGAACTAACTGCTGACTTGCTTTTCAAAGCACAAGCGATTTTAAGAAGTGCAAATGTACCTGCACCTTACTACGCAGTGTTTCACCCTAAAGCAACTTTCAATTTAAAGAAAACTTTAACTAACCCAGCTTACACAAATGGTGTTGGTGCGGCTATTTCTGATATTGGAAATGAAGCTTTAAGAAATGGATATATCGGTAGAATTGCTGGTATTGATATTTTTGAAAACGCAAACATTTCTATTGATGCTTACGATGATTCATTCGGTGGAGTATTTCACCCACAATCAATCGGATTGGCATTAAAAGAAGATTTCAAAGTTGAAACTCAAAGAGATGCGTCTCTAAGAGCAACTGAGATCGTAGCTTCTATCACTGTTGGTTCTGGTGTATTAAAAGACACTTACGGAGTAACAGTTAAAGTTGATACTGCTCTTTAATTAATAAATCGGTGGGGAGTAAAATCCCCACCAACTAAACGGAATTAACTATGGCTAATTTTTCTACAGATTCAGATTTAACATTTTACCAACCAGATATTTTAGGATTTGGAATAGCAAGTTTTACTTCTCCAAATGATTACCATGCACAAGCACGAGCAGATATTGAAAGAGATTTAAGAATTAAATGGTTTCCAGTTTACTCAAAAGAAACTTATAGAGATATAGCAATATTAAATACAACTGAAATGGACGCAACTTTATTAACTGATGCACAGTTTAAAAGAGCATCTGTATTTAGAGTAATAGGTTTTTATGCTTGTCCACAACTTACTAAATTTAATTCAAATGATAACCCAGATAGATTCCAAGTTATGATGAAACACTATCAACAAATGTATGCTGATGAAATGGAGTCTATTTTAAGAGATGGTGTTGAATATGATGCTGATGATTCTAATACAATTCAAGACGCAGAAAAAGCACCTTATCATAGACTTAAACTAATTAGATGAAGATTACTGTTGAGGATAATTCATTACAAGTTGCTAGAAACTTTGAAAAACAAGTAAGAGAACAACCTCTAATAGTTAAGACTGCATTAGGTAGAACTGCTGAGTTCTTAATGGGTCTAATCAAACAAAGAACTGCAAGAGGTATTAATGCAGATGGTAATTCATTCCCACCATACACAGAAGCTTATAAAATATTTAGACAACAAGCTGGTAGACAAACACAATATCCTGATCTTAATTTTTCTGGTCAAATGTTATCAAACATAACGCAAAGATCACAACCTACACAAGCTATTATTTATTTTGCAAATAAATTCCAAAATGTTAAAGCTTTAGGTAATCAAAAGAAACGTAAATTCTTTGCTATTGGTGCAAGAGAGATTCAACCAGTAATGAATGTATTTATGCAAACATATAAAAAACTTAGTAAGATATGAGTAAACGAGAAGATATAGCATCTAATATAGTAACAGCGATTTCAACTGGCACATCTCCAATAACTTTAAAGAAGGTTACAAGAGAACCTTTTAATGTTGATGAATTATCTGAACAACAATATCCAGCTTGTTTCGTACAATCAGGAAACGAAGTAAGATCAGATGAAACAATGACTTCAAGCACTATTACAAGACAAGCAACTGCTGATTATGTAATTGTAGGATATGTAAAAGGAACTCCAACAAATATTGATACAAAACGTAATGAGTTAATAACTACGATTGAAACTAGACTAAATTCTGATAGAACACGAGGTGGATATGCAAAACAAACTCAAGTAGTAGAAGTTTCTACTGATGAAGGTGTTTTGTTTCCAATAGGTGGTATCAGAATGGTAGTGCGAGTAATGTACCAATACACTTCTGGCACACCTTAACATTAACTAAACAAGGAAAACAACATGGCAACTCATACTGGTTCAGAAGGAACGATTAAAGTTAGCACTACAGTAGTAGGCGAACTTAGAAGTTATACTTTAGAACAAACTGCTGACACTATTGAAGATACTTCAATGGGAGATACTTCAAGAAGTTATAAAAGTGCTTTAAAAGGTTGGTCTGGTTCTGCGTCATTATTTTTTGATGAAGCTGATGCTGGTCAATTACTTTTAGTTTTAGGAACTGAAATAGCATTAAAAGTTTACCCTGAAGGTGCTTCATCTGGTGATAAATATTACTATGGTCAAGCAATCATTACAGGTAGCAATATATCTGCATCTTTTGATGGAATGGTAGAAGCTGAAGTAACATTTACTGGAACAGGTGTATTAACACTTGGAACTGAGTAATTAATTATTAATTAGAAAAGGAAGATATGAACGTAATAGATAGAGTGAAGGCACAATTTGAATCTTTAGGCATTAAAAAGATTGAGGTAGCTGAGTGGGGCGAGGAAGGCAAACCTTTAATAATATACTGCTCACCATTTACATTAGGAGAAAAAAGAAACCTATTTAAAGGTGCTAAGAATGATGATCTAGCAGTATTGGTAGATGCAATCGTTTTAAAAGCAAAAGACTCAGAAGGAAACAAATTATTTAAGCTAGATGACAAGCTAACATTATTGAATAATGCTGATGCAAATGTTATAGCTAGAGTAGCAACAGAAATGTTGAATGGTGTTTCTTACGAGGAAGCTGAAAAAAAGTAAGAACTGATACAGAGTTATATTCTATACTTGCTCTTGGTCAGGAATTAAACAAAAGTATAGAGGAAATTTGTCTTATGACACAAGACGAGTTTTATTATTGGATAGCTTACTTTAAAGTGAAGGCAGAAAAAGAGAAACTTTATAATGGCAGATCAGCAACTAAACATAAAACTTAATGTTATAGATAATGCTACAAAAGCTTTCGTAGAAATTAAAAACTCAATCTTTAATTTAAGAAATGCTTTAATTGGTTTAGGTGGTGGAGTTGCTTTAAGAGGTTTAGCTAAAGTAGGAAGCGAAGCAGAATTAACAGAAAACAAACTATCATTTTTATTTGGTTCTGTAGAAAAAGGTTCTCAGGCATTTAAAACATTAAATTCATTTGCAAGTAAATCACCATTTGCATTTCAAGATATAATTTCTTCTGCTGGTAATTTAGCAGTAGTATCTAAAGACTCAGAAGAACTAGCAAGAAACTTACAAATAGTTGGTAACGTATCTGCAATAACTGGATTAGATTTTCAAACATCTGCTGAACAAATATCAAAAGCTTTTACAAAAGGAATTAACTCAGCAAGACTTTTCCAAGACAAAGGTATTGCTAGTTTATTAGGATTTCAAAATGGTGCTGAAGTAAGTGCATTTGCAACACAAGAAGCTTTTGTTAGAGTATTTGGAACTGGTGGTAGATTTGCACAAGCATCTAATGTTTTATCAAATACATTTCAAGGAACACTAACTAAGATTACTAACTCATTTGTTAAATTTCAAAATGATATTAACAAAGGTGGTTTCTTTAATTTTATAAGTTCAGGATTATCAGTAATAAACGATAACCTAGACAAAAACAGTGCAACATTACAAAAGTTTGCTATATCATTTGGAGAGCAATTAACAAAAGCAATAAAGGGTTTATTATTAGGCACTGGTTTAGTTATTGATGCTGTAGCACCTATATTTAAGTTTGTAGCAAGTGGTATTGAAGGATTATTAAAAGCTTTAGATGCACTTCCAAGTGGTGTTAGAGAATTAGGTGTTATAGGATTTTTATTATTAGGAACTGGTGGAAAATTAATAGCATTAGCACTTGGTTCATTATTAGATCAACAAAGAAAATTTGTAGAACAATTTAGCGACCAAAAATTCTTCTTAGAAAAGAACACAGGTGAGTTAAATAAACAATCTGGTGCTTATGGAGTTATTAAAGAATTCTTAAATGAAATAGATTTAAAAACACAATCTATTAATGAAAAAAATCAGCAAAAGAATGAACTAATTAATAATGCTAATAGTGGTTTACAAAAAGAATCAAGTTTATTAGATGAAATTATAGAAAAGTTTGGAAGAATTAATACTGAAGCTTTAGATCAGCTTAAAAAAACATCTGATGTAGTAGTACAAACTCTTAATCAAGGTATAAAAGATTTTTCAAAAGGTATTGCACAATCTATTGTTTTAGGAAAGTCTTTAGGAGAAGCTTTAAAGTCTGCAGTACAAAATGCTTTAGTAAATATATTAGCAACTCAAATTGAAATATTAATTAGAGAAGGATTAAAATTAGCTGGTCTTAAATTACAAACAGCAGAAATTATAAAACAAAATGCTTTACTATCTCAAAGACAAGCTATTGGTGGTGGTGATGATGGTGGATTATTTGGTTCTTTATTAAGTTTTGGAACTAGTTTATTTGGTGGTAGTGGTGGTGGATTTAATCCTGACATTGGTGGAATACCAGATACTTATGTAGGAATGGCAGAAGGTGGTTCTGTTAGAGGTGGTATGCCAGTAACAGTAGGAGAACGTGGTAGAGAATTATTTATACCTTCATCAAACGGAACTATTGTACCAAACCATGATTTAGGTGGTGGAATGAATATAACATTTAATATTCAAGCAAATGATGTTAGAGGTATTAAAGAATTATTAATTGATAACAGAGCAACTATAATTAACCTAGTTAATCAAGGTGCTAATGCGAAAGGAAAATCTAATATAGTATGAGTGGCACATTCCCATCAAGTCCAGCACCAAGAGATGTAGCAATATCATCTAATCAAAATACTATTGTTACAACTACTGCATCTGGCAGACGACAAGCTAGACAAATAGATGGTCAAAAATTTAGATTAAGAATTAGATTTCCTGTTATGACTAGAGCAGAATTTGCACCTATTAATGCTTTCATAATGAAACAAAGATCTCAAATGGAATCTTTCCAATATGTTCCACCAACAATAGATGATTCTTTAGGGGTTGCTTCAGGTGTTATATCTGTAAATGGTGCTGTAAGTGCTGGTGCTACATCTTGCTCAATAGATGGTATGGCAAATAGTACATCAGGAGTATTTAAAGCTGGAGATTATTTTAGATTTACTGGACAGAATAAAGTTTATATGGTTGTAGCTGATGTTGATTCAAATGGTTCTGGTGCAGGAACATTAACTTTTGAACCACCATTAAGAGCAAACGTAGCTGATAATGCAGTTCTAATTTATTCTAATGTAGATTTTACAGTTGGTTTAACTGGAGATATTCAAGAATTTACTATTGGCACAGAAAACTATTTTCAATACGAAGTTGATCTTATAGAGGTATTGTAATGACTAGATCATTAAGTGCTTCGCTAATATCAGAATTAGAAACAAATAAACTTAATCCAGTTGAACTTGTTTATTTAGGTATTAGCACAGGAACTTATTATACAGATCATTATAAAAATTTAACATTTGATGGCAATACTTATACAGCTTCATCATTGTTTTTAGGAAGTTCTGAAGTTCAAGAAAACGCAGACGTTGCTGTAAATACATTATCACTTAAATTTTCAGGTGCAGATACAACAATAATTTCTTTATTGCTTAACAATAACTATATGAACAAACCTGCAAAAGTTTATAGAGGTTTTTTAAATGATTCTCAGGCATTAATAGCAGACCCATTTCTTTTATTTGATGGAAGAATATCTAGCTTTACTTTAGAAGAAAACGAAACAACTTCTTCTGTTAATATTATTATAGCATCACATTGGGCAGATTTTGAAAAGACTTCAGGAAGAAGAACAGCAGAAAATTCACAAAAACTTTATTTCCCAAATGACAAAGGTATGGAGTTTGCAAGTAAGACTGCACAAAGAATTAAGTGGGGTTCAGCTTAATGAACGACTTATATAGAACAATTCATTTATTTAGACAGTTTCCCAAGTACGATAAATTGTCTTACGAATTTCTAGTTAAGATGGTTACTCCATCAATTAACTTAGACCAATATCAAATACACAGAATAGGAAATCAAGATGTTGGATTTACTAACTGGGCATATCTAAGTGATAATGTTGAACAAAGATTTGTTTTAACTGGAAAGCTAAAAGACAATGAATGGAATTGTGGAGACAATATTTGGGTTATGAATGTATTAGCAAAAAGTAATTGTTTACAAATTATGAAATGGGTTAAGAATTATTTTAAAGATAAAATTGAAGTAAATGAATCTGTTAAATGGGTAAGACAAGATAATAACTTTCATATTTATAGAAAAGCAGAAAAGTTTAAAAGGGAGTTTCATATCTAATGGCTAAAGGTGCAATAGTATCAGCAATCATTCAATTCGTAATAACAACTGCGATAAGTTATATTATATCGCCTAAACCAAAAGCACCTAGACAATCTTCACAAGACGAAGCTAAAGGAACATTAGTAAATAAAGATTCTAACAACAATCCTATTCCTGTTATTTATGGAAAAAGACAAGTAGGATTAACTAGAGTATTTGTTGAAAGTTCAGGAACAGATAACCAATATCTTTATGTAGCTGGAGTATTATGCGAAGGTGGTGGGGCAGGAATTACTGCAATAGATGAAGTTTATGTAGATGACAAACTAGTAACATTTGATGGTTCATTAACAGATGGAACTATAAGAGGAGTATCTAGTGGAGATGCTAACTATTATAAAGGTGGAGAATCTTTAATATCTATTCAAACATTTTTTGGATTAGACAATCAATCAGCTTCTTCTTTGCTTGACGAAACAACTAACTGGACTTCAGATCATAAACTTTCAGGATTAGCTTATGTTGCTTTAAGGTTTAAATGGAATCAAGATGCTTTTAATGGATTACCTGAAGTTAGAGTAACTGTTAGAGGTAAAAAGATTTATGACCCTAGATTAGATTCTACTAAAGGTGGTTCTGGTTCACATAGACAAGATACAGCTTCTACTTGGGCTTATTCTGCAAACTCATCATTAGTTCTTTTAGATTATTTAAGAAATAGCAGATATGGAAAAGGATTACCCAATGATGCCTTTGAAACTAATTATGATACATTTAAGACTTCTGCAAATACCTGCGACACACAAGTTACACCTTATTCAGGTGCTACAAGCGACATTAACTTATTTGAAACAAATGCAGTTATAGATAGTGAAAAAAAGGTATTAGAGAATGTAAGAGAACTCTTAGTACCTATGAGAGCAATCTTTAATTACACACAAGGTAAATACAAAATCATTATTGAAGGTTCAGGAAGTTCACAATTACTATTAACTAAAGATAATGTTGTAAGCGAAGTTAAATTACAAGGTGAAAGCAAATCTGAAAAGTATAACCGAGTTATAGGAACATTTACAAACCCAGAAAAAGATTATCAATCAGATACAGTTTCTTTTCCACCATTTGATGATTCAGCATTACCAGTAGAAGATCAACACGCAACAATGCTAAGTGATGATAACAATACTTTACTTGAAAGAAGTTTTGATATGCTTCAAGTGACTAGTCCATATCAAGCTGAAGAAATTTGCGAGAACATATTAAAGAGATCAAGAAACAATTTAAAAGCAGAAGTAACAGTAACTTCAGAAGCACTTAATTTATCTATTGGAGATATAGTAACAGCTACTTACGACACAGCAGGTTTTAGTGCCAAACCTTTTAGAGTTATGTCTTTAGCTATTAATTCAGATTCAACAGTAACTTTAGGATTAGAAGAACATCAAGATAATTTTTATACTTGGGAATCAAAATCAGTAGCATCAACAATAGCTGATACTATTTTACCAAATCCATTTTCAGTATCTGCACCAGCTTCAGTTACATTAGACGATCAACTAATTGAATATTCAGACGGAGTTGTTATTACTGCTTTAGATGTAACTATTGGTGCATCACCAGATTCTTTTGTGGACTACTATCAAGTTGAATATAAACTAAGCACAGATACAGATTACATTATTCATGGACAAGGTAGAGGATTAACTCAAAGAATATTAAACGTGGTAGATGGATTAATTTATAACGTAAGAGTAAAAGCATTTAATACATTAGGAGTTAGTTCTACTTATACTTCTGCAACAAGAACTATTGTTGGTGGAACAGCTTTACCTAGTGATGTTGAAGATTTTGCTTGTAACATAGTAAATCAAGATGCACATTTATCTTGGCAACAAATACCAGATTTAGATTTGGCTTATTATGCTATTCGTTTTTCTACATTAACAACTGGTGCTACTTGGATTAACTCAGTTACATTAGTTGAAAAGGTTGCAAGACCAGCCACATCAATTACAGTTCCAGCAAGAGTGGGTTCTTATTTAATAAAGGCAGTAGATAAAGCAGGTAATTTATCTGTTAATGAAGCAATTATATCTACAAGTTTATTAGCAGTTGGTAACTTTAATGCAATTACAACACAAACAGAATCACCAACATTCACAGGAACTAAAACTAATTTAACTTTATCTGGTGGAGAATTAAGACTTACATCTTTAGCA
>Ga0079299_1000381_pt1 | contig 11072 bp, 10 predicted proteins | sample Wag4_2014_7_11_2_FD_76334 | JGI IMG/M metagenome (GOLD analysis project Ga0079299, IMG submission 76334) | Lake water microbial communities from Ohio, USA - Utica-2 Time Series LW 2014_7_11 | ecosystem: Environmental > Aquatic > Freshwater > Lake | place: USA: Ohio | collected 2014-07-11
AAGCCTGCTCGACCATCTGGCGGTGGACACCGACCAGCTGCTGGAGTCGGGCCAGATCACCGATGCCTATCTGCTGGCCCTGGCGGTGCACCACCGGGGCGTGCTGGCCACCCTCGACACCCGCCTCAATCCCCGCAGCGTGAACCAGGGCACGGAGGCGCTGGAAACCCTGTCCCCTCAAACCCGCCCCTGATCCCCGGCCACCCCTTGGAGTGAACGCGCTGGCCGAAGCTGGGATCCCATCAGCCACCGCCACACCACGCGATGCCCCTGCTGCCGCGCCGCTTCGAACGCCTCAAGGCCGTGCTCGATCGGCGCATGGGCGATCTCACGGTGCTGCTCGAGCACGTGGACAAGCCCCACAACCTCTCGGCGATCCTGCGCAGCTGCGATGCGGTGGGGGTGCTGGAGGCGCACGCGGTGTGCCTGGCCGGACGGATGCCCACCTTCAACAGCACCGCCCAGGGCAGCCAGAAGTGGGTGCCGCTGCACCGGCACGCCTGCAGCGCCGAGGCGCTGCAGGCGCTCAAGGCCCGGGGCTTCAAGGTGTACGGCACGATGCTCAGCGACACGGCGGTCGACTACCGCAGCTGCGACTTCACCGGCCCCACGGCGCTGGTGCTGGGGGCGGAAAAGTGGGGCCTGAGCCCGGAAGCGTCGGCGCTGGTGGATCAGGCGGTGATCATCCCGATGCGGGGCATGGTGCAGTCGCTGAACGTGAGCGTGGCCACGGCCACGCTGCTGTTTGAGGCGCTGCGTCAGCGGCAGGCCGCCGGTCTGGTGCCGGAGGCGGGAGAGGGCATGCCACCGGAGCGCTACCGCCTGCAGTTGTTTGAATGGGCCTATCCACAGGTGGCCGCCTGGTGCCGCCGGGAAGGGCGCCCCTACCCGGCACTGGATGGGGAGGGAGCGATCGCCGAGGCGCTGCCGCGCACGCTCAGGCTGCGTTGCTGAGCCCGTGCACTGTCGAAACTCCGGTGTTCATCTGCCCCCAGGGCCGCCCTTCTCGCCCCGTCAGCGTTCCGCCCGGCCAACGCTGCCGGAGCCGCTCAGCCAGCTCTCCAGCCCTTCGCCGAGGAAGGAGAGGCCGAGCACCAGCACAAACATCGCCAGGCCGGGATAGAGGGCGGTCCACCAGATGCCGGTGGGCAGGGCGGTGAGGGCCTGCTGCAGGTCGCCGCCCCATTCGGGCACGGTTTCCGGCAGGCCGAGGCCAAGGAAGCCCAGGCCGCCGAGCACCAGCACCGCATCGGCGGCGTTGAGGGTGAGCAGCACCGGCACGGAGGTGATCACGTTGCGCAGCAGGTAACGGCGCAGGATCCAGACGGGGCCGGCGCCCAGCGACCGGGCGGCCTCCACGTAGAGCTCTGCCTTCACCTGGGCGCTCTGGTTGCGCACCACGCGGAAGTACTGGGGGATGTAAACCACACAGAGGGCGGCGGCGGCGTTGGGCAGGCCCCGGCCGAGCAGGAAGGCCAGCACCACTGAGAGCAGTAGCACCGGCAGGGTGTAGAGGGTGTCCATCAGCAGCACCAGCAGCCGGTCGACCCAACCGCCCAGGTATCCACTCACCATGCCCAGAGGCACACCGACCACCAGCGCCACCACCAGGGCCAGCACCACCACTTGCAGCGCCACGCCGCTGGCGGCAAGAGTGCGGACGCACACATCTCTGCCGAGCCGGTCCGTGCCGCACCAGTGGGCGGCGGAGGGTGGTGCGTAGATCGGGTTGTCGAGGCCGGCGTTGGGGTCTGGCAGCCAGCCGGCCTGCACGAGCCATGGCGTGATCAGGGCGGTCAGCCCGTAGACCAGCACGATCACGATGCCCCAACGGGCCAGCCGCACCGACAGGGATGGGGCGCGCCGGGGGAGCAGGGCTGCAAACACGGGAGTACCGGCGTTGGTCTGGGTGTTCCAGTTCAGCAGAAACGGATCGCCTTGGGCCGCTGTCTCAGCCGGAACCACCACGTGCCCCAGAATCGGCACAGCCGCCTCAGCTTCAATGACCACCCAGCCTCCGGACACCGCAGGCACTGCAGCCGCCTCAGCTTCAATGACCACCCAGCCTCCGGACACCGCAGGCACTGCAGCCGACACCGCAGGCACTGCCCCGGTCGAGCATCCCCACGACTTTGAGGTGCAGAAGCAGGTGCACCAGCAGATCCGCAACGATCCCGATTACGACGACTGGGAATACGGGACAGAGCCGCTGCCGAGGGAGGCCTGGCTCAGTCCAGACCCTGGCTCCCGGTCTGGTTCGCCTCAGCCTGGGGTCTGATCGGATGTGGCCGCTGGCGTTTGCTGAAATTGAACCCCGCCAGGCACAGCAGCGTGAGCACGATCCACAGGCCGCCCCCATGGCCCTGACGGTCAAGTGCCAGCCCTGCCAGCGGCGGCGCCAGCAGGCTGCTGAGGGCGAAGCACTGCGAAAACAGCGCCATCGCCACGCCCTGGTGGGATGGTGGGGTGACGTCGATCACCGCTTCGGTGGCGGTTGGCAGGAAGGCCGCCATCCCCAGGGCCAGGGGAAACTGGGCCAGCAGCACCAGCCAGAAGCCCTGGTGCGTAAGGGAGGAGAAGGCCAGAGCCGCCGTGCCCGCCGCCAGTGAGATCAGGCTGAGGCTGAGGCCCACCGCCACGGATCTGGTCGCCAGGGCCCGGCCTACAGGCCATTGCAGCAGCAGCAGCAGACCGAGCTGAGCGCCGATCAACAGGGCGCCGTGGCTTTCGGGCATTGCGGCACGCTCCATCCCACCCCGCACCAGGTCGAGCGGCAGAGCGCTCTGCATCAGGGCCGGCAGGCTGGTAGCCAGCAGCGTGATCGCCAGCACCGGCACCAGCGGGCCCAGCCAGCCTGACGGGGCGGTGTGGCTGCCCTGGCTGTCGCGGCGTTCCGGGTCGGGCAGCCGCCGCAGCAGCAACAGCAGCACCATGGTGAGCAGGCAGACCAGGTCAATCACATAGATGCCCCGCAGCTGGTTGATCGCCGCCAGCCAGGCGCCCAGCAGGGCACCAGCGGCGATACCGGCCGCATCGGCCGTGCGTGCCAGGGCGTAGCCCCTGGCCGATGGGATCGGCCGGGTCGTGTTGCGGCAGCCCAGCGGCACGGCCAGTTCGATGGCCGGCCAGTACAGCCCCATGGCGATGCCCAGCAGCAGCTGGCCCTGCAGGTAACTGTCGAAGCTGCGAGCTCCGAGCAGGGTGCTGTCGGCGGCCAGTGCCGCCAGGCAGCTGAGCAGCACCGGCACGCCGCAGTTCACGCCCCGGTCGAGCAACACGCCGCTCAGAAAGCGGCCGAGGGTGCCGGCCAGCGCCGCCAGCGCCAGGCCCAAGGTGACGCTGGCGGCGCTGAAGGCCAGCTGGTGGAACACCAGTGGGGTGAGGTAAAGCACGCCGCCAGCTCCGATCGAGCCGACCAGTCGCAGCACCACAACCTCTCGCAGCGGCGCGGGAAACTGGAACCACCAGCGCAGCCCTCCCGGCTCCGCCCCTGTCTGCCCACCACCGGCCTTTGTCAAACCGCCGCCGCCTCTACGCATGGTTCGCCAGTCTGCTGGTCGTGTTGCCGCCGGCCGGGTTGCCCATGGCACGGGCCGCCGACGAACTGGTGGTGGAGTTCGATGGCCTGGCCCTGCCGATCGATCTGGCTGATCTGGAGGCCTGGACACGGACCCCCACAGCGCTGCACAGCACCCAGGCCGCATGGCTGTACCTGCTGGATGCCGAGGCGCGGCTTGGGCTGATCCGTCTGCTGCAGGCCCCGCTGCTGCGGGATCGCAGCTTCGGGATGGAGCTGCTCAACAGCTGGACCGGCGAACAGCTCCTCAGGGAGGTGGGCACGATTCTCCAGGGAGAGGACGGACAGAACACGGCCCCCCAGCTGATGGCCAGCCTGCGCCTGATGTTTGCGCGGCAGCAGGAGGTGTCGAGTCTGGAGCTGCTCCGCGCCATTCCCCAGCGCCGCCTCATCCTGCGGATCGATCGGCTGCTGGAGCAGGCTGAGCAAGGTCGGGCCCAGTTGCGGCTGCAGGGACAGGCCATCAACCTGCTGCGCCGCCAGCCCCTGCCACTGCGGCGTAGCCAGCCGCTGCTGCCGGCCGCCAGACGCCTCGCGCCCCAGCGGCTGCTTCTGTCGGTGCCCCATCGCCCCACGCCCCTGCCGGTGCAGATCTGGGCGCGCACTAAGGCGTCAGGCCCGCTCAGCTCAACCTGGCTGCTGCTGTTGCCGGGGCTGGGGGGCAGTTCCAGTCACCTCAGCTGGTTGGCCAGGGCCCTGGCGGAGCGCGGTTGGCCTGTGGTGGTGGTCGATCACCCAGGCAGCGATGAGCAGGCTGTCAAGGAGTCGCTGGTCGGGGATGGGCCTCCTCCCGGCGCGGAATCGGTACCCCAACGGCTCGCGGATGTGGAGGCGGTGCTTGCGGCCCGCGCCGATGGACGGATCGGCTGGCCGGGCGACCCAGCGCCGGAGGACGAGGGCCTGGTGCTGATCGGTCATTCGCTCGGCGCGCTCACGGCTCTGATGGCCGCCGGTCTGGTGCCGGAGGCGGGGTTGAATCAACGCTGCGAGCGGGTGCTGGTTTCGCTGCCCCTTGCCAATATCTCCAGGCTGCTGCAGTGCCATCTGCCCGCTATCACCGGCGATGGCGCTGCCCCATTGCCCCAGTCCGAGCCCCTGCTTCGGCTGGGCGGTATCCCGCTGCGGGGGGTGGTGGGCTTCAACAGCTTCGGCAGCCTGCTCTGGCCGCGGCATGGGCTGTCCGGGTTGCCGGTACCGGTGCTGATGGTGGGAGGCAGCCTCGATCTGGTCACCCCGCCGCTGCAGGAGCAGCTCAGCCTGCTGGTGACCAGTGGCCATCCCCGCAGTCGACTGGTGCTGGTGGATGGCGGCAGCCATTTCTCGCCGGTGCGTCTGCCGGCGGATCGGCAGGCCCTGTTCCGGCTTGGCCAGGCGCTGGTGGGGGAGGAGCCCGAGCGGGTTCAGGCCCTGCTGTTGCAGCTCACCCTTGAATTTCTGGAATCGGCCCGCCACCAAGCTCTGCTGGGGCCCCAGCGGCGCGACCACGCCGGTGTGCAGGCCTATGTGCTCGACCCCGCTGCCGCCAGACGCTGGCAGCAGCAACTGCCGTCGATCAGAAGCGCACCCGTGGATCCAGCAGGGCCACCAGCAGATCCACCGCGACCGTGACGGCCACCACCAGGGCCGCCACCACCACCACGATGCCCTGCACGAGCGGATAGTCGCGCTGGGCGATCGCCTCCTGGAGCCGGGCGGCGATTCCCGGCCATGAGTAGGTGACCTCGATCAGCAGGGCGCCCCCGATCAACGAGGCCACCGTGATGCCGGTGATCGTGAGCACCGGCAGCAGGGCGTTGGGGAGGGCGTGGCGCAGCACCACCTGAACCTCCCCCAGCCCGCGGCTGCGGGCGGCCTCCACGTAGTCGGAGCTGAGGGCGCGGCGCAGATTGAGGCGCAGAGCATTGGTGAAGATGCCACTGAGCAGCAGGGCCAGGGTGCCGGCTGGCAGCACCAGGTGCCGCAGGGTGCCATTCAGTTGCTGCCAGCTGCCGGCCCGCAGGCTGTCGAGCAGATAGAAGCCGCTACCGGAAGGGGGCAGCAAGGTGGGGGGGAATCGACCGCCAACCGGCAGCCAGCCCAGCCAGACCGCGAAGACGAGCTGTACCACCATGGCGGCCCAGAACGGGGGCAAGGCGTAGGTGCCGATGCCGTAGAGCCGTCCGGCCAGATCAAGCCGTCCCTCTGGACGGGCGATTCCGCTGAAGCCCACCGCCAGGCCCAGCAGTGCTGCCAGCAGCAGCGCGACCAGGCCCAGTTCAAGGCTGGCCGGCAGGCTGCTGGCGATGATGGTGCTCACGGGCTCCTGGTTGGTGAGCGAGGCGCCGAAGTTGCCGTGCAGCAGATCGACCAGGAAACGGCCGTACTGCTCCAGCAACGGTCGATCGAGGCCGAGCTGGCTGCGCAGGGCCGCCCGGGCCGCCTCCGGCGCCCGGGTGCCGAGCAGGGCGTCGATCGGATCACCGGGGGCCACGCGCAGCAACAGAAACACGAGGCTGGCGATCAGCCAAAGCATCAGCGGCGCCAGCGCCAGGCGGGCCCCCAGGTAGCGCAGCAGGGCACGACGGCGGCTCATCGCGCCACCTCTTCAGCTCCGCGTTCAGCTCCGCGCTGCAGAGAGAGCTCCCGCAACAGCAGCCGACCGGAACCATCGAAGCGGGGCTGGCTCACGTGCGGACGGGCCCAGGCCCGAGGCGCCACCAGCCACAGAGGCAGGTAGGGGCTGGCGGCGGCAGTGCGGCGCTGCACGTCTCGCAGCAGGCTCAGGCGCTGCGGGCCGGCGATGCGGCTGCTGCGATCGATCTCTCCCACCAGTCCAGGCGCGGTCCAGAAGCTGCCGCTGGCGGCGCTGGCTCCGGCCAGGCAGCGGTCCCCTTCCGCTTTCTCACAGGCGAGCAGCGGCGTGAGGTAATTGTCGGCGTCCGGGAAATCTCCCATCCAGTCGAGCAGGATCATCGGGAAATTGCCGTCGCCCAGCTGGCGGTAGGCGGTGGTGGCTTCCATGCCGGTCACCTCCAGGTGCACACAATCGCCCAGGTCGCGGCGCAGTTGGGCCTGCCAGGTGAGGGCGAACAGGCGGTCGGCGGGGATGTTGGAGCGGAAGGTGAGCGGCAGCGTCAGGCGCCGGCCGCTGCAGTACCCCGCCTGGCGGTAGAGGGAACGGGCAGAGTCGGGGTCGTAGTCGGGCCAGGCCTGGGGATCGGAACCCGGCAGGCTGGGGGGGACCAGATCCCGCAATGGCGCCCGCAGCCCCCGGGTCACCCGCTCGCTGATCGTGCGGCGGTCAAGGCTGCGCGCCACGGCCCGGCGCAGGCGCTGGTCATTGAAGGGTGGACGGTCGGTGAGCAGGGTCAGATAGCCGATTTCCAGGGCCGGTCCGACGCCCTGGCGCAGTTCGCCGCGCCGGGCGCTGGCTGCCAGGGCGCTCTGCTGGTCCCCTTCGATGCTGGTGGAGAGCAGCACGTCGATCTCGCCGCTGCGCAGGGCGCCGAACAGGGCCGTGGAGTTGCTCAGCGTCACCAGGTCGATGCCGCGATTGGCGGGGCGGCGGCCCCAGTAGGCCTTGAAGGGTGTCAGGCGCTGCTGCTGGTCGCTGTAGAAGCTCAGCTGATAAGGGCCGGTGCCGACGAACCGATCGTTGAGGAAACCCTTGCCAAGCCGCCGGTACGCCGTGGGGGAGAGAGGGGTGAGATTGACGGCGCTGAGCAGCTGCGGCAGTGGGCTGTAGGGCTGCCGGAGCTCCAGTTCCAGTTCCAGCGGGCCGGTGCTGCGCACGGTCCGCACCCGATCACCGAGCAGGTAACTGAGTTTGCCGATCGCCATGAAGCGCTTCAGGGTGAACACCATGGCGGCGGCATCGAAGCGGGTGCCGTCGTGAAACAGCACCCCCGCGCGCAGGGGGATGCGGGCTCGGGTGCCGTCGGCGCTCAGGCGCGGCAGGGCTGTGGCCAGCTGCGGCCGAGGCCGCCCATCCTTGTCGATCGTGTACAGAGTGTCTCCGAGGGCGCTGATCACCTGCATCGCGCCGATGCTGTAGGTCTGCGCCGGGTCGACCGAATCGATGCGGCTGCGGCTGCCCACCACCAGGTTGCCGCTGGGGCGACTGGGTTGGCAGCCCTGCAGCAGTGGTGCCGCCAGGGCGATCAGCGTCAACAGGCGGATCAGCCGCAGCGGCCGGTACAAGGGAGTCAGCGAACGGGAATGGCCGCCATTCAAAGGCGATGGGGGCGCTCTGGCCGCACGTGCTGCAGGGAAATTTCAAAGACCTCCGAGCCCTGGCGGGCCAGGGGCCAGCGCCGCACCCAGCAGCGTCCCTGCCGGTCGTCCACGCCGATCACTTGGTACAGCTGTTCATCGCTGTCGAGCCGCACGCACTCCCCTTGGCTGGGGGCGTGGGGCGTTGTGGTGCAGGAAGGGGATGTCATGAAGGCGGTCTTGCAGAGGGGCGCAGCTCAGACGGGGAACAGATTTAAGAATTACTTTCGATCTGACACCACTGTGCCTGCTCGCTGGCCTGCCGCGCCAGGGGGCGTGGCGATTCGCTGATCGGATCTGGACGGGTTGATGCGGGTCCTGCTGCTGCGTTGGGTTCAGAGGGTGCGGAGGCAGGCTTCCACCGCAGCCACCTCGGGCAAGGAGGCGATCGTCACCAGGGCCTGACGGAAATGCTCCTCGAGCACCTCGTGGGTGATCACCACGATCTCGGCGGCTTCGCTGTCGGCCTCGAACTGGACGATCGACTGGATCGACACCCCGGCCTGGCCGAAGCAGGTGCCGATTTGTCCGATCACCCCCGCTTGATCGCTGGTGCGCAGGCGCACGTAGTTGCGGTGGGTGGTGAGGGCGCTGTCGATCAGACGACACTGCCGCCAGCTGCCGGCGGCCAGCAGCGGATCGAGGCCTGCACCGGCCGCTTCGCCGCAGGCCTGGCGGATGCCGGCGATGTTCAGGATGTCGGCGACAACGGCGGAGGCGGTGGGGCCGGCGCCGGCACCCGGCCCGAAGAACATCACCTGGCCCACCGGCTCGCCTTCCACCAGGATGGCGTTGTTGACGCCATTCACCCCGGCCAGCGGATGGTTGCGGGGGACGAGGGTGGGGTGGACGCGCACGTCGAGCATCAGGGCGTCTGCGGCAGGGCTGGCGTCACCTGAAGCGTCCTCGTCAGGGGTTGAGGCGATTCGCTGGGACACGGCCAGCAGCTTCACCACGTAGCCGAGCTTGTCGGCGTAAGCCACATCGCGGGCATCGAGCTGGTCGATTCCCTCGGCGGGAATCGTCTGGCGCGGCACGGAACCGCCATAGGCCAGGCTGGTGAGGATGGCGATCTTGTCTGCGGCGTCGCCGCCCTGCACATCGGCAGCAGGATCGGCTTCGGCGTAGCCGAGGCGCTGGGCGTCCGCCAGCACGTCGGTGTAGGCGGCTCCCTCGGCCGCCATGCGGCTCAGGATGTAGTTGGTGGTGCCATTGATGATGCCGCTGACGCGGGTGATGCGATTGCCACCGAGCGATTGCTTGAGCGGCTCAATGATCGGGATTCCCCCTCCCACCGCCGCCTCCAGCAGCACATAGACGCCTTTGGCGGCGGCGGCGGCGCTGATCTCCTCGCCGAAGCGTGCCATCACCGCCTTGTTGGCCGTCACCACCGCTTTGCCTGCGGCGATCGCCCGCAGGATCAGGGAGCGGGCCGGTTCCAGACCGCCCATCACCTCCACCACGATGTCGACGCCGGGATCGTCGACCACCGCTTGCGGATCGGTGCAGAGCAGACCGGGATCGAGCTGCAGCGGCCGCGGTCGGTTCAGGTCCCGCACCGCCACGCGGCGCAGAGCCAGGTTGTTCACCAGCGGATGGCGTCCCCGCGGGGTGGCCAGGATCTCGGCCACGCCCGCTCCCACCGTGCCGAGGCCGAGCAAGCCGATGCCGATGGTCATGTGTGGGAACTTCAGGGATCTGGCGATCCTAGAAATCGGACCGCCAGGGGCATCAGCCCGTCAGCAGCCGTGCCTGGCTCTGCATCATCCGCAGGATGTTGAGGAACCCGTTGGCCCGGGAAGGGGTGAGGCTCGCCTGCAGACCAGTGGCGGTGATGAATCCCGGATCGATGGCACAGGCCTGCTCGGGGGTGAGTCCTTCCATGCCCGCGATCAGCAGGGCCAGGAGCCCTTTGGTGATGGCCGCGTCGGAGTCGCCCTGCCAGTGGAGCTTGCCCTCCTGCAGCTGGCCCACCACGTACACCTGCGAGACGCAGCCTTTCACCTTGAAGGCATCGTTGCGGAACGCCTCCGGCAGGGGCTCAAGCTTCTTGGCCAGCCAGAGCACGTACTCGTAGCGGCGTTTCGGATCAGCGGTGCCGGCGAGTTTCTGCACGATCTGATCGAGAGCCTCACTGCCGGTGACGACTGGGGAAGGGTCGGCCATGTCAGAGGCGGCGCTGACGCCGGATCAGCATGCCCGCTGCGCACAGACCCAGCCCCAGCCCCAGCCAGCGGCTGGGCGCCACGGGGCCGACCAGGGGCCTCCGGGAGACGTGACTGGCGCCGGGCAACTCCAGGTAGTCGCGATGGCCAGGGCCCGCATCGATCTGCACCTCCCAGTCGCTGCGGGCATCCCGGGGCACGGTGAAGCGCAGTTGGCCGGTGCTGTCCGTGCGTCCGATCTCGATGGTGCCGCCGCTGGGCGTCACCAGGCGCACGCTGGCGGCGACAGCCGGCTCGCCATTGCCGAAGCGGCTTTGCAGCAGCAGCCTGTCCTGATCGGCCGTACCCAGGGAGGCCTGGAGGGCGGAGAGCCGTTCGAGGCTGCTCTCGATCGCGTGGCTGTGGGCTGGAGAGGCCTGCAGCAGGCTGATCAGGGCCGCGGCGGCCGGCAGCAGGGCACTGGCGACGGCTGGGCGAATGAACAGGGGCATGGGGCGGTGCAGGGAGATCGGATGCCGCACGGGGATCAGCTGTCCTGCCAACGGCTTTCAGGTCGGCGGCCGGCCTGCACCATCCGAACCACTGACGTCACCATCATCGACAGCGCATCGTGGACGTCACCGCGACCGGCCAGTTCCGATGCCATCACCCGTTCCGCCGCCGAGGGTCCCGTGGCAGACAAGCCTCCTGCGTAGCCAGTCGATCCAGCCGATGCGGCCTGAGGATCAGCCGTTGGAGTGGCGTTGGCTGCGGCGGTCGCGGCTGCGATGGCTGCGGAGAGAACGGGCACGATCAAGGCACGCCGGAGTGCACCCAGGCATCTTTGCAAACCCGATGCGGTGCTGGGCCGATTGCAACGCCATGTTGATCCGGTCGCGCCGGCGTTGTGGATCAGAGCCATCGCCAGCCCTGCTCATGCACCCAGCCATCGAGGGGGATATCCCAGGGGTCGTGGGGCAGCAGCGGTGTGAGGCAGGCCTGCGGCAGCACCGCCAGGCAGGCCACCCGGCGCCACTGCGGCTGGCAGCGCAGCCGGTCATACCAACCGCCGCCATAGCCGAGACGGAATCCCTGGTGGT
>Ga0079299_1000383_pt1 | contig 11036 bp, 10 predicted proteins | sample Wag4_2014_7_11_2_FD_76334 | JGI IMG/M metagenome (GOLD analysis project Ga0079299, IMG submission 76334) | Lake water microbial communities from Ohio, USA - Utica-2 Time Series LW 2014_7_11 | ecosystem: Environmental > Aquatic > Freshwater > Lake | place: USA: Ohio | collected 2014-07-11
AAAAAAGCCTCTAAATTTGTTACTATACAAATCAACTAAATCTCCAATTTATGAACAAAGCTGAATTGATAGCCAAACTCGCTGATGATGCTGGCATCACCAAAAGACAGGCTAATGATACCCTGGATTCTTTTATCTCTGCAGTTACCAAAACCTTGAAGGGTGGTGGTAAAGTAACACTCGTAGGATTTGGTACTTTCTCTGTAACCAAAAGAGCCGCCCGCACCGGACGTAATCCTCAGACAGGTGCAGTCATCAAAATAAAAGCAAAAAAAGTAGCACGTTTCAAAGCTGGTAAGGAGCTTTCATCTAAGATCTGATCCAACATAAAAAGATAAAAAAGCAAGACGCTTGTCTTGCTTTTTTTTTCCAATCACTTTAAACACAAATAAAATGGGAAGAGGCGACAAAAAAACAAAAAAAGGTAAGATTTTTAAAGGCTCATTTGGTAAGTCAAGGCCCGCAAAAACCACCAAGAAGTCAGCTCCGGCAAAACCACAAGCCTGATCAACAATCAATAGTATTTTGAAGCAGGGCTGAAAACTAACATATCGGCCCGCTTCTTTACTATGATTAAGGTGCAAGTCTCTCAATCAACCACTGAACTTCATTCTTCCTGTACCTGATACGGTCATGTAGCCTTGAAGGTCTTCCCTGCCAGAATTCTATCATCTCGGGTACAACACGGTATCCACCCCAGTGTTCAGGTCTGGGTACATCTCGATAAGCATATTTTGTAGTTACCTCATCCAGATTCTGATCGAGCACAGATCTGCTACTGATTACAGTACTTTGTGGTGATGCCCAGGCGCCCAACCTGCTTCCAATGGGTCTGCTCATAAAATATTCATCACTCTCTGACTCACTTACAGGGATACATATTCCTTCTACCCTAACCTGACGCTCCAGCTCTTTCCAAAAAAAGACCAGTGAAACATTGGGATTTGCGCGAATGGACTGCCCCTTTTCACTGAGATAATTCGTAAAGAAAACAAAACCATTTTCATCAAAGCCTTTTAACAGGACTATCCTGGCGGAAGGTTTGCCATCAGCATTTACTGTTGCCAATGTCATGGCATTAACCTCTTCTATAGAAGATGAGGCTGCTTCATTCCACCATTTTTCGAACTGCAACAATGGTGTTTCCGCAACATCTGTGAAATCAAGCGATTGCAATTGATAATCCTTCCTGATAGATGATATACTCATCAGTTAACCAATATGTGTGTAATGTATTTATTTAACCAGGGTACCAATCTGCTCTCCCAAGATTAACCTTCTCAAATTGCCTTCCTGATTCATATCAAACACAATTATAGGCAGATTGTTTTCCATACACAATGTAAAAGCAGTCATATCCATGATCTTCAGATTCTTATCTATACATTCTTTGAAAGAAATGGAATCATACTTTGTAGCATTGGGATCTTTTTCCGGATCAGCAGTATAAATTCCGTTCACCCTTGTGCCCTTTAAGATAACATCAGCACCAATTTCAATGGCCCTTAAAGATCCAGCTGTATCTGTTGTGAAATATGGATTGCCCGTACCTGCACCAAATATGACAATCCTGTGCTTTTCAAGATGCCGGATCGCACGCCTTCGAATATAGGGTTCGGCAACCTGCTCCATTTTAATGGCACTAAGCAGGCGTGTATACATACCCTGCTTTTCAAGCATAGCCTGCACAGCCATGCCATTAATAACGGTAGCCAGCATCCCCATGTAATCACCATGAGCCCTCTCAATGCCGGTTTCAGACTCATTCATACCCCTGTAAATATTACCTCCACCAATCACTATGGCCACCTCTACACCAAGATCCACTATACTTTTGATGTCTCTCGCATATCGGTTTACAATATTGGGATCGATACCAAAACTTGCATCACCTGTGAGTGATTCGCCTGAAAGCTTGAGTAGAACTCTTTTGTATTTGGATTGCATACTGCAAAGATACAAAAAGGGCTTTCATGAAGAAAGCCCTTTTATATCTTAGATGTGAAAGCTCAATTAACCAAGCGCTACACGCTTGAAAGAAAGCACACTGAGATCTTTACCCTTAGACTTGATGTAATCACCTACAGACATGCCACCATCTTTAACGAAAGCCTGAGCAAGCAGGGTACTTTCTTTGAAGAATGAATTGAGCTTGCCATCGGCAATTTTAGAGATCATCTCATCAGGCTTTCCAGCCATTTTGGGATCATTTTTGATCAAGTCCACAATAATTCCCTTCTCCCTTTCAACAACTTCAGATGAAACAGTAGCAGGATCAATAGCCACAGGATTCATCGCAGCAATCTGCATGGCAACATCCTTACCAACCTCTGCCTGTGCCTCACTGAGACCAACAAGCACACCCATTCTGTTTGCACCATGAATATAGGAAGAAACAAAAGGAGCTTCAATTCGCTCGAATTTCGAAATACCAATCTTCTCACCGATACTTGCAAGCTTGTCGTTTACAAGATCAGAAATTTTTGCACCGGCAATTTCGATACCATTGAGTTCATCTACCGACTTAACATCATTGGCAATTGCGGCATCAATGATACTCTGAGCAAAAGCAATAAAATCTGAATTCTTACTAACGAAGTCGGTTTCACAACTCAAGCATAAGGTAATACCTGTTGTATTGCTTTCATTTGTTTTTGCAAGAACAACACCTTCCTTAGCATCACGGTCTCCGCGCAAAGCAGCCACTTTCTGACCTTTTTTCCTAAGCCAGTCGATTGCAGCTTCGATGTCGCCATTATTTTCGGTTAGTGCCTTGCGGCAATCCATCATGCCGGCACCGGTCATCTGACGCAGCTGATTGATTTCAGCTGCCGTTATTTTTACTTCTGACATAATCTATCCTCCGGTCTCAAAGTTACTCAGAACTAAAGAGACACTGTTTTAAGTTATGGTTATGGAATCCTTATTTCTTCAAAGCAGGTTTCCTGCCACCTGCCCCTGCTGCAGGTACACGACGCTTGGGAGCACCTGGCTTAGCCCTACGTCCACCTTCTGAATCACCACCTTCCTCATCAAGAGAAAACCTCAAGGCATTGTCAGCCGACTCTTCAGAATCATCATCTTCAGACTTTTCCGCCTGACGCTCAGCAAGACCTTCTGCAATAGCGGCCGTAATGTAATTGGTAATGATAGCTATTGACTTGGTTGCATCGTCATTGGCAGGTACCGGGAAATCAACCTTGTTTGGATCGCAGTTGGTATCCACCATGCCGAATGTTGTAATACCCAAACGCTTGGCTTCAGACATGGCAATGTGCTCATGACCGATATCGATGATGAAAAGTGCAGCAGGCACCCTTCCAAGCTGGGCAATACCACCTAAAACCTTTTCCATTTTATCCTTGTCGCGAGACAATTGAAGACGCTCTTTCTTGGTAATGTTGTCAAAGCTGCCATCGTTCAACATTTTCTCAATGCTCTGCATTTTCTTTACAGACTTACGAACTGTATTGAAGTTGGTTAGCATACCACCAAGCCAACGCTCAGTTACATAAGGCATGTTAACACGCTGAGCACATTCTGTAACGATTTCTTTAGCCTGCTTTTTGGTACCCACAAACATGATCTTCTTACCGCTCTTGGCAATATTTTTGAGGGCAAGTGCTGTCTCCTGAAGGCATTCAACAGTCTTGTTCAAATCAATGATATGTATACCTTTTTTCTCTGCATAGATGTAAGGCAACATCTTTGGATTCCACTTCTTGCGGAGGTGACCGAAATGAACACCTGCTTCCAGAAGTTGCTGCTGCAGTGAAGTATTATTTTCCATTGTAAACTGTATGTTTTTTTTACTTAATTGATGATACGATTAACGCTTGCTGAACTGGTAGCTTCTTCTGGCCTTCTTCTTACCAAATTTCTTCCTTTCAACACCCCTTGGATCCCTTCTTAGCAAACCGGCTGCCTTTAAAACAGGCCTGAACTCAGGATTCATTTCGATTAGGGCTCTTGAAATTCCGAGCTTAGAAGCTTCAGCTTGGCCTTTTTTACCACCGCCTGCTGCATTGATTTTGATATCATATTTGCCTGCTCCTTCTATCGTTTTGATTGGAAGCTCTACTTGATTTTGCAGATAAACCTGCGGAAAGTATGCCTTATAGTCAAGGTCGTTCACGGTAATCTGACCATCCCCCTTGCTGAGGAATACCCTTGTAACCGCTTCTTTTCTGCGACCAAGTCCGTTTTTTTGTTTTTCCATTATGCTTTGATTGAATGCGTTTGAAAATTAGTATTTAAAAGGTGTTGGTTGCTGTGCGGTATGAGGATGCTCTGCACCTGCATAAACAAAAAACTTTTTGATCATCTTGCGACCAAGTCTGTTCTTTGGCAACATACCCTTAACTGCACGCTCTAAAATCTGCTCAGGACGACGCTTCAGTAAGTCCTTGGCGATTTCAATTTTCTGTCCGCCAGGGTACCCGGTAACATGTTGGTACTCCTTGTCATTCAACTTGTTACCTGTAAAAACAACCTTTTCTGCATTGATAACAATCACATAATCTCCGCAATCTACGTGGGGTGAATAATACGCTTTGTTCTTACCGCGTAAAACAGAAGCAATTTTGCTGCTGATCCGACCCACAGTTTGATTGGTCCCGTCTACAACATGCCATTTGCGTTGCACGGAAGCTGCATTTGCATGCTTTGTGGTGAAATGTAGTTTACTCATTTTAATTTATTTACGGATTTCCATCCGGGTTTGAAAATAGTGTCCCGCCATCCCGGGTTCACTCCTTCTTTTTCTGAAGGACTGTAAAGTTATAGAATGAATTACTTAAAAACACGTAAACCCGTACATATTTTTAAACATATCGTTATAATCAATTGATTATCAGTAATTTTTTTGACGGTTTTAAAATATTGGATAAGAAATCCGTGTTTTTACCACCTGAGAATCTGCAAAATCATAGCCTGCCGTAAGGAATTTTTGAAAAGGAATAGCCATACTTACAAGATTATTGTTGCGTTTGTATTCTTCAAGTACGGCGTATAAATCTTTTGTTTTACCATAGGGTCCTTCATAATCAAGTACCAACAACTTTTTACCATAAGGCATCATTTTAAACTGTATGTTGTTTCCCGGATCTTTATCAGAACCATTGTTTACACCTATTGACCCATAAATAACTTCTTCTTCTTTATTGAGTGACTGACTGTAAAAAATACGCACACCATTATACCCAGCACCAACCTTTTCTGCTCTAGCTATTAATTCATCAAAAAGATTCTTGGTCTCAGTTTGCATATTGATCTTCTTTACTATGCGCTGTTGAAAGAAAAAAGAACTGTCTGTAACAGTTGCAACAGAAATCTCATAACCATAAACGTATTGTGTTGTGGTCAACAGTTCAGCCAGCTTTCGAATGGCATCTGCAGAGGCCTCTTTAAATCTGCCCATTTCTCCGGGTATCCATGATCGCTGATACCTGTAAATAATTTTGGTAAGAGCAGGGTCTATTGTATCCGGACTAACAACTACTCGCAAAGGAATAATTTGGGTTTCACTGGTGTTAGTAAGTATGAATTCAAAAGGATTGGCTTTTTCCACGGATAACTGATACCCTGCCGAATCAGCAGGATAAAACCATTTTTTCAGGTTCTCAGGTGTTTCAAATTCTTTCATAACCCTTTCTAGTGGAAGCGGAACACGCACAATTACCTCTTCACTTGTTGGAACAAATAAAAATAACAATGCAACTGCAGAAGTCAGCAACATCAAAAGCCATTTCATTTTCTTTCTCATATCTTATTATTCATTTTCGTTTTAGAGACAGCATTGAAGAATTACCTGAATTACGCACAACAAATATACCTGCCCCCAATGATGCCAGTTTACGGATCTGACCTTTTAATGTCACTCCGGGAATAGACATATACCTCAACCTGCCTCCGCCATCATTAATAAGAAAGCTTCCAAAATCCGCATCATTCCTGCCAAGCTGTATATTATTTTCATAATAGTTTCCCGCCAACACAATATCCAGGTCGCCATCCTGATCCACATCAAAAGGTAACGCAGTTTTCAATGGAGACAACTGCTGCTGCCAAGGCAATGGTCGGCCCGTAAATCCATCTCTTCCCTGATTAACAAAAATCATACTCCTGGATTCAGTAACCTGCCACTTAACAGATTCACGCAGCTTCGACTTCCCAAAAATTTGTTCCAGGTCTGCCCCAGCAAAATCTGAAGCATAAAGAAACTGCTTTTTCAAAGGGGGCAATTGCTTTTCCAAATCAGCTTTAACAGCAAAACAAATCTCTTTGCCATCCACGTAGTAGGTGATAACCTGCTCACCCAAACCATTACCGTCAAAGTCATTGTAATACATCCTGATGGGTTCTTTTTCGCGCGGACTAAGCCTGCCATTGGTTCCATTGTTTCCGGCAATCAGATCCATATCCCCATCTCCGTCAAAATCAAAGGGCAAAATAAAGTGCCAAAATCCTTCTGAGTTGGATATGATCTTCTCCTCCCCCAAAAAGTGATAATCTGCTCCCGCCTCGAACACAGTAACTGCTCCCCAATCTCTGGCCAGAACCAGATCGCTTCGCTTATCTCCATTCAAATCTGCCCAGCGGGCATCAGTTACCATGCCAGTATGCTTCAATGCCGGTGCCCAAGCGTCAGTTACATCAGTAAATCCTCCCTTACCATTATTTAACAATAAAAAAGATGCTACTGGTTTACCATAGGCAAAAGGCATGGCTCGTCCGCCCAAAAAAAGATCGACCAAGCCATCGGAATTGAAATCAAAAGGTCGGACACAGGAAAGGGTAATATCAAAAAAAGGAAATGCATTTGGCTGACGCTTAAACACACCTCCTTTGTTTAAATATAACCTGGGAGTGAGGTAAGGTGTTTCTCCATAATATTCATTACCCCCAGATACAACTATCAAATCTTGCCAACCATCTTTATCGACATCCACAAATGCTGCATCAACATCCTCATAGGTGGAATCATTAATAAGATCTTCAGCAAAGACAGGCTGCTCCATGTCTTTGCTTAACCACATGAGCTGACTTCGTTTCCCCTTAGATGAACCCATAAACAAATAAGTCATGCCAGCAACCTTTTCACTGACTGTAAATGCTGGCCCCTCAGTAGAAAGCATGTGTGGCATCAGTGGCTCGCGGTCAAATTCATTGAATGGATTTTCCTGATGTGTTATTACGCCGGCTTCTTCCTGCCACAAAGTTCCTGTTGCTTGAATACGAATAGCTGACTGATATGCATATTGTTGTAATCCTTCCTGGTAAACAACCTCAATAGATCCTGTATCAGCTGGATTCAGCCTTTGATACCGCCCTCCCGGCCATATCAACACTATTGAATCAACCGGAACTTGTCCCATTCCAATTTGCAATGGCCCTTCCATACTCGATTGAAAACCCCTGACAGGAAACTTTTCATAACTCCTGACTTCTCCTCGGGCATAGACTAAAATTTTTGTACCAATAGCCTGCAGATTTCCTTTTAGTCCCTGAAGCTTGAGGGTGAGTTGCTTTTCAAGTGGAAGTGGCTTGTGTACATTTTTGTAAACAAGTGGTGCTTCATCGATATTGTTGACAACAATGTCAAGATCACCATCATTATCAAGATCGGCATATACAGCTCCATTTGAAAAAGTTGGCTGATCATTTTTAATACTGCCAGACATATCCGCAAATCTCGCTTCACCAGTATTTCGAAAGAACTTGTTCTTCAATTTTAGCTGTGGAAACTTATCTATGACTTTCATTTCTTTTTCAGACATTTCACCTGTTCTAATCTTTGACTGAATAGCATCATCAGAAATGAAGTTGACATAGTCTATATCATTCAGCCTGCGGGGTATGCCATTGGAAATGAAAAGATCCTTGTACCCGTCATTGTCAAAGTCAACCCAAAGGGGGGCCCATGACCAATCAGTTGCATGGACTCCTGCGTAAATGCCCACTTCGCTGAAAAAACCGTTGCCCCTGTTGAGTTGCAGATTATTGCGCGCATACTGGTGATTATACCCATAGCGTAACTTCATATTGAAAAGGTTGTACTGGTCTTCACCAAGAGACCTCTTCAGGATATAAGGATCCTCAGGCAACATATCTACAGAAATAATATCAGGCAAAGCATCATTGTTGATATCAGCCGCATCTACTCCCATCGAAAACTGGGAAGTATGCATTATAGTGCTGTCAAGAACTTCACTGAATCCTCCATTTTGATTGTTTAGGTAGAAATAATCATTCTCATGAAAATCATTTCCGATATACAAATCCGGATAGCCATCTGAGTTTAAATCAGATACCACTATACCCAAACCATAACCAATCACAGAAGAATTAATCCCAGACACTTTCGTTTCATCTAGATAATAACCACCTTCATTTCTGTAAAACCTATCCCCGGATAAACTGTCATAAGTGTTGAAATAAGTTTGCCTGGCATTGAACGTACTGTTGTAACGTAACGAATGATTAAGGAGGTACATGTCCAGGTCTCCATCAAGGTCTTGGTCAAAAAAAGCTGCCTGTGTGCTGAACCCATTGAATGCTAATCCATACGCATCAGTTGCTTCTTCAAACTCAGGTATCCCTTCACGGCTTATTGATTTGCATATCAGGAGTATATTACCTTTTTGCAGTGTTTCATAACGACCAACACGACAAATATACAAATCAAGCATGCCATCCTGGTTGATATCTGCTACGGAAACACCTGTTGACCAACCACCATCATCGGGAATGCCTGCCTGAATTGTGACGTCGGTAAAATGCATCTGTCCATCATTTAGAAACATACTGTTCCTGCCCTGATTGGAACAAAAAAACAGATCTATATTACCATCCTTGTTAAAGTCGCCTGCAGCCATCCCTGCACCATTGTAGAAATACATGTAGTTTAACATGTTTACTTTACCGCCGGGTGTCAGACTGTTAGCAAACTCAAGACCAGTCTTATCTTTATCAAGTACTTCAAACAATGGCTCCTGCTTGCTGCATGATACTACACATACAGTAAACGCCAACCAGCATAACAATTTCAGTTTTTTCACTTTCCCTGATTAGATTGGTATAGAATAGGAGTATCGTTATTTTGAATGAATAGGTAGTTTAGCTTTCCTTTGATGAAAATGGACTTGATGTCCCTCGTTTCACCAATAATTTCGATACCAGAAACTGCCGGGGAAAGTGGACTGAATTGTCTTTTACCATTGTTCAACAACAACAAACCATAACCTGCATCCATCCTTGAGAACTGAGGAAGCCACTCATATAAGTTGAAACCAAAAATCAAATCCACAAGACCATCGCCATTGACATCAGTTGGCAGGATAGATGTAACAGCAGAGAGCTGAACCTCCGTAGGCAATGGCTTAAATTCAAAAGACCCATCTCCATTATTCCAAGCAATACAAGAACTACTATAATTGTAAGTTTGAATTTCACTGCTGCTGATTAACTCACTGCTGAAAAGTTGTTGAACTGATTTTTCTGCATACGCGTCATGCCGGAGATTTTGTTTCTTCAATGAAGGTATCTGATCAGTCAACTCCTTCTTGAGAAATACAGGCACATCTTTGCCATTAACTGTGCGGCTGATTATAACTTGCTTAACCGCTGATTCATCAAACTGATTAACCCACATTTTAACCGGTTCTGTATGAGTGGGCCTCAGGTAGTTATTAGCTCCATTATTACCAAGTACAAGGTCTAAATCACCATCCTGATCCAGATCTGCTGCTGCTACAGCATGCCACCATCCTTTATAAAGTCCTTCCTGCTTTCCTGAAGGCGTGAATTTTCCATTTACAATACTGTAAATTGCTGGCTCCATCCATTCACCCACCAGAATCAGTTCTGGCATACCTTTGGCATCGAGGTTGGCAAAAGTAGCTGCCGTTATCAAACCTGGCTTAACATCAGCCATTATAGATTCGTCCAATACAAACGCTCCATTCCCTTTATTTCTGTAAAATGCAGGTTTCGGTAAAATACCATACTGTACCGGCACGGAACATGAAGCAGTAAATACATCCAGATCTCCATCGGCATCAATATCAATGGTGAGCATCACATTCGTATTACCAACAGACAATGGAATCGCATTTTCTTTTTTCTTAAACAGCCCCTTTCCATCATTAATATACAACCGATGAGACATGGGTTTGGACATTGTTGGCCTGTTATTCCCGCCGGAACCTACCAGTAAGTCCAGGTCTTTATCTCCGTCCGCATCAAAGAAAACCGCAGCAATATCTTCCGGCTCTTTTTCATGAATCCACAGCGCTTCATTCGACTTATAAAAACCTTGTTTGGATTGTATGTACAAACTTGCTGCATGTGAAGAAGCACCACCAATGAAAACATCATCTAACCCATCTCCGTTAACATCTCCAACTGCAGCCCTTGGGCCTTCCCGGGATATCAGTCTGGGAATATTTCTCTCCTGATAGATATCTACATAATTGTCTTCTACATGTGGATCAAATTTTATACTCTTCTGCTCAACCAAATAAGAGGGAGCCTCAATAACAGGAATAAATTTCTTGTCTGAAGCATCCTTAACAAGATGATATACTGAATCTTGAGCTAGGTTTTTTACCGTACGAAAGGTCCTGTCTGGCCAGTAGACCCTAACAGAGTCGATGGGTCTGTTCTGACCAAGACCGAATAGTATTTTATAATCGACGGATGACTGAAATCCGCGGGTTGGAAGCAGTTCTCTTGAGAGTATTTCTTTTCCGCTGTAGAGTTCAATGCGAGAGCCTATAGCCTGTCTATTGGGTTTATCAGCCTGAAGTGTAAATCCGATATAATGATTACCCGTAGTTTCACGGCTATTATTCCGGTAGATGAAAGCAGGTTGATTGAGGTTATTGACGATCAGATCAAGGTCGCCATCATTGTCAAGATCCCCATATGCCGCGCCATTAGAAAAAGAGTTTGTGGTAACGCCAGAAGAATCTCCTGCATCATTAAAACTAAATGCCCCTTTGTTGAGGTAAAATTTGTTCTTGATTGGTCTAGAT
>Ga0079299_1000388_pt1 | contig 10970 bp, 8 predicted proteins | sample Wag4_2014_7_11_2_FD_76334 | JGI IMG/M metagenome (GOLD analysis project Ga0079299, IMG submission 76334) | Lake water microbial communities from Ohio, USA - Utica-2 Time Series LW 2014_7_11 | ecosystem: Environmental > Aquatic > Freshwater > Lake | place: USA: Ohio | collected 2014-07-11
CTCGGGCACAGCTTCCCGTCCCAAGATCAAGTTCACCAAGCTCACAAAGCGAACCTTGACCAGGGCCTTGCCGATGAAATAGGACAGGGGGTGAACCCGGTACACCGCCACCATGGGACAACCCATCAGGGCCGCTTCGAGGGTTGCTGTACCCGAGGCTACCAAAGCTGCATCGGCGCAGCCAAGAAGTTCCCGGGTCTTCCCAACCAAGCAAAGGAGATTCAAACCGAGGGTACGCGCTTCTTCCTCCAAGGGGAGGTAAACGGATCGGTCCACCCCAGGGGCCATGGCCAAAACCGCGGACAAAGGAACGCCGCTCGAAACCGCACCACCACCCGACACCGCACCACCACCCGGCACACCATTACCACCCGACAGCCTGGCTAGCGACTGCAGCATGAGCGAGCCGTGTTTGCGAATTTCCTGAAGGCGACTACCCGGCAACAAGGCAACGCAAGGCCCGCTCGGAATCCCCAAAGCTTGACGGGTCGCCCCCACCTGCACGGATTCCAAAGGCCTGCATTGATCCGCCAAAGGATGCCCCACATAGTGAACCTGCACACCGCGCTGGGCATACCATTCTTTTTCGAAAGGCAAAATACATAACATCAAATCGACCGATTGACGGATCTGCCGAACACGGTTTTCTTTCCAAGCCCAAACCTGTGGAGAAATATAATAAACCACCCGAATCCCTCGATCGTGGGCATACCGGGCCATCCGTAGATTAAACCCCGGATAATCAATCAATAACAGCACATCCGGGGCGTAGGATTCTAGGTCCTTACGCGCCAAATCCAGCAATCCCAAAATGGTCCGCAAATTGCGGGCCACCTCTGCAAATCCCATAAAAGCCGTTTCCCGGTAATGCTTGACCAGGTGCATTCCTTGGGCCTGCATGAGATCACCCCCCCAGCCCCGTAACTGCAGTGAAGGATCTCTCCGTCGCCATTCTGCCAAGAGGCTTGACGCGTGCATATCCCCCGATGCCTCGCCCGCTATACAATAAACTTTCACGGGGTATTTATAACAACATTTTGATCAAAATCACCAAAATCCCGTACAAGAAGGTTGCGGCCAAAACCCCCGAGGCACCATCGTCCGATCCCTTGCGTAGATGCCACCAAAAAAGACCCAAATTCGGCAAAACCGTTAAACTCAAAACCGGCCCCAGCAAACCACTATTCCACAACAAATCCCACCATCCCGAACCCTCTTGGCTCCTCCCCATCCACATGACCCACAGGCCCAAAAAACCCACAGGCCCAACCAAAGCCGCCATAAAACCCCGGCGACCGTTTGTTTTTCGCCAAAACGCAGGCAGCATTCCGCTCATCAAAAAACCCAATCCTGCATTCCCCAGGCTTGCAATCCGGCCAAGGCATGGTGAGCGGTCAAATCAAACTGCACCGGAACCACCGAAGCATACCCGTTTCTCAGAGCCCATTCGTCGGTATCCTCTCCGTGTTCCATCAACTCAAACTCCCCGGTCATCCAGTAATACTTCTTGTTGTGTGGATCCGTACGCTCCTCAAAATTTTCTTTCCATTTGGCAGCGGCCTGCCGGGCAACTTTGAGTCCTTTGAACTGCCGAATATCCAACTTGGGAATATTAACATTCAACAAAGAACCAGGCATCAACCCATGATCCAGAACCTGTTCGGCAACCTTGCGGGCCACCTGAGCCGCCAATCCAAAATCCGCCTCCAAGGCATAATCGCAGAGCGAAAAGCCAACGCTGGGAATGCCTTCAATGGCTCCTTCCACCGCAGCCGACATCGTCCCCGAATAAATGACATTGATGGATGCATTGGATCCGTGGTTAATCCCCGATAGCAACAAATCGGGCTTGCGATGCATAATCCGGTCCACAGCCAACTTCACACAGTCCACCGGTGTACCGCTGGTTTGGTAAGCCGGAATTTCTGCACCAAAAAGCCCTTCTTGGGCCTGCACCCGCAAGGGAAATCCAATGGTAATCGCATGGCCCATCCCGGATTGGGGCCGGTCGGGGGCCACCACAACCAAATCCCCCAAATCGCTCACGGCCTCGACCAAAGCACGAATGCCCGGGGCATGGATACCGTCATCGTTGCAAATCAAAATGAGGGGCTTGCTCATGATAGGGAATTGTTGGTTGGTTTGGATGAAAGGCTGTTCGAAGACGAAGGGCGAAAGCCACTCCAGGCCGCAAAGCCCACCACCGCCAACAAAGCCAGGTTGAAGGCCAAACTAATTTTCTCGCCGACTATGTAGGTGGCTGGTTCAAAACGGAATTCTATCTTGTGTTCGCCAGCGGGCAATTCCAAACCCCGTAACAAATAATTGACTCGTTTGTGAGAAACAGGCTGCCCATCCACATAGGCATTCCATCCGTGGGCATAATAAACCTCCGAAAAAACCGCCATGGACGCCGAAGTATTGGCGTATTCGTAACGCATGGTATCCGGGGCATAGGATACCAATCGAATAAAGGCCTGTGAATCAACATTATAATTCCCCGATACGGTCGTGCCGGCCATGGCCTTGTCCATCACGGCCACCTGCCCCAAATCCACCACGCCCAACGAATCAAATTCAGCTCTGGCATTGGGCACAACGCGCAGAGTCCGAACCAGCCAAGCATTCCCCAGTGCGGCAGGATTGGGCATGGCCAACGGACCTTGGCCCTGTTCCTGCGGTGGATAAATCACCCAGCGAACATTGAAGGCGTTTAGTATATTCTGCTTGGGGCCCTCGCCTTGGCCGCCCAGGTATCCGTTTTTGACGTCCTCAAAACGGCTGAGCTTAGCCGCATGGTAGCCCCCCAAGGATTTGTGAAAATAACCGGCTCGGTTTTCGTTGTAGGGATTCTGTTGACCAAAATCCAAGACCCTATAATGCAGAGCGGTCTCGTTGTTCAAAATCACCCGATCGGCCTCGGTCATCTCAAAAGGAACTTCCAGGCGGCTCTTGCGCTCAAAATCCGATTCGGACAAATAACGACGATCCGTCACCCACAAATCCACGGTCGAAATAACCAAAAGAGCCGGAACCAAAAGGTTGGCCTTAAGACGGTTCTGCAGATAGGCCCTCAGAGCCGCATAACCCAAAGCCATCACCAACAAGGATTTCCAGGCATCTTTGCTAAGCAGATCCGCTCGGTCATCCCGAAAGGCATCCACCAAGCCATTAATGCCTTTCCATTGCTCGCTATCGTCCAGCGCAGTCGAAAAATCAAAGAACATGGAACCCGCCACCGCAAACAACAAACACAATCCGCCCAAGACCCCAAAAACCAGGTTGAGCCTGGAAAGCAAAAGAGTCCGATCCAGCTCTCCGTTCATCAAAGCCCGAACAAAGAGTACCGCCAACAAAGGCACTGCCAACGAGGCGATCACCAAACTCATGGCCACCGCACGGAATTTGTTGTAGTAGGGCAAATAGTCCATCAAAAGATTGGTGAACCCCGGGGTATTGCGGCCCCAACTTAGGGCGACACTGACCAATACACAGGCCAGCAACCAAAAGCGCAGGGAGCCCTTGAGGGTCAACAAGCCCAACACAAACAAAAAGATCATCAGGGCTCCAAAGTAGGTTGGGCCCGCCACCCCGGGCTGATCCCCAAAGTAGGTGGGTACCCCCGCCTCCACAAAGGCCAAAGCCTGCGATTCAGGAACACCGGCGCTGACCAGGGTTTCGTAGGTAGCAGAGCCCTTGTCCAGCGGGGTCTGCGAGGCTCCACCCATCAGGTTGGGAATCAACAAGGTGCCGGTTTCGGTTATTCCATTGCTCCATTTGAGGGCGTATTCCCGGTCCAGACCGTTATCCCCTTTGTTTTCGAGCTTGAGCAAATCCGAACCACCACGCATGGTTTCCTTGGCGTATTCGTTGGTCAGCGCAAATTGAGTCCAATTGGAACCCAAGGCCAAAACCAACGCCAACAAGGCCATGGCGGAGGACAGGGTCCAGGCTTTGAGCGCGCCTCGGCGGAGGTGTTCCACCAAGGCGTAAAGGACATAGAGGGCAATCATGAGGCCCAGGTAATAGGTAATTTGGTAATGGTAGGCGTACAATTGCAAGGCTAGGGCAGGCGCCAACACGGCCAACCCAAAGAGCAAGCGCCCCGTAAACAGCAGATGCAGGCCGGCCAATACAGGGGGCATCAAGCCGATGGCCAAGGCTTTGGTAACATGCCCCGCATCAATAATGATAATATTATAGGAACTAAGGGCAAAGGCCAAGGCTCCCAAGATGGATAGGTTTCGACTGCATCCCCAAATCACCAACAAAAAATACATTCCCAACATCGAAACCAGCATCAAATTAGCCGGCTCGGGCAACCAAGTATAAAAAACCTTGCCTACATATTGTATCAGCGAATAAGGGGTCTCCATTGCAATCTGGTAAGCAGGCATTCCACCAAACAACGAATTGGTCCACAGGGGATAATGACCGGTTTTGGCCTTGGCATCCTGCAATTCTTTGGCCATGCCTTGTACCTGGGTCATGTCCTCCATGCGGAGGCCCTTGCCGCTGAGCACGGGGTAATTGTAAAGAAGGGCCAGGGCAGCCAAGATAACTACCGCGAACAAATGCCCTTTCCAAGGGGCCGAACTTGGAGGAGTCGACTTTTTCATAACACGATTCAATAAAATTTAGCCATTACTTGATTTCTTCGTAATCCACATACTCGCCTTTGGATTCCAAGGTTGAGGGGCGATTTTTGGGAGCCGATGGTTCATTGCCAGCGGCGCGGTTGTTATGCGGTTGACGGGGAACCTGCTTCATCTGATCCTGAAAACGCCGCATCCATCGGAGCAACAGGAGGGGTAGGAGCCATCGGAGCAGCCAGCCCGCCGTCCACATGACCAACAAAAAGATCAAAATCGCCTTAAGCATGCCCAAAGATAGGGGGCAGGCAGAGGGTAAATGTGCTGCCTTGACCGGGGACGGAGTGGACCTGCAGGCTGCCACCGTGCCAGCGGGCGATTTTGGAAACCAAGGCCAAACCCAGACCGTGCCCGGGTTGACCGCCGCTGTTGGTCCCCCGGTAAAACGGCTCAAAAAGGCGAGGAATTTGGTCGGCAGGGATGCCACGACCCCTGTCCACCACCTCCACCCGCAATTCGGAACGCATCCCTCCCGGCCCTTGCCGTAGGTTCAGCTGAACCCAAGGATCCTCGCTGTATTTGAGGGCGTTTTCGATCAGGTTGTTCAAGGCGGTTTTGAGGAGCTCCTCGTCCCCGCGCACTGCAAATCGATCAGCCGCTTCGGCCTGTTCGTCCAAATGCAATTCCACATCGGCATCCGGACGATGCCGCTTCCACCAAGCCTGTACCTCCAGCAAGACCTCATCCAAAGCCAGCGGGGTGCTGCGCAGGGCCTCGCCCCCGGCCTCCAATTGAACCAAGGTCAACAAACGCTGGGCGGTTGAATTCAGGTCGTCCAATCGCTGCAGCAGACCAACCAAGGCGGCGCGGTACGCTTCGGGGCTCCGCTCTTGACGCAGGAGGACCTCCATTTCGGTCTTCATCGAAGCCAACGGGGTTCGAAGCTGATGGGAGGCCAGTCCCAAAAACTGCTGTCGTGTCCCCAGTGCTTCTCGCAATCGGTCCATTAATTCGTTGAATTTGCGGGCCAAACGTCCGATTTCATCGTTGCGGTCTGCTTCGGGCAAATTGAATTGCAGGGCCTGTTCGGATTGAACATCATCCACCCGGTCCAACAAATGGCTGACAGGCCTTAGAGCCCTCCCCGCAAATCCATACGACAAAAACCATGTCATCACCACCCCCAAAACCCATCCTATTCCCAAGATCCACGCCAAGCGGCGACCCTGCTGCCGCCCCAACTCATCCACCCCTCCATAGAGGACCAAGAGTCCGTTGTACTGCTCCCTTCCAAAGGCCAAAGCCGCCCATTCCAAATCTCCAACTTTCCCAGAGCCAGCGCCCTGGCTGCGAATTCGGCCCAACAATCCCACATCCACCCGAAGTGCGCCATTGCTAGAATCCAAAAGGTATAACAATTGATTTTGAATACTGTAAAGGGCCAAGAAGCGCGGTGTCTCTCCCTCCGTCCAACCAGCCATAGCCTGCGTTGAACCAACCGCCGCGCCTTCGCCCGGTGATTCCATGAACCGAACCCCTTCGGCATAGGCCCGAAGCCGCAATCGTTCCTCGTAACGAGCCCTACGCTGCCGCTCAACCTGGACATAAACGCCCAAAAGGACCAGGCCCAGCACCCCGGCTACCAAGCCCAAAAGGGTCCTGCTCAATTGATTACGAATCGTCATCCTGGTTCATTGCCTCGGTCATCCACTAGGCGGACCCTGAGGCTCAACGAAACTACACCTCGGGCTCGCTGTTTGGGTCATCGGTCATCCGGTACCCTTGCCCTATATGCGTAACCAGCAATTTGGTCTCAAAATCGCGATCCACTTTTTTGCGCAAAAAATTCAAATAAACATCGACCACGTTGGTACCCGTATCAAAGTGGATTCCCCATACATCCGCAGCCAATTTAGCCCGGCTGAGCACCTTGCCTTTGTTCTTCATAAAATATTCCAACAGATGAAACTCCTTGGCGGTCAGGGGAATGGTCTTGTTACCGCGACGGGCTTCCTTGGTCTGCAAATCCAATACCAAATCGGCCACCTGCAGCTGCCGCGGACCACTGTCCCCGGTATGTCTTCGTAACAACGCCCGGATTCGGGCCAGCAATTCCTCAAAATCAAAAGGCTTGACCAGGTAATCATCCGCCCCGGCTTCGAGCCCATCCACTTTGTCAGCGGTGGTCCCCAAGGCCGTTAACATCAACAACCCGCAATCCGGCCTCTGGGCCCGAAAGCGGGTACACAGTGCCAAACCGTCCAAGGCCCCGGGCAGCATCCGGTCCAAAATCGCCACTTGGTAATCTTTGACCTCAAAAAGCACCCTTGCCTCCTGCCCTTCGCTGGCCCTGTCCACCTCAAAACCCTCCGAACGCAGGCCGCTGCAAACCGCATCCGCGATGCGATCGTCGTCTTCGACCAACAAAATGAGAGGTGGGGCCGTGGCCATTGAAGTCAGAATTTGTTTCGTTAGACGATTTTAGACCCGACCCAGGCTGTTCTGTTTAATCCGAAGGATTAAATTGGGATGAAAAATAACACCAACCCAACGCCGGGGTTTTTACCGGGAGAGGTACATGGACTTGCGCTTGTACAAATCCCTGAAATACGGATCTCGCAGATCGCTGATAAATCGGATGGCCTCACCGGTGGATTTCATTTCGGGCCCCAAGGACTTGTTCACATTGGGGAATTTGTTAAACGAAAAAACCGGCTCCTTGATCGCCCAACCCTGCAGGGAATACGCCACGTTGAGATCTTTGACCCGCTGAACGCCTAACATGACCTTGGTTGCGATGTTCACAAAAGGCAACCCGTAGGCCTTCGCTAAAAAGGGAACCGTACGCGATGCCCGGGGATTTGCTTCGATAACATAAACCACATCGTTCTTGATAGCAAATTGTACATTGAGCAATCCGCTAATATCCAAGGCTTTGGCCAAGCGACGGGTGTATTCCTCCATTTGGGTCACCACCAAGGGCGAAAGTCCGAAAGGGGGCAATACCGCATGGGAGTCACCGGAGTGAATACCCGCCGGTTCGATATGTTCCATGATACCGCACATAATCACCTCTTCTCCGTCGCTGATACAATCGGCTTCGGCTTCCATCGCGCGGTCTAGAAAATGATCAATCAAAATCCGGTTGCCCGGTATTTTGCGGAGCAAATCCACCACCGCTTTTTCGAGTTCCTCGTCGTTAATCACAATCGACATGCCCTGCCCACCCAAAACATAGCTGGGCCGGACCAAGACCGGATAACCCACTTCGTTGGCGATTTGGAGGGCTTCTTCGGCCGTTTCGGCCACGCCGTATCGGGGGTAGGGAATGTCAAGGTCTTTGAGCAAATCACTGAAACGACCCCGGTCTTCGGCCAAGTCCATGCTTTGGTAGGAGGTTCCAATGATTCGATAACCATGAGCGTTGATTTTCTCGGCCAATTTGAGGGCCGTCTGTCCACCCAATTGAACAATGACGCCAACGGGCTTTTCGTGCTCAAGCAGGTCCAGCAAATGCTCCCAAAAAACCGGCTCGAAATAAAGTTTATCGGCCATGTTAAAGTCGGTGCTCACCGTTTCGGGGTTGCAATTGACCATAATGGCCTCAAAACCCGATTCACGTGCCGCCAGAAGGCCGTGGACGCAGGAATAATCAAATTCGATCCCCTGCCCGATCCGATTGGGGCCCGAGCCCAGCACCACAACTTTGGGCTTGGCGCTGACAACGCTTTCGTTTTCCTGGTCGTAGGTCGAATAGAAATACGGGGTCAAGGCCGGAAACTCAGCCGAACAGGTGTCCACCATTTTCCAGACCCGTTGCAGGCCCAGACCCATTCGAGCTGCCCGAACTTGCTCTTCGGTCACATCATCCTGCACCATGTACGCGATTTGTACATCCGAGAACCCGTTTTGTTTGAGTTCGTTCATCAAATCACGACCGACGTCCTTCAGATTCATAGAGCGCAATCGTTGCTCCAGCTGAACCAAACTGCGGATTTCCCTCAAAAACCAGGGATCAATGCGGGTGATCTTTTGAATAGAGTTGAGGGGAACCCCCTGCGCAAACGCATCGTAAAGGTGAAAAACCCTCTCCCATGATGGGTTCTCAAGGCTGTCCATAATAACCTCGGTCCGCTTCTCGCCTTTGCCATCCCCGCCCAGACCAGCCCGGTTAATTTCCAGGCTTTGACAGGCCTTTTGGAGGGCTTCGTTAAAGCTACGGCCTATGCCCATGACTTCGCCCACCGATTTCATCTGAAAGCCTAGGCGACGATCGGCTCCGGGGAATTTGTCAAAATTCCATTTGGGAATTTTTACGATAACATAATCCAACACAGGCTCAAAAAACGCCGAGGTACTCAGCGTAATTTGATTAGGCAATTCGTCCAAACGATAGCCGACTGCAAGTTTAGCGGCAATCTTGGCAATCGGATATCCGGTCGCCTTGGAGGCGAGGGCGGAGGAGCGAGAAACGCGGGGATTGATTTCGATCGCAATGATGGCCTCTGTTAACGGGTCCATCGCAAATTGAACATTGCAACCCCCCGCAAAATTCCCAATAGAGCGCATCATAAGAATGGCCTGATCGCGCATCGCCTGCATTGCGGTATCACTCAGCGTCATAGCCGGCGCCACCGTAATACTATCCCCGGTATGGATCCCCATGGGGTCCATGTTTTCGATGGTACAAATAATACAAACATTGTCCGCAGCATCCCGTAACAATTCCAATTCGTATTCTTTCCAACCCAGTACGGCCTTGTCTATCAGAACTTCGTGGGTTGGAGAGGCATCCAGACCGCGGTTCAAAGCCGCATCAAAATCTTCTTTGCGGTAGATGACGGCGCCTCCCGTTCCACCCAGGGTATAGGATGGCCTTATGACCAGTGGAAAACCGATTTCTTCGGCTGCTTCTTTGCCTTCGAGGTACGAATTGGCGATGCGAGAAGGAGCAACATCGACTCCGATTTCTAACATAAGTTTGCGAAACTCTTCGCGGTTTTCGGTACGCTCGATGGCATCGATATCCACCCCAATCAAACGAATGTTATTTTGTGACCACAGGCCCAATTCATCGGCCTCTTTGCAGAGGTTGAGGGCCGTCTGTCCTCCCATGGTGGGGAGAACTGCGTCGATGGAGTGCTTGTTCAAAATGTGTTCCAGCGAATCCACCGTCAACGGCATGAGGTATACGTGATCCGCCGTCACCGGATCGGTCATGATGGTGGCCGGGTTGGAATTGATCAGGATAACTTCGATGCCTTCTTCGCGAAGGGAGCGGGCGGCCTGGGATCCGGAATAATCAAATTCGCAGGCCTGGCCGATGACAATGGGTCCGCTACCGATTATCAGGACGGAGCGGATCGACGGGTCTAAGGGCATAAAGGGGGGATTCAGGCAAAGTTCGGCACAAATCGCCTCAAAACATAGCGAATCACGATCCAGCCGTGATTCAATAGGTTATTTAAGGGGCCGTAATGACGGCTCATTATAAGAAATCTCTCCTTCCAGGCGGCCTTGCGGCGTTGACTCGAAAGGCCTCCATCCAAAAAATGAACCAAGACCCGGTCCGCAAAATGCACGCCAAGCACCTTCGACGAAACAACCTCCGGACCCAAGGCCCCTGGGTCCAAGACCCGCAGACAGCGAATCATCCAGTCGATGTCTGCACAAATCCGATACTGCAAATCGTAAGGCAACGCCCGTTCCCTTTTAATCACAAAGGCTTGGTGGCTCACCACCATACCAAAACGCAGCGATCTCCAATTCAAGTGTTGAGGCGGCAAGGGCTTGCGTAATCCTAATTCACGACCACCCATCGATTCAACAACCATCGCCTGCCCATAATAAACGGCGGCTCCCTTTCTCTCCGACCACAAATCAGCCAAAACACGGGGATGGGCGAGGGTATCTCCGGCATTCAAAAACAGGACATAATCTCCCTGCGCCATTACCAACCCCTTGTTCATGGCGTCGTAAAGACCCCGGTCAGGCTCGGACACCCAACGAAAGACCAACGAACCTCCGTGAACCGGCTGGCCCTGAACTAGCTCACCTTGAACCTGTTCACCAAACGCCCTCAATCGCTCAACGGTCCCGTCCTTGGATGCCCCATCCACCACCACATAATCGATTTGAACACCTACCTGTTCCGCCACCGAACGCATCGTTGGTTCGAGCAATTCGCCTGGATTGTAAGTAACCGTAACAATCGAAACGAACATACGTTCAGGGTTGCTCATAGGGCCGTGGAGGGTTTCTTTAACATATCTTGAACTAATTCAATGTACGCCTTGGCTATGCGTTCGGGGCGAACCAGATCCAGGCTTTGGTGGGCCCCCTGGCGAAGCAAATGGCCTTGGGGATGCTTTACGACCC
>Ga0079299_1000394_pt1 | contig 10906 bp, 9 predicted proteins | sample Wag4_2014_7_11_2_FD_76334 | JGI IMG/M metagenome (GOLD analysis project Ga0079299, IMG submission 76334) | Lake water microbial communities from Ohio, USA - Utica-2 Time Series LW 2014_7_11 | ecosystem: Environmental > Aquatic > Freshwater > Lake | place: USA: Ohio | collected 2014-07-11
GCCCTTCTGCTTCACCTACGGGGATGGTGTCTCCGATGTCGATCTGGCGGCGTTGATCGCCCACCACCGAGAGCAGGGCCTGCAGGCCACCCTCACCGCCGTTCAGCCGCCGGGTCGCTACGGGGCGCTCCATCTTGAGGGCGATCGTGTCGGCAACTTTCAGGAGAAGGCCGACGGGGAGCAGGCCTGGATCAACGGTGGTTTTCTGGTGCTGGAGCCATCGGTCTGCGACCTGATTCATTCGGATGCCTGCCTGTTTGAGGCCGACGTGCTCGCAGAGCTGGCGCGACGTGGACAACTCGGTGCTTATCGCCATCAGGGCTTCTGGCAGTCGATGGATACCCTGCGGGAGCGCAGCCGCCTGGAAGCGCTCTGGGAGAGCGGTGCCGCTCCATGGAAGCGCTGGGGCTGATGCCGGCTTCATCGGATCGCAATCCTGACGCCGGCTTCTGGGCCGGTCGGCGCGTGCTGATCACCGGCCACACCGGTTTCAAGGGAAGCTGGCTGACGCTCTGGCTCCTGCGGCTTGGTGCTCAGGTGAGTGCTGTCGCCCTCGATCCGGAAACCAGCCCCGATCTCTACACATCTCTGGCGCTGGCCCGCTGCGATCGCGCGGCTGGCCCGCTGCCGGGAAGCCTCGCCGACCATCGCCTCGACATCCGCGATGCCAGAGCCTTGCAGGAGCTGGTGGCTCTGGTGGATCCCGAGGTGGTGCTGCATCTGGCCGCCCAGCCCCTGGTGCGGCGCAGCTACAACGATCCACTGGGCACCTGGGCCACCAACGTGCAGGGGAGCCTGCACCTGCTGGAGGCGCTCCGGCCCCTGAGCCATCCCTGTGCGGTGGTGATGGTCACCACCGACAAGGTGTATGAGAACAGGGAGTGGTGTTATGGCTACCGGGAGACCGATCGCCTCGGCGGTCACGATCCCTACAGCGCCAGCAAGGCGGCGGCGGAGCTGGCGATCGCCTCCTGGCGCGCCAGCTTCTGTGGGTCGGCCCCCCACCAGACCCCCCACCTCGCCATCGCCACCGCCCGGGCCGGCAATGTGATTGGCGGTGGCGACTGGGCAGAAGACCGCATCGTTCCGGATGCGATGCGCTCCTGCGCCCGGGCGGTGCCGCTGACGCTGCGCAACCCCGGCGCCACCCGCCCCTGGCAGCATGTGCTTGAGCCTCTCTCGGGCTACCTGCGGCTGGCTGAGCGGTTGTGCCAGCAACCTCAGCTCCATGCAGAAGCCTGGAATTTCGGGCCCTTGCGGGAAGCCAACCGACCCGTTGTCGAACTGGTGGCAGCCCTGCACCAGCACTGGCAGGGTGAGTGGAGCGATCTGAGTGATCCCGCTGCACCCCACGAGGCCGGCTTGCTGCATCTGGTGATCGACAAGGCGGCAGATCGGCTGGATTGGCAGCCGCGCTGGGATTTCGCCACCACCGTCGCCCGCACCGCCATGTGGTACCGGCAGGTTGCCGAGGGAGCATCGCCGCTGCTGTGCTGCCTGGCCGACCTGGATCGCTACCTGGCCTCCTGACCCATCGGCCTGCCCGTGGGGTCCCGTGCGGGAGGGTGTGTCTGTGGCTCAGGGCGACGGGCTGTTTCCGCCGCCTCCCCAGCGGTCCTGTTGCTCGGCGTAGAGACGGTGGGCGAGCTGCTCGGCGGGGGCCTGCACATCACGCCAGCGGATGGTCTGCCCCTGGGCAATGGGGCGCAGCAGCCGGCATCCTTCCGCCAGCCCCTGGGGAAGCAGGCCCTCGGCGCGCACCACTTCGGCCTTCTCGGCCTGGCCGTAGGTCATGTAGCGGCCGAAGGAGTCGAGGGTTTCACCGGCCTTCAGATCACGCTTGGCGACGGCCACCACCTCCACCACAGGCCCGCCCAGCGGTTGTCCCACCGCATCGCCGAACAGCACGGCGCGGGCGACGCTGATCGGTGCCTCCAGATAACAGAGGTGGTATGGCTGGTAAAAGCTGTACAGGGGCCCGGTGCCCAGTTTGTAGAGCTCCAGATAGGACACGTGCCGGGCATCCGGCATCTCCGCCAGGCAGAACACGCCGGGTGAAGGGCGGGCGCCGATCACGAAATCCACCACACCACCGAGCGCCCGCAGCTGCTCGAGGTCGTAGACGCTGGTGAGCTCATCGACATGCCCCCGGTGCTCGCGCCGGCTCATGCCGCGTTGCAGCACCGTGAAGCCGGTGGCGTTGGCCACGATCGCCTGCTCAAAGTTCACCTTGGAGCCATCCGCAAACGAGGTCACCATCGTCACGTCCTGGTTCCACTGCTCGGCGAAGCCTTGCTGGGTGGTGGGTGTGCGCGATTCGTCCTGCAGGCCCTTGATGTTGCCAAGCAGCCTCGGTGTCAGGCCAAGGCCCTGCACATAGCGCCAGAGGTTCAGCTCGACTCCCGGCTGGTCGCCATCGCAGCAGCTCAGCAGCACCCCTGCCTGGCGGGCTTTCTCGTGCAGGATCGGGCCGATGGTGGCATCCACTTCGGCGTTCATCAGCACCAGAGGCTTCCCCTGCTGAATCGCCGCCAGGGCCAGGGCTGCGCCGAAATTGACAGCCCCGGTCATGTCGATCAGGCAGTCGATCCCCGCGGAGCCGGCCAGCAGATCAGGGTCATCGGTGATCGCCGGCCGGCCGGCGGCGATGGCCTGATCCAGGGCCGCCAGGCTGTCGACCGCAACGGCTCCGTCCCGGCCCGAGAAGGCATAGGCATCGGCGGCGCGCTGCAACGTGCGATTGGCGATCGCCACCACCTCCATCCCCGGCACCAGGGCAGTCACCTGGGCCACAAACCCCCGGGCCATGGCACCGGCGCCGACCAGGCCGACGCGCACCGGGCGCCCCTCGCTTTCGCGTTGGCGCAGGGCTGTGTCGACAAGGATCATGCGCCACCAGAAGATGGTTAGACGCTACCCCACCTGATCTGCTGCTCGGCGTAGAGCTGATGGCCCAGCTCGTGGCTGGGGGCTTCCACATCAACCCAGCGGATCGGCTGGTCTTTGGGGACGGCACGCAGGAGGCGGCATCCTTCCACCAACCCTTCGGGCACCAGCCCTTCGGCTCGCACCATCCTGGCGTTCTCCGCCTGGCCGTAGGTCATGTAGCGCCCGTAGGAATCCAGGATTTCGCCGGCCTGGAGATCCCGTTTGGCGATGGCCACCACTTCAACCACAGGTCCGGCGAGCGGCTGCCCCACCGCATCGCCGAACAGCACGGCCCGGGCCAGGCTCATCGGTGTATCGAGGTGAACGAGGTGATACGGCTCATAGAAGCAGTAGAGCGGCCCATCCCCCAATCCCTTGGCCGCCAGCAAAGGGGCATGACGTGTGTCGGCCAGTTCTGCCAGGCAGTACACCCCTGGGAGCGGCTGAGCTCCGACCACGTAATCCACCACACCGCCCAGTTCGCGCAACTGCGACAGGTCGTAGTGGCTGGTGAGCTGCTCCACCGGCGCGCGATGTTCCATCCTGCCCATGCCGCGGCGGGCCACCTGGAAGCCGGTGGCGTTGGCGACGATGCATTGCTCGAAATTCACTTTGGAACCATCGGCAAACGAGGTCACCATCGTCACGTCCTGATTCCATCGGTCTGCGAACCCTTGCTGGGTGGTGGGGTTGCGGTATTCGTCCTGCAGACCCTTGATGTTGCCGAGCACGCGCGGGATCAGGCCCATGCCTTTCACCTTGCGCCAGAGGTTGAGCTGCACCCCAGGCTGGTCGCCGTCGCAGCAGCTCAGCAGCACCCCCGCCTGTCGGGCCTTGTCGTGCAGGAGAGGACCGATGGTGGCATCCACCTCGGCGTTCATCAGCACCAGAGGCTTGCCCTGGCGAATGGCTTCGAGAGCCACCGCTGCACCGTGGTTGATCGCACCGGTCATGTCGATCAGGCAATCGATGCCGGCCGACTGGGCCAGGAGCGCGGGGTCATCGGTGATGGCGGGAAGGTTGGAGGCAATCGCCTGATCCAGTGCCGCCAGGTTGTCCACCGCGATGGCACCGGGCCGGCCGGCATCTGCATAGGCGGAGGCGGCGCGTTGCAGCGTGCGGTTGGCGATCGCCGCCACAACCATGCCGGGCACCTGGTTGGTGATCAGGGCCACCGTGGGCCGTGCCATCGCTCCGGCACCGATCACGCCGATCCGCACGGGGCGCCCTTCCAGCTCCCGCTGCTTCAGGGCCGTGTCGACGAGGATCATCGGCTCAGGCCTCCGGCTACGGCCATGCGGGAGCGGATGGTTGGTTCGCTTTCGCCCAGTAGCGGCCAGCTGGCATCTTTGGCGGAGATCTCGCTCACCGGCAGGGGCCAGGGGATGGCGAGCCGGGGATCGTTCCAGCGGAGGCCGAATTCGGCCTCCGGGGCGTAGAAGGCGCTCACCAGGTAAAGAATCTCGGTGGCATCGGTCTGCGTCTGCAGGGCATGGCAGCAGCGTTCCGGGATCAGCAGGCTGATCTGGTTCTCGGCACTCAGCTCCACCAGCACCGATTCCAGGAAGGTGGGCGATTCGGGCCGCAGGTCGACCAGCGCATCGACCAGCGACCCCTGGACGCAGCGCAGCAGCTTCTGCTCGGCATGGGGCGGGTACTGGCCGTGGAAGCCCCGCAGGGTGCCCGCTCGGGCGTTGAAGGAACGATTGGCCTGGCGGACTGCAAAGTCGACCCCGTGTTCGTTGAACTCCCGTTGGCAGAAGCCACGGGCGAACCAGCCGCGGTCATCGCCGATGGGCTCGGGGCGGATCAGGAATGCTCCCGCGATGGCCAGAGGTTCAAACAGCATCGACGGGCAGAAATTGCCTGACGGACATCAGGTTGTCCGGCAGTGTAAATCGCTTTACTCCCCCTGGGTCTCGGCTGCCCTGGGCTGCTGTGGCTGCCTGGCCTGGCGGGCTTCAGCCCAGTCTCCCCACTCCCCAGGGCCCCATCAGGGCGCCTGATGTCAGGGCAGGAGTTCAAGCGTGGGGATGGCCCTGTAGAAGGGTTGATCTCCGCAACCGGCCTCGCGCCATTGCTGCTGCACTTCAGTGGCGATATTCCAGGGAAGCACCAGCAGGGCATCGGGCTGACGGGCCGCCAACTGCTCGGGCGACAGCACCGGGATATGGCTGGCTGGCAGAAACTTGCCGATCTTGCTCTTGGCTCGGTCGGCAACAGCCGCAAGCAGATCACGCTTCACGCCGGCGTAATTGAGCAGGGTGTTGCCTTTGGCGGCAGCGCCGTAACCGCAGATCTGCTGCCCCTTCCGCCCCGCCCGGAGCAGGAAGTCGAGCAATTCGTGTTTGGCGGCTTCGGCCCGCTTCTGGAAGCCCTGGTAGGCCTGAGTGGTTTCCAGACCCGCGGCCTGCTCTGCGGCCAGCACCGCTGCCACCCGGGCGGTTGGCGTCCCGGCGCCACTGCGGGTCAGCCAAACGCGCAGGCTGCCGCCATGGGTGGGCAATTCCTCCACATCCACCACGCGCAGCCCCACGCTGGTGGCGATGCGTTGCAGCACGGCCAGGCTCAGATAGCTGTAGTGCTCGTGGTAGATGGTGTCGAACTGGTTGCCTGCCAGCAGTTGCAGCAGGTGGGGACATTCGATCGAGGCCTGGCCCGTGGGCTTGAGCAGCCGGGCGATGCCGGCCAGGAAGTCGTTGATATCCGGCACGTGGGCCAGCACGTTGTTGGCCACCACCAGGTCGGCGCCGCCGGCCACGGGCCCGGCGCTGTCGATCAGCTCCTCGGCGAGGGCCAGGCTGAAGAAGCGCTCCAGGGTGGGGATGCTCCGTTCTCTGGCCAGCTGGGCGGTGGACCGGGTGGGTTCGATGCCGAGGCAGGGAATGCCCCGCTCCAGCACGTGACGGAGTAGGTAGCCGTCATTGCTGGCCAGCTCCACCACCATGGAGTCGGGATCGAGGCTGAGGCGCTCGACCGCTGCGGCCACAAAGCGTTCGGCATGGGCGCACCAGCTGGTGGAGACGCTGGAGATGTAGGCGTAATCCGCGCCAAACAGCGTTTCGGCAGGGGTGTGGGCCGGCAGCTGCATCAACCAGCAGCTGGTGCAGAGGTACACCTTCAACGGGTATGTGATCTCTGGTCCGCCCAGCTGATCGGCGCCGAGATAGGCGTTGCTGGGGGGTTGATGGCCCAGGTCGATCACCTCGTGATGCAGCGAGGAGCCGCAGTGGCGGCAGCAGAGCAGGGTCATGGCTGGATCACGCAGCGGCCCGGGGGCCAACGGATCTGGCTATGTAAACAGATTTACGTCTGTGCGTAAACGGATTTACGAAAAGGGTCTTGTGGTCGTCGGCTCCGGCAGCGCGGGCAGGCGCAGTTCGGCCCGCAGCCCCCCGCCCGGAGCCTCCAGCAGGGCCAGCCGCCCCTGGTGATCCAGGCAGAACCGTTCAACGATCGCCAGGCCCAGGCCCCGGTGGCGCTGCCGGTGGCGATCGGTGCTGCGGCTGGGGCCTGGCATGGCCAGCAGCGTGTTGGTGGGGATGCCGGGACCATGGTCGTCGACCCGCAGCAGCAGCTCCTGGCCGTGGCGGCAGGCGCTCAGTTCCACCGGCGGCGCCCCGTACTCCAGAGCGTTGTCGATCAGGTTGTTCAGGGCCCGTTCCAGCCCTTCGGGATCCAGGCGCACCAGCAGGCGCGGTACGCGCAGGTGCACCATCCCGGGCGGCTGGCTGGCGGCGATCCGGCCGCAGAGGTCATCGAGGGCGCAGATCTGGCGCGATTCGGCCGGCAGCTCCTGCTCCCCCAGCAGGGCCAGTTGATCGGTGAGGCTGCGCAGACGCTCCAGATCCAGTGCCATGGCCATCGCCAGCTGGCGGCATTCCCCCCCCAGCCGCTCGCACAGCAGCTCGGTGCGCAGCATCAGCCGCCCGTGCGGCCCGCCCAGATCGTGGGTGAGTCCCTGCAACAGCTGTCGCCGGGCGCGGGCGGTGGCGTTGATGCGCTCCAGCAGCCTGTTGATCAGTTGGCTCAGCAGGCGGATCGGCGCAATCCCCAGCTCAGGCAGCAGGGGCAGGGACTGCGACCCTCCCTGTCCGTCGAGCTGGCGCAGCAGCCGCGCCAGCGGTCGTTCGATCTGCCAGCGCAGAAACAGCACCAGACCACCCAGCACGCCGATCAGGAGCGTGAGGATGCGCAGCAGGGGCAGGTACCAGAGGCTGTTGCTGAGGCGCTCGGACTGATAGAGCCAGAGGCGGCGTGGGGTGCCGGCTGGTGACAGCTGCAGCCGCACCCAGTGGCCTCCCCACACGTCCTGCAGAGGGGGTTGGTCGCGCCGCAACTCCCGCTTCAGGTGGAACTCGCGCCGCATCGCGTCGCTCACAAGCCGGTCGAACCGGCTCAGGGGCCGTGGCAGGCTCACCGCCGCAGGCAGTTGATCACGCACCAGAACGCCCGCCGGCAGCTCCTCGGGGTCCACCTGCTGCAGCACCTGCTCCACCAGTTCCACCTGTTTGCTGAGCCGCAGGGCCGACTCCTCAACGATGCGCGGCTCCAGCAGCAGGCGCATTCCCAGCAGCAGGGCCAGGTAGCCCACAACTCCGCCGACCGAGAGGCACGACAACAGCAGCAGCCAGTCGCGACTTGCCAGACGGGGCCCAGGCGGAGCCACGGTCAGCGGCCCTCCTGGCGGGCTGTCTGCCCGGCATGGTCGGCTTCAGATCCCAGGGGTTCAGCCGGTGCCACCAGCCGGTAACCCTGGCCCCGCACGGTTTCGATCATCGCCACACCGGGCTGCAGCTCCTCCAGCAGCCGCCGCAGCCTCGACAGACGCACATCGATGCTGCGGCTTGTCTGCACATCCACCAGGCTGCCGCTCGCCTGCCCCAGCTCCTGGCGGCTCACCACGGAACCGGCCCTGTTGCAGAGCAGCTGCAGCAGGGCCAGCTCCCCCCGCGACAGCTCCATCCCGTTGCCCCCCGGCCGGCCCAGCCACAGGCGTTCGGGATCAAGCACCAGCCCGGCCAGCTGCCACATCTGCGGATTCACCGGCGCCGGGTTGGCTGCGGGCGCGATTTCGGCTGTGGTGGCGGTTGTCTGGAGCAGCCGCTCCACCCGCAGCTGCAGCTCGCGGAACAGGAAGGGTTTGCCGAGATAATCATTGGCGCCGGCCTCCAGCCCCGCCACACGGTGGCTCGGCGCCCCCAGGGCCGACAGCATCAGCACCGGCAGCTGGGGATGGCGCTGGCGCAGATGCATGAGCACATCGGTGCCCCGCTGGCTTGGCAGCAGCTCATCCAGCACCAGCAGATCCGGCACGGCCGTGGCCAGGGCCGCATCCAGCTGCCGTGGATGGCTCAGGTGGCGCACCAGCCAGCCCTGCTCACCGAACCGTTGCTGAAGCAGGGCGCCGAGCTCGGCATCGTCGTCAAGAATCCAGAGCGAACTGGCCATGGTGTTCAGTGCGGCAGGGTTGGCACTCCCAGCTGATCGGCCAGGCTGCGCAGCTGGTTCAGGCGTTGCGGCAGCTCTGCCAGCAGTTGGCGTCGCTGCTGGCGATTGCGTGCCGGCGGCAGCGCGTGCCGTTCCACGATCTCCGCGTAAGTCGGGGTCGCCATGACTTCGCTGGGATGAAGGTCTGGTCGGTAGTGATGGATGGTGAGGATGTTGGCCAGCTCGACGCTGTACTGGCCGATGGCCAGCTCCAGGTGTGAGCGTCCTCTGAGCCGGGCCTGAACCAGGTGCGGCTGGTCGGGATCCGCATGGAACCGATAGCGAAAGGCCCGTTGCCGGTTCTGCTGCCGCAGCACACTGAGCAGGGTGTTCCGCACTCCGGTGAAGCGCGGCTGGCAGACCAGATCCGGTTGGTTCTGCAGCAGTTGGCTGTCGAGTCGGGGCGCTTCATCGCTGTTCTTGCTCTCCATCCGCTGTCGAATTTCCCGAAAGCTGGCCGCATCAAACAGAGCAGCCCGTTGGCCGCGGCGCCGCATCCGCTCATAGAAATCGAGATCGTCCCCCCCCCAGCCGGACATGTGGTCATGCCAGCCGCCGCAGCGCTGACCCTGGCGGCGCCGGAACAGACAGCTTCCGGAGGATGTGCCCCGTTTGCTGAAGCCTCTGTAGTAAAGACGTGGGTTGCCCTCCATCGCCTCCAGATAGGGGTCGATCGCCACCACTTCGATGTCGGCGTTGATGTTGAGGATCAGATCGCTGCGGGAGTAGCGCAGGGCCACGTTCTGAGCGCGACCGAGCCGCCAGATTGGTTCATCCTCCACCCGGATCACAGTCACGCGGGTCAGGTCGAAGCCGGCCAGCTGGGGCAGCAGTGGCGGACTGGCGCTGAAATCCACGATCAGAATTCGATCCACCCGGGGACAGGCCAGCCAGCTGGGCAGGCTGCGCAGCAGATGCTCCGCCCGATTGCGGCAGGGGGTGATCAGATCAAGGCTGGTCATCGCTGGTCTGCCTCCGGCTCCAGCAACCAGCCTGGCTTGAGCGGTTGGCGGGCCAGCATCCACCCGACCACGTTGGCGTGCTCGGCAGCGCTGAGGGGCTGCCGGCGGTCGTGCTGCCATGGCAATGGCCAGAAACGTTTCGCTGGGCCGGAGACCAGATCGGCGCAGAAGGCTGCACGGATTGCACGATCGTTCTCCGCCAGGTCGCGCTGCAGGCTGCGCAGTTCGGCAGTCGGGAGCCAGCTGTTGAGGGCGGCAAGATGTTGAATGGTCTGGCTTGGTCTGGGGCGCTTGGCGGCCTGGCGAAAGATCCTGCGGTATTTGCGATAGAGCCTGTCGCGTTTTTCGAGCCTGATCGGTTGTTGGTTGAGAAACCGCTTGAAGCTGATGCAGGCCAGTGGGTCTGAAACGTTCGCGAACGGGTTTGGATCGGCGGCCAGGATGTCATCAGGCAGATCCGCGCCACATAGCGCCCGCAGGAATTCCAGGGGTAGCTGGTTGCCGGTACAAAGCGTCTCATAGGAGTGTGCGGTCACCGGGAAATGAGCCGACCAGGCCTGCAGCTGCTGCAGATAATCCCAGCCGTGACCGTAGGCACGGAGATAGGCATAAATGTCGTCTTTGTAGAGCGTGGCCAGCACGAATTCGCTGTAGCTGCTCTGGATGTAGGCGCTGCGCTCCCGCAGCACGGCATGCACCCGCACCTCCCCGTCGGCGAACAGCTGGCGAATCGAGGCCACATTGGCCAGCTTCCGCTGCCAGAGCTTCTCGGGGCTGCAGTGTTCGGGCTGGGTCGGGAAACCGATCCGCCAGAACGCTTCACTGCTGATGATTGTGTGGTCGTAATTCCTGGCGCCTCGCAGGATCGCCTGCGCCATCAGGCGCAGGCTGGGCCGGTCATAGGGCTTCGGTGCGGCCGTGCTGTTGAGCGAACGGGCGATATTGCGGTGGGGGATGCCGTGGCTCCCTCCGGGCAGCAGCTCCGCTTCACTCGGGTACCAGATGCCCCGTTGCTTCAGCGCCTCCCGGTTGCGCTGCAACTGCCGCTGGATGGCGGTGGTGCCGGTTTTGTGGGTGCCGATGTGCAGGTGGATGGGCATCGCTCGGTTCGCGCTCAGGAGCTGGTGAGGTGGCGGATCGCCTGCAGCACCGGCTGCGGATCGAAGGGGTTGGTGCGCTGGAAGGGTTGGGAGGGGTCATCGGCCACGATCGGTGCGAAGCCCGCATCGCAGTGCACGTAGGCATCGCCCCAGCCGACGGCCCGATCGATGTTGATCCAGGTGCTGCTGAGGCTGCGTGGGCCGGACACAAACATCACCTGCCGGGCCAGCTGCTCACCGGGCACGAACAGCTTCAGGCCCATGCAGGCCTGGGGGAAGCCCGCGATCACGGCGTAGCGCCGGTAGAGGCCGAGCTTTTCTTCAAAGCTCAGATCTTCCGGGCAGATCACATCGACGTGCCGCATCCCGGCCAGCTGCTCGACCAGTTCGGCCTCCTGGGGGTAGAGGGTGCTGCCGCCCTGGAGC
>Ga0079299_1000401_pt1 | contig 10774 bp, 9 predicted proteins | sample Wag4_2014_7_11_2_FD_76334 | JGI IMG/M metagenome (GOLD analysis project Ga0079299, IMG submission 76334) | Lake water microbial communities from Ohio, USA - Utica-2 Time Series LW 2014_7_11 | ecosystem: Environmental > Aquatic > Freshwater > Lake | place: USA: Ohio | collected 2014-07-11
ATCCGATCCTTCCCTATGGGCCGCACGCTGGAGAACAAGCAACAGATCGTCGAAGAGCTCAAGGGGCTCCTCGGCGAGGCCGAAATGGCGCTGGTTCTTGATTTCAAGGGCCTGACCATCAAGGAAATGTCTGATCTGCGGACCCGTCTGCAGGCCAGCAACGGTGTGTGCAAGGTGACCAAAAACACCTTGATGCGCCGTGCCATTGATGGCGACAGCGCCTGGTCGAACCTCGATCCTCTCCTCACCGGTACCAACGCCTTCGTGCTCGTCAAGGGCGACGTGGGTGGTGCGGTGAAGGCCCTGCAGTCCTTCCAGAAGGACACCAAGAAGTCTGAAGTGAAGGGCGGCCTTTTCGAAGGCAAGCTCCTCTCGCAGGACGACATCAAGGCCATCGGGGATCTGCCCTCCAAGGAGGTGCTCATGGCCCAGATCGCCGGTGCGATCAACGCCGTGGCCACCAAGGTGGCTGTGGGCATCAACGAGGTTCCGTCCGGTCTCGCCCGGGCGCTCAAGCAGCACGCCGAAGGCGGCAGCTGAGCTCAAGCGACTTCCCGTTTCTGTTGCTGATTCCCAACCATGTCTGCTACCACTGACCAGATTCTCGAACAACTGAAAACCCTCTCCCTGCTGGAAGCCTCCGAGCTTGTCAAGCAGATCGAAGAGGCCTTCGGCGTTTCCGCCGCCGCTTCCGCCGGCGTGGTGATGGCCGCCCCCGCCGCTGGTGGTGCCGCTGCCGAAGCCGCTGAGGAGAAGACCGAATTCGACGTCGTGCTCGAGAGCTTCGACGCCGCCGCCAAGATCAAGGTGCTCAAGGCTGTGCGCGAGGCCACCGGCCTCGGCCTCGGCGAGGCCAAGGCCCTGGTGGAGGCCGCTCCCAAGGCGGTCAAGGAAGGCGTCTCCAAGGACGAGGCCGAGGCCCTCAAGAAGGCCATCGAAGAAGCCGGCGGCAAGGTTGCCGTCAAGTGATCCCGGTGGCGGTCCGCTGCGGCGGACTCCAGCGATTGCCGGCCCGTGAGGGCCGGTTTTTTCTTGCCCGAGCAAGGTGCAAAAAAAAACCCCGCCAAAGGCAGGGCTGAAGGTTGGAACGGTTTCAGGAGTCTGTCCTCGTTTCGACCCTGAAATGGTCGTTCCTCACTCCTCACACAAGACAACCGTAAAGGGAGGGATCCCGGGCAGCGAGGTGCGGGGGACACTCCGGCAAGTGGTGCCGTGCCCGCGACTCAGGGTTGGAAGGGCACCACCTGCAGCGCGATCACACCACCGCTAGGGGTGCCGGCGTCGGTGCTGTAAGCCGCGGCTCGGGGTGTCGGGGTGCGCGGCTGGCGTGGGCTCTGGACCAGTTGCCGCTGACTGTCTGGAACAGCATTCCGCCAGGCCTGGGGACCCCCCGTGGAGTACACCGGCAGGGACTGGAGCCGGGGAGGGGTCTCCGCAGCGCTGTTGAGGATGCTGCTGCGCTGTCGCCGCTCCGCATCCGGTCGCGGCGGGGGCGGGGGCAGCGGTGCCACCGCCAGCAGGTCGCTGCCACCGGCCCGGGCCTGGGCCATCAGCACCGGCAGGGGGTTGGGGTTGGCCACATACAGATGGCTGAGCCGCTGACCCTCGTAAGACCGCCGTTCCAACCCCCAACCCTGCGCCAGCTGGATCTCCACCGGTCGGGCCCCGGCGACGCGCGCGCTGCCCACCAGCAGGGGCTGGGGCTGCTGGCTGCCGACGGCGAGCAGGCTGAGCTGATCGCGCTGCTGCTCGATCCGCAGACGCCAGGGATGGCGCAGGTCGTTGCCGGCCACGCGCAGGGAATAGGCGTTGCTGGAGAGGTAGCGGCCGCAGGTGGCTTCGCTCAGATGGGTTTCGTAGCTTGTGACGGTTCCATCGGCATGGCGCCGCCAGCAGGGCGGCGCGGGCTCACGCTGTTCCAGCACCACCAGGTTCCAGCGTCCATCGCCCAGCGGTTGGGCCAGGGCGATCACCTGCCGGCTCGGAACCGGTTCGCTGCCGAAGGGAGACGCCGCCCGCACGAGCAGGGTCGGGGCCGCCACGCAGGTTGCTCCGGCCAGCAGGAGCAGGGTGCGCAGGGATCGCTTGCCCATGGAAGAAGCTCCCGCCCCCTGGGCGCATGGTGGAATCAGGATGCTTCTCTAGCGGATCTCAGGTGGTTGTCCAGTGGGTCTTGAGCCGGTGAAGGTGGTGGCCGCCGCCTGTGATGGGGCCTGCAGCGGCAATCCCGGCCCGGGGGGCTGGGGGGCCCTGCTGCGTTTCGAGGATGGTGCCGTGCGCGAATTCGGTGGGGCCGATCCCGCCACCACCAACAACCGCATGGAACTCACGGCGGCGCTGGCCCTGATGCGCCAGCTGCGCGATCTGCCCCGCCATCCCGATCTGGTGATCCACACCGACAGTCGCTATCTGATCGATGGCCTGGAGCGCTGGATCCACGGCTGGAAGCGCAAGGGGTGGCGCACCGCATCGGGGAGCCCGGTGCTGAACCGCGATCTGTGGGAGGAGCTCGATGCCGCCCGCCTCACGGATGTGCGACTCCGCCATGTGAAGGGCCACAGCGGCGATCCCGACAACGACCGCTGCGACGCCATCGCCGTGGCGTTTTCCCGGGGCGCTCCGCTGGCTCTGGCCTCGGGGGCCAGGACCTCCGAGCCCGAAGCGGCCGCTCCGGCTGAACCGGCTGAGCCGGCGCCCGCCCCGCTGCAGCAGCTGCTCAGCAGGCTCGAGGTGGCCGACCGGCTGGCGCGGGGCGGCCATGGCCTCAGCTTGCTGGAGCTGGCTCAGCTGATCGAGCAGCCCGTGCGGCGGCTGGAGCAGCGTCGTGATTCCTTCCCCTGGCGCGACTGGAGGGTGGAACCGCTGGCGGATGGCCGCTGGCGTCTGGTGCGGGAGACGTCAGGATTGGCCGAGCGGGAGTGAGCAGGGTCATGGCGGTGGGTGGAGCACGGCGGAGCGAGGCCACGGCCGCCCTGTACGAGCGACTGCTGGGCCCCTTGCTCAGCCAGGACGAAGGCGCTGATGCCGAGCAGCTGAGCCGGCTGGCCCTGGCGGCCCTGGCCCAGGCCTCCCTGCGCCGCGACTGGCCGCTCGTGCAGGGGCTGCTGACGGGGGTGGCGTCCGAACTGCGCCGCAGCGACCCCCGCCTCGAGCAGGCGCTGTTCGGCTGCCGCTTCTCCAATCCGGTGGGGCTGGCGGCCGGATTCGACAAGAACGGCGTGGCGGCCGGCATCTGGCATCAGCTGGGTTTCGGTTTCGCCGAACTGGGCACGATCACCTGGCATGCCCAGCCGGGCAATCCGCGGCCCCGGCTGTTCCGCCTGGCGGCGGAGCAGGCTGCTCTCAACCGCATGGGATTCAACAACCAGGGCGCCGAGGCCTGCCGCCGCCTGCTGGAGCGCCAGCGGCTCCAGCCACCCGGCCAGCGCCCGGCCGTGCTCGGCATCAACCTCGGCAAGTCGAAGGTCACGCCGCTGGAGCAGGCCCCCGATGACTACGCCGCCTCCCTCGACCTGCTCGCGCCCCTGGCCGATTACGCGGTGATCAATGTCAGTTCCCCGAACACGCCGGGGCTGCGGGATCTGCAGGACGAGGTGCTGCTCAGGCGCCTGGTGGAGCGCCTGCGGCGGCTGCCCGCCTGCCCGCCGCTGCTGGTGAAGATCGCTCCGGACCTGGAGGATGACGCCATCGATGCGATCGCCCGGCTGGCGTACCAGGAGGGACTGGCCGGCGTGATCGCGGTGAACACCAGCCTGGACCGGCTCGGGCTGGAGGAGCGGCGGCTGCCCTCCAGCGGCCGCACCCTGGCGCAGGAGGCGGGTGGGCTCAGCGGTGCCCCCCTGCGACACCGGGCTCTGGAGGTGCTGCGCCGGTTGCGGGCCACCGCTGGTCCGGCCCTGCCGTTGATCGGTGTGGGCGGCATCGATTCGGCCGAGGCGGCATGGGAGCGGATCGGGGCCGGGGCCTCCCTGGTGCAGGTGTACACCGGCTGGATCTATCGCGGTCCGGCGCTGGTGCCCTCGATCCTCGAGGGTCTGAGCCTCCAGCTCGAGCGCCATGGCCTGGGCCACATCGGCGAAGCGGTCGGTGCCGGGCTGGCCTGGCGCTGAACCTTGGTTAGCGTTTGCCCGTTCGATCGAGGCTCCCGGTGCTGGCGGCAATCCAGGCGCAATGGCGCCCGCTGCAAATGGAGCTCTTCCCGAGGCTGATGCTCCTGGATTTCAGCGACCCGGAGCTGTTGATCGCCCAGGCCATCCGCAGGGGCCGGCCCGATCCCGACTCCTGGTCGGCGCCGCTGCCGGCCCGCACCTGCCGGCAGGGCGTGCCCGTGGCCCTGGACGCACTGGGGGATTTCATCGGTGATCTGCTGCTCGAGCACAGCGTTCCGGATGCGGGGGTGGTCGTTGCCCTGCCCCGGGAGGTCAGTCGCTGGCGGGTGGTGGAGTGGCCCGACGGGCAGGAACCGGAGGATCCCGCCGAGGTGATCCGCGAACAGGCGGTGCCGCTCGGCTGGCCGTTCTCCGCGGAGGGGGCGGCCCTGGCTGTGCACCCCCTGGAGGAGGCTCCCGGCTGCTCGCTGGTGGTGGGCACTCCCCAGCCATGCCTTGAGGCCTGGGTGGAGACCTTCGCGATCGCCGGCACGGTGCTCCGCCATCTGGTTCCCTCGCAGGCGTGTCTGCACATGGCTCTCCAGCCGATCTTCGACCGCAGTGACCCGGATGCCCTGGTCGCCCTGTTCCAGCCGGTCGAGGATGGCCTGGATCTGCTGGTGTGGCGCGATGGAGTGCCGGAATTCGAGCAGCGGTTGCCCGCTCAACCGGAGGCCCTGACCGCCGCGGTGCTCCGCGCCCTTGCGTTCTGCCGCAGTCGCTTCGGGGATGGGGGGGGGCTGCGCCTGCTCCAGGCCGAGCCCCTGCAGCAGGCGAGCCTGCTCGAGGAGCGCCTCGATCTGCCCGTGGAACTGGTGGACAGGGGTGATTACGGTTCGCTGCACCTGGCGGGCCTGGGACAGCTGGTGCTTGATCGATGACCTCAACCCCCTTCGACCTGCTGCGCGAGAAACGGCGCGAGCTGGGGCTGCCCGAGCCGGTGGAGGCCGCCCGGCTCTACCGGCAGAGCCTGCTCAAGGGTCTGACGATCGGATCGGCGATCCTGGGCCTCGCCCTGGGTGCCGCCGGTCTGGTCGCTCTGCGCAGCGCCATGGTGGCCAGCGCGTTGGCGAACCTCTCCTCGGTGGAGGGGGAGGTGGCTCAGTTCGAGAGCAGGGTGCGCACGGGGCAGGCCGCTCTCGCCCAGGTGGAGCAGGCCAACACCGCCCTGGTGAAGGGGCTGCTGGGGGTGCGCTCCGGTTCCGCCCTGCTGCGGGATCTCCAGCGGCGGGTTCCCCAGGGCATTCAGCTCACCGAGGCCAAGGCCCAGGGTGCCGGCGGCGAACTGGTGCTCAAGGGGCTGGCGGGGGATCCTCAGCCCTTCGCCGCCATCAATGCCCTGCAGCTTCAGCTGAAGCGATCCCCGCTGGTTGATCCTGCGGGAGTGGTGCTGCGGAAGGCCTCGCGCGAAGAGCAGGACGGTCGTTCCGAACCGGGCCCCAGGCAGGTCGCCTTTGAGCTGGCCGTGCGCTTCCGACCGGCCAACACCATCTCGCCTCAGGCGGAGAAACAGCTGCTGGAGGAGCTGGGCTCCGACGGTCTGGCCCGCCGTCTCAACCTGCTTCAGAAGGAGGGCCTGCTCCGATGACCAACCTGCAGGCCGCCGCCAACCCTTCGGTGCTGCTCTGGCGCCAGCGCGTGCTGCTGGGAGCCCCCGTGCTTGCGGGAGCCCTGCTGGGCGCGGCGCTCACGGTCTTCATCACCGCTCCCCGCTGGACGCGCCTGCAGGCTGCCAGCGCCACGGTGGACAAACTGGAGGCCCTGCAGCGGCGGATCCCCATCCTGCGCTCCCAGCTGCTGGTGATCCGCACCAATCAGGACCAGGCTGCGCGCCGGCAGCGACGGGTGCTCCAGCTGATCGAGGGCAGCGGCGATTTCTCCACCTTTCTGGCCCAGCTCGATCGGGAAGCCGGCCGCAACGGCCTGAAGCTCGAACTGGTTGAGCCCGTGGCCGCCGGTGCGGTGGTGGCCCCCCAGCCCGCTCCCGGCAAAAAGCAGGGCAGCAACAGGAAGGAGGAGCCCGTTGAGGCCCCACCGCCCCAGGATCCGCTCCAGGCGGCGGGACTGGCCGCTGAGAAGGTGCTGCTGTCCGCCCGGGGCAGTTACCCGAGCCTGCTGGGCTTCCTCCGCTCCGTGGAACAGCTGAGCCTGCTGGTGGTACCCAGCGATTTCTCCCTGGAGCTGGTCAAGCTGTCGCAGCCGCAGGGAACGGCTTCCCCCCGGCCAGCGGCGGCGACAGCCCAGGCCCGAATCCCCGAGATGAAGCTCGTGTTCACCTACTACCGCAAGCCAGCTTCCGGGCTCGCTCCCGGGCAGGCGGCCGCCGCCCCTGCCAAGCCTCCGGAAAGTTAGGAATGGCCGGCAATCCGTTCAGAAAAGCCCGATCATTCGGGTCGTTGTCGGTAAAGTCCCGCCCGAGAGTGGAGATGAGCTTGGTGGGTCTGACCGGTGGGCGATGGGCCCCCAGATCTGGTGCGCTGCTGACTGTCTCAGGGCTGACTGTTTCAGGGCTGGCTGTCTCCGGATTGGGTGTTTCCGTGCTGGCCATCGCCCCGCCAGCCGCCCTGGCGTCCTCGGAGGCTGCGGATCTGCTGGCTCAGGCGGCACCGGTGCCCCAGTCGAAGCGGGTTGATGCGGCCACCACGCTGCAGCTGAAGGTGCGGCGCCTCCCCGACGCGATCGAGCTGGTGATCGAGGGCACCGGGCCCGGACCCCAGCTCCAGCAGAGCGGCAGCGGCCCCGCCTGGCAGGGTCAGGTGATCACGGCCATCCCGGCGGCGCTGCGGGCCGGGCCCCAGCAGCTGTCCCTGCCGGAGGTCGGCCTGCAGTCGATCGCGTTCTCAGGCTCAGGCCGGCTCTTCTCGCTCACGGTGAATCCGAGCCCGGGAGTGAACCTCGGCCGGCCGGTGGTCAGTTCCGACGGCCGCGACCTGATCCTCACCTTCGCCTCACCGGTGCCCCAGGCGCGGTTGCAGGTGAGCCGGCCCAACCTGGCCCAGCCCGGGGCGGTGCCTCTGCCCACCTACGCCCCGCCGCTGCAGGCCAGGGCCGTGGCGCCCCCGCTCGGCGACATGGCGGTGGGCTCCATGACCCTGCGCAATCCGGGCTATGTGAATCTCTCCGGTCCGCCGGTGACGATGACCCTCAAGAATGCGCCCGCCAAGGATGCCCTGATGGCGCTGGCCCAGCTCGGTGGCTACGGCTTCGCCTACGTGGCCGACACCACGAAGCCGGGCCTCGGCGGTGGACCGGTGGACGCCATGGATCCGGGCTCCAGACCGATTTCCCTGACCTTCCGGGGGGAGGGCTTCGGCAGGGCCTTCAACACGGCGCTGCTGGCGGCCGGTCTGCAGGGCAAGCGCGAGGGCAACATGATCCTGGCCGGGCCCAATGCCCTCTCCAAGACCTTCGGCCCCCAGCTCTCCAAGATCTACCGGCTCAACCAGGTGGGCCCGAACCAGGCGGCGGATTACCTGGCCAACCTCGGCGCCTCCGTCACCAAGACCAACACCATCACCACGGCGGTGACCCAGGGGGGAGATCTCCAGCAGCCCGCCGGTGCTCCCAACAGCGCCACCACCCAGACCACCACGATCACCTCCGTGGAGGCCTATGGCGCCACGTCGGGGCCTCTGCTGGGTGTGCGCGCCACCACCGATACCCGACTGGGCACGATCACCCTGGTGGGGGATCCCGCGATCGTGGGTGTGGCGGAGCAATACCTCAAGAAGCTCGACCTCAGGCAGCGCCAGGTTGCCCTGAATGTGCGGATTCTTGATGTGAATCTAACAAACGTATCGGAAATCGATAACTCCTTCGCCCTCCGCTGGGGTAACAACTTTATTGTCAATGACAGCGGCACGCTGTTGGGCGCATTCGGTCAGAATCTGCCGCCAACCGAGACTTCGTTCGCCAGGCAGACAGGTTCTCCGCTGGAAACCTTCAGCCGCGGTTCCGATTCGGCCAGCTCGTCATCGCGCGGCCTCGAGATCACAAACGTGACGGCCAGGAACCTCACAGACAGCCAGATCCTGGACATCAACCAGCAGCTGGACCGGGTCGGTGGTTTCAGGCTTGAACGGCTCGATGAGGGGCAATCGCTCCAGGTGGTGAAGCTCGACGGTGCCAGCGACAACATCACGGAGAACACCCAGCGCCGCATTGAGCGCGTTCTGTCGCGCAATCTCGGGCGAGATGTGCGCACCAGCCGCAACAGCACGACATCCACGAATGCCTCCAGATCCCTGACGGGCTCAGTGCGGCCCAATCCTGGTGGCTTCTACGGCAGCGACACATTCTTCGATTTCGTCCGTGCTCAGATTCAGTCGGGCAGCACCAAACTCCTGGCCAGCCCTACCCTGATCCTGCAGGACAACCCCTCGCTTCTGCGCGAAGGATCGGAGACCGCAGGCTCCTCCGGCGGCTCGGGCCAGTCCTCCGGTTCCGGGAGCGGCACGGATTCCGGTTCCTCCACCAGCCAGGGCATCGTCAACATCGGTCTGGACAGTGCCATCGGTCGGCGTCGTGCCAACGAAGGCGTGGTGCGCGTCGGCACGAATGTGGTGACGGGCTATGAAACCGAAACCCCCGCCCAGGGAGGCAATGTGGTGTGCACCCCCACGCTCTCGACCGCCGGGCTTGTGCTGGGGGCGCGGGTGGAGAAGATCGACGACAACGGGTTCGTGACCTTTGTGCTCTCGCCCAGTGTGTCGGCGATCACCGATCAGGAGACCGCGCCCCAGGGCTGCGGCTCCAATCTCAACATCCTCAGTGTTCGCAGTCTCGACACCGGCGCCCTGAGGGTGCGCGATGGACAGACCCTGATCATGACCGGTGTGATTTCCGAATTCGATCGGCAGGAGGTCAGCAAGTGGCCGATCCTGGGTGATATTCCGCTGATCGGCCAGTTCTTCCGTTCCACCTCGGGAAGCAAGGAGAAAAGGGAGCTGGTGATCATGGTGACGCCGCGCATCATCAACGATGAGCAGGGCGGCGTCTATGGCTATGGCTATCAGCCCGGCACCTCCGCAGGCAGAGACTTTTTCGGCACGGTGACCAATGGTGGCTCCTCCTATTGAGTTCGAGGCCGCCGACCGGGATCCGCAGCCTGATCCCGACCAAGAGCAGGAGTTGCTGCGCCTGCGGGCTGAGCTTGAGGAGTACCAGCACCTGATCGAGGATCTCCCGGAGATCTACGCCGCCAAGTTCCGCCAACGGGTGGAGCAGGTGGCCCGGGAGATCCGCGGCCTGATGCAGGAGCGTGAGGGACTGCAGGACCAGATCCAGCGTGCTCTGGCCGGCTCGGTGGCCGCCCCTGCCCTGCAGCCGGCTGCAGGGTCGGCCGAGGAGCAGCCCCCGGCGGCTCAGGCTCCTGCCGCGACGCGCCTCCGGCGCCGAGCTCCCCTGGTCGCGGTCGGCGTGGCGACGGCCTGCGGCGTGGCGCTGATCGGGGCCGTCGGCCTGCAACGGCTGCGTTCCTCTCCGGAGCCCCGCCTGGCCGGGACCGCCGCCATCGGCCCGGTCCGTCGTTCCCCTGCCCGGCCCCCTGTGCGCCCTGCCGTGCCGGAGCTGCGTCTCCGGGCCAGGGGCGACTGCTGGATCGAGGTGCGCACCCTCGATGGCAGCCTTGTGAAGAGCGTCATCCTGCAGCAGGGACAGACGATCACCATGCCTCTGCGCGGTGGGTTGCGCCTCCGGGCCGGTCGCCCCGATCTGCTGGATGTGGCGACGGGCGACAGACCGTTCCGCCCCTTCGGCTCCATCTCCGATCTCGACTGGCAGACCCTGGCGCCTCCCGCCAGCGGGGTCGACCCGTCTTAACCTCCCGCCAGCAACTCCCGGCATGGCGTGAACGAGCCCGGCATTTCCACAGCCACTGCTTCAGCCACAGCCACCGCTTCAGCCACAGCCGCTTCAGCCACAGCCGTCTCCCGGGGCTCCGTGGCGCCTTCCGGCTCCCCGATCAGCCGCATCTGCTGCATCGGAGCCGGCTACGTGGGCGGTCCCACGATGGCGGTGATCGCCGACCGCTGCCCAGGAGTGGAGGTCACCGTGGTGGATCTCAACGCGGAGCGGATCGCCGCCTGGAACGAGGCCGATCTCAGTCGGCTGCCGGTGTACGAGCCGGGGCTCGATGCCGTGGTGGCCCGGGCCCGAGGCCGCAACCTGCACTTCACCACAGCGGTGGAGGAGGCGATCGCCGCAGCCGACATGGTGTTCATCTCGGTGAACACCCCCACCAAGACCCGCGGCCTGGGTGCCGGTCAGGCCAGTGATCTCAAATGGGTGGAGGCCAGTGCCCGCACGGTGGCCCGGGCGGCCCGGGGGCACACGATCGTGGTGGAGAAGAGCACCCTGCCGGTGCGCACGGCGGCGGTGATCCAGCAGATCCTCAGCGCCGCCATCCCCGACGGCGATACACGCAGCTTTGCGGTGCTCTCCAACCCTGAGTTTCTGGCCGAGGGAACCGCCATCCCCGATCTGGAGCAGCCCGACCGGGTGTTGATCGGCGGCGAGGATCCCTCGGCCATCGCCGCCTTGGCAGGGCTGTACGGCCAGTGGGTGCCGAGTGATCGCATCCTCACCACCAATCTCTGGAGCAGTGAGCTCTCCAAGCTCACCGCCAA
>Ga0079299_1000402_pt1 | contig 10741 bp, 8 predicted proteins | sample Wag4_2014_7_11_2_FD_76334 | JGI IMG/M metagenome (GOLD analysis project Ga0079299, IMG submission 76334) | Lake water microbial communities from Ohio, USA - Utica-2 Time Series LW 2014_7_11 | ecosystem: Environmental > Aquatic > Freshwater > Lake | place: USA: Ohio | collected 2014-07-11
AACAGGTCCAGCGCACATGAAGAACGTCCTCATCATCGGAGCCGGCAAGATCGGCCGCATGGCAGCCCACCTCCTCGCGCACACCGGCGAGTACAAGGTGCATGTCATCGACTCGCACGAGCCCTCGTGGCGCGCGGCGATCGCGGGTCTTCCGAACACGACGGGCGCGACCGCCGACTTCGCGAGCCAGGCCGACCTCGACGCGGCGCTCAAGGGCCAGTGGGGCCTCATCTCGTGCGCGCCGTTCTTCTGCAACCCGCTCATCGCCGAGCGCGCCAAGGCGCACGGCGTGCACTACCTCGACCTCACCGAGGATGTCGCCGTCACCAAGAAGGTCCAGGCCCTCGCGCAGGGCGCGTCGACCGCGTTCATCCCGCAGTGCGGCCTCGCGCCCGGATACATCACCATCGCCGCGAACCACCTCGCGAAGCCGATGAGCGAGATCCACGAGCTCCGCTGCCGCGTCGGCGCGCTGCCGCGCAATCCCACCAACCAGCTCAAGTACAACATGACCTGGTCGACCAACGGCCTCGTCAACGAGTACTGCAATCCCTGCGAGGCGCTCGTCGACGGCAAGATGACGCTGCTCGCCCCGCTCGAGAACCTCGAGGAGTTCACCCTCGACGGCATCGAGTACGAGGCGTTCAACACCTCGGGCGGCCTCGGCTCGCTCGGCGAGTCGCTCGCCGGCCGCGCGCGCAACGTCAACTACAAGACGATCCGCTACCCCGGCCACTGCAGGCTGATCAAGTTCCTGCTCAACGACCTCGGCTTCATCGACCACCGCCAGCAGCTCTGCGACATCCTCGACCGCTCGGTCCCCGCGACCAGCGACGATGTGATCGTGATCCTCTGCGTCGCGATCGGCATCGAGAACGGCAAGCTCGTCGAGAAGATCGACTCGCGCCGCGTGCCCGCGAAGCTGATCAACGGCAAGCACTGGACGGGCATCCAGATCACCACCGCCGCCGGCGTGTGCGCCGTGCTCGACATGCTCAAGGACGGCCAGGTGCCGCAGAAGGGCTTCGTGAAGATGGAGGACGTGTCGTACGACGCGTTCATCGCGAACCGCTTCGGCCGCGAATACGTGGTTTGAGCGGTCGCTGACCCCGTGGTGCCAGGCACCTGCCTGACACCTGCCGTGGAGGTGACGAGATCACGCGTCACATGCCTGGCATCGAAGCCGGGAGCGTGAACTGCTTGTGAACACAGAAATTTGGTCTTCCCGCGGCCGTGCCGCGCACCTGCCAGGCGCGCCAGGATGGTGAGGGCGAGGTGCCAGGCAGGTGCCTGGCACCGGAATCAAAGCCGGCGGAGGCGCAGGTTGCGGTAGGCGACGCGGTCGCCGTGGCCGCAGAAGCCGATGTGGCCCTTCGCGCGCGTGAGGCCGTCGACCTTGTTGCCGCTGACCGTCTTGCCGCCCGGCGCGACCTTGTCGAGGTCGATGTCGACGATCACCACGCCGTTGAGCTCGACCTTGATCGTGCGGCCCTTCATCGTGATGGTCTCGCTGTTCCACTCGCCGACCTTGCGGAGCGCGGTCGCGGTCGCCGGCGCGATGCCGTAGATCGAGCCGTGGTACTGCCACTCCTTGAGGCCCTTGTACATGTCGGCCGTGTTGTCGAGGATCTGCGACTCGAACCCCGCGTAGGCGGGATCGCCCTCGCCCGGCGCGCGCAGGGCGATGCCGTTGTTCGCGCCCGGCGTGAGCATGAAGTCGAAGCGGAACTCGAAGTCCCCGTACTCATCCTTCGTGAAGAGGTTCGTGCCGCCCTTCTGGCACACGATCGCCGCGCCGCCCTCGAGCGCCTCGACCGAGTAGCCCTTGGTGTCGCCGATCCAGCCCTCGAGGTCCTTGCCGTTGAAGAGCGCCGTGAATCCGTCGGCCTTCTCCTTCGTGGCGTCGACCGCGACCGGCTTCGGCTCCGCGGCAGGCGGCGGAAGCGTCGCGGGTGCGCAGGCGGCGAGCAGGGCGATCACGGCGATGGTCGGAGTGTGCATGCGCGAAAGTGTAGAGAGAAAGCCCGCGGGATTGCGCTCGCGAAGGCGGGGCCCGCGGCGATACCATCGCGCCTCGCACACCTCGCCCAGCCACGGAGCCACCGCATGCTCGCCGCCGTCATCGCCGCCGCCACCGCCCTCGCACTCATCCCCCAGGACTCGGTGAAGCCGGCCGACGGCGCCCCGCGCGCGAAGCGCCGCGCCCAGCAGGCCGCCGAGGCGAACCCCGCGCAGGAGTTCGCGCAGGGCGACGCGATCCCCAAGCTGCGCTTCGAGCGCATCCTGCCCGAGCTCCCGCTCGTGCGCCCCGTGCAGGCGATCCAGCAGCCCGGCGACACGGTGAACCTCTTCATCCTCGAGCAGCCCGGCCGCATCCTCGTCGCCGATCCCTCGAAGCGCGACACGAAGGAGGCGCCGGTCTTCCTCGACATCCGCGAGCGCGTGAACGACGGCGGAAACGAGGAGGGCCTCCTCTCGATCGCCTTCCACCCCGACTTCCCGAAGAAGCGCGAGATCTACTGCTACTACACCGCCGCGAAGCCGCGCCGCTCGATCCTGTCGCGCTTCACCGTGAGCGAGGACGGCCGCACCGCCGATCCCGCGAGCGAGCAGGTCCTCCTCGTCCAGTCGCAGCCGTACTCGAACCACAACGGCGGCGCCGCGCTGTTCGGACCCGACGGCTACCTCTACCTCTCCCTCGGCGACGGTGGCGCCGCCAACGACCCGCACCACTACGCGCAGAGCATGGACACCTTCCTCGGCAAGGTCCTCCGCATCGACGTGAACAAGGCCGGCGAGGGCGGCGACCCGTACGCGGTCCCCGCCGACAACCCCTTCGTGGGCAAGGAAGGCGCCAAACCCGAGATCTGGGCGCTCGGAACCCGCAACATCTGGCGCATGGCCTTCGACGCGAAGACCGGCGAGCTCTGGGCCGGCGACGTCGGCCAGAACATCTGGGAAGAGGTCAGCCTCATCCGCAAGGGCGGAAACTACGGCTGGAACGCGCGCGAGGGCTTCCACGAGTTCAGCGGCGGACGCGGCGACGGCCCCTTCGAGGAGCCGGTCGTCGAGTACCACCACCGCGAGGGCATGTCGATCACCGGTGGACAGGTCTACCGCGGCAAGGAGATCCCCGCGCTCGACGGCGTCTACATCTACGCCGACTTCGTCTCGTCGAACGTCTGGGGCATCCGGATGATCGACGGCAAGCCCACCAAGCCCGCGATCATCGCGCAGAGGCGCGGCGAGCTCATCGCGTCGATCGACGCGATGCACGACGGCTCGCTCGTGGTCAGCGCCTTCACCGGCGGCCAGGAGAAGGGCAACGCCGGCTCGCTCTGGAAGCTTGTCGAGGCGCCGAAGTAATCGCGCCGATCATCCCGCCATGGGCACGCCGCTCCGCTACCAGACCGCCGGTGAGTCGCACGGTCCCGCCCTCGTGGCGATCATCGACGGACTGCCCGCCGACCTCGCCGTCGACGCCGACCGCGTGAACGCCGAGCTCGCGCGCCGGCAGGGCGGCTACGGCCGCGGCGCGCGGCAGAAGATCGAGACCGACACCGCGGAGTTCCTCGGCGGACTGCGGCAGGGGCGCACCATCGGCTCGCCGGTCGCCCTCCGGATCGCCAACCGCGACAACCGCATCGACGACCCCGCGCGCACGCCGCCGGTCACGCGCCCGCGCCCCGGGCACGCCGACCTCGCGGGCAGCCTGAAGTACCTCACGCCGGATTGCCGCGGTCCGCTCGAGCGCGCCAGCGCGCGCGAGACGGCGTCGCGCGTCGCCGCCGGCGCGGTCGCGCGCAGCGTGCTCGACGCGTTCGGCATCCGCGTGTTCGGCTTCGTGCGCGGCGCCTGCGACGCGTGGAGCGGCCTCGAGGTGCGCGAGTCGGAGCTCGACGCGCTCATCGCCGCCCGCGACGCGAGCGAGGTCTACTGCCCCGACGCGGCGACCGACGCCTGCCTGGTCGAGCTCATCCACCGCGCGAAGACCGAGAAGGACACCGTCGGCGGCTGGTGCGAGGTCCATGTCTTCGGCTGCCCGCCCGGGCTCGGCTCCTGCATGAACTGGGACGACCGTCTCGACGCGCGGCTCGCGTTCGCGGTGATGGGCATCCAGGCCTTCAAGGCGGTCGAGATCGGGCTCGGCCGCGAGTGCGGCGCGCGGTTCGGGAGCGCGGTGCACGACCCGATCGTGTTCGACGGCGGCGCGCGCGGCGCGAGCCATCTCGGGTACGCGCGTCCGAGCAACAACGCCGGCGGGCTCGAGGGCGGTATGACGAACGGCATGCCGGTCGTGGTCCGCGGCACGATGAAGCCGATCTCGACGCTGCTGCGCGGGATGCCGAGCGTCGAGTTCGGGTCGCACGAGCCGGTGCAGAGCGCGTACGAGCGGAGTGACGTGAGCGCGGTGGCGGCGGCGAGCGTGGTGATGGAGAACGCGGTGGCGTTCGAGGTCGCGCGTGCGTTCCTGCTCAAGTTCGCGGGCGACTCGATGCGCGAGGTCCGCGGCGCGCACGACGCATACCTCGCGGCCGCCCGCGCCATCTGAGCCACGCGCCCGGTACCACCCACCAGGTACCCGCCACCCACCGTGTACCCGCACCCACCGTGTACCCGCACCCACCGTGTACCCGCACCCACCGTGTACCCGCAGACGACCGCGCACTGGCGGGTACACGCGGGTCGTCAGCGGGTACAGACTGTCCCCGCCCCCAAGCCACGCGTGCAGCGGTGCTTGGATCCATCCGGCATTCGTACCCGCCCGTTCGCGGGTACTGGCGGGTACACGCAGGTAGTTGGCGGGCACGCGCGAGGGGGTGAGGGTTCGCGTGTGCGCCGCGCGCACCCGCCTTCCGATAGCATCGCACCCACACCATGACGACCCTCGCTCCGAAGTCGACCGTGACCGCCCAGTTCCACCCCTCCACCTCCGACGCCAGCGCTCCCTCCTACTGGGAGATCGCCTCGCCCGCCGAGCGCACGCCGACCCGCGTCTTCGAGCGCGCGAAGGACGTCAGCGTCACCGTCGCCCGCGAGATCGCCGACCTGATCCGCGCCAAGGCGAAGGCCGGCGAGAAGTGCGTCCTCGGCCTCGCCACCGGCTCCACGCCGACCGGCGTCTACGACGAGCTCGTCCGCCTCCACAAGGAGGAGGGGCTCTCGTTCCGCAACGTCGTCACCTTCAACCTCGACGAGTACTGGCCCATGCAGCCCAACGAGCTGCAGAGCTACCACCGCTTCATGCGCGAGCACCTGTTCGACCGCATCGACATCGACCAGGCGCACACCCACATCCCCGACGGCACCTGCGGCGAGGACGACGTCCGCGCCATGTGCGAGCGCTACGAGCGCGAGATCAAGGCCGCCGGCGGCATCGACCTCCAGCTCCTCGGCATCGGCCGGACCGGCCACATCGGCTTCAACGAGCCCGGCTCCGGCCGCTCCAGCCGCACGCGCCTCATCACGCTCGACCGCGTGACCCGCAAGGACGCCGCGAGCGACTTCTTCGGCGAGGAGAACGTGCCCACCCGCGCCGTCACCATGGGCGTCGGCACGATCCTCGAGGCGAAGCGCGTCGTCATGATCGCATTCGGCGAGGGCAAGGCGCCCGTCGTCGCGCGCGCGATCGAGGGCGCGGTCACGCTCTCCATCGCCGCGAGCTTCCTCCAGGAGCACGCGAACGCGCAGGTCTACCTCGACCTCGCCGCCGCCGCCGAGCTCGAGCGCTGCAAGGCGCCCTGGTGCAGTGCGAACCACGACCTCGAGTGGACCGACGCCCTCGCGCGCAAGGCCGTGATCTGGCTCGCGCGCACGACCAAGAAGGCGATCCTCAAGCTCACCGCCGAGGACTACAACGAGCACCACCTGCAGGACCTCCTCGCGGGCCGCGGCAAGGCGTACGACCTCAACATCTCCGTCTTCCGCGACCTGCAGCGCTCGATCACGGGCTGGCCCGGTGGCAAGCCCGCCGAGCGCAAGCAGGCCGGCGACATCAACCGCCCCGGCGACGACATCTTCCCGAAGCGCGTGCTCATCTTCTCGCCGCACCCGGACGACGACGTGATCTCGATGGGCGGCACCTTCATCCGCCTCGTCGACCAGGGCCACGAGGTCCACGTCGCGTACCAGACCTCGGGCAACATCGCGGTGTTCGACGCCGAGGCGCTGCGCTTCCTCGACTTCGCGAGCGAGTTCAACGGCATGTTCGGCTTCGAGGGCGCCAGGACCGAGCGCATGGAGCACGACATCGCGCGCAAGCTCAAGGCCAAGCGCCCGGGCGAGGTCGATCCGCCCGAGCTGCAGAAGCTCAAGGGCCTCATCCGCCGCGGCGAGGCGAAGGCCGCCGGCATCTACTGCGGCGTGCCCGAGGAACGCCTGCACTTCCTCGACATGCCGTTCTACGAGACGGGCCGCGTCCGCAAGAAGCCCCTCGGCACCGAGGACATCGAGATCGTCAAGGCGCTCCTCCGCAGCGTGCAGCCGCACCAGGTCTACGCCGCGGGCGACCTCAGCGATCCGCACGGCACGCACCGCGTGTGCCTCTCCGCGATCTTCCGCGCGCTCAAGGAGTGCGCCGGCGACGAGTGGGCGAAGAACAGCACCACCTGGCTCTACCGCGGCGCGTGGCAGGAGTGGGACGTCGAGCAGACCGAGATGGCCGTGCCGCTCTCGCCGGACGAGGTCGCGCGCAAGCGCACCGCGATCTTCAAGCACCAGTCGCAGAAGGATCGCGCGCTCTTCCCCGGCGCCGACGAACGCGAGTTCTGGGAGCGCGCCGAGCAGCGCAACGCCGCCACCGCGCGACTCTACGACGCGCTCGGCCTCGCCGAGTACGAGGCGATCGAGGCCTTCGTCCGCTGGGACGGCCGGCCGCTCGACTGATCGACGCGTGAGGCGCCCATGATCATCATCGCGACCACCATCCTCAGCGCGCTCGCGATGCACGCCGATGCCGCCTTCACGAAGAGGACGCTGTCGAAGGACTTCCTCGCCGAAGGCTGCACCGCCGCCGACTTCAACCGCGACGGCCACGCCGATGTCTGCGCGGGCCGCTACATCTGGCTCGGGCCGTCGTTCGAGACGCGCGTCGCCTACACGCCCGAGCGCGACAACCCGGACGGCATCACGAAGACGCCGTACCGCGCCGACACCGGCTACTCCGACTACTTCGAGCAGTTCGCGCACGACTTCAACGGCGACGGCTGGAGCGACATCCTCGTCTACGGCCCGCCGGGCACGCCGGCGTCGGTGTTCGTGAATCCGTGCGTCGCCGCCGCCGCCGCGCCCGCGCCCGAGATGGACTGGAAGCGCCACGACATCTTCGATGTCGCCAACGGCGAGTCGCCCGACCTCGTCGATGTGACGGGCGACGGACGCCCCGAGCTCCTCTGCCACACCAATGGCCAGTTCGGCTTCGCGGAGATCGACTGGACGAATCCGCTCGCGAAGGCACGGTTCCGCGCGGTCTCCGCGAAGACGCCCGAGGGCGACGCGGCGATCCACCGCTACACGCACGGCTACGGCGCCGGCGATGTGAACGGCGACGGTCGCGTCGACATCCTCACGAGCACCGGCTGGTTCGAGCAGCCCGCCGACCGCGCGTCCGACGCGCCGTGGCCGCACCATCCCGCGAACCTCGGCGACGGCGGCGCGCAGATGTACGCGCTCGACCTCAACGGCGACGGTCGCGCCGACATCGCCACCAGCATCAAGGCGCACTCCTACGGCCTCTCGTGGTTCGAGCAGAACGCCGACGGTTCGTTCACCGAGCGCGCGATCCTCGGCCGCGCCGCCGCCGACAACGCGAACGGCGCGGGATTCAGCCAGATCCACGCGCTGCGCATCGCCGATGTGAACGGCGACGGCCTGCCTGACCTCGTCGCCGGCAAGCGCCGCTGGGCGCACGGCCCGATGGGCGACGACGAGCCGATGGCGCCGCCGGTCCTCTGCTGGTTCGAGCTCGTCCGCGATTCGTCCGCGCCCGGCGGCGCACGCTTCGTGAAGCACGAGATCGATGCCGACAGCGGCGTCGGCACGCAGTTCTGGACCGGCGCGCTTGACGGCGACGCCCACCCCGACATCGCCGTCGCGAACAAGCACGGCGTGTTCGTCTTCACGCGGCGCGCGCGATGAAGCCGCCGCTCGACCGCGTCCCGTTCCTCGCCGCCTGGACCGAGGACGTCGCCGGCATCGAGCGCCGCTTCAGGCCCTTCGCCCACGGCACCGCGCCCGCGCCCGACCAGGCGGGCACGCGTGCCGTGAACGCGGCCGCCGCGCGCGAGGCCGTCGACATCGTCGGCACGCCGGCCCGCAGGCTCGCGCTCCCGCTCGGGGCGCTGGTCGCGCTCGGCGTGACCGCGATCCTCTCGCGGCTCGCTGGTCCCGCGGCGTCGCCCGAAGCAGCCGCGCTCGCGCCGGCCACGGGCTACCTCGCGGGCCTCGCGGCCTACATGCTCGTCCGCCGCATCACGCTCTGGCGCCACCGTGGGTACGCCGCGCGCGCGGCGCTCCAGGTGCTCGGCCTCTGCGGCACCTGCGGATTCCCGCTGCGCGGCGCGGTCACGCGCGTCGACGGCCGCAGCGGCGAGCCGGTCGAGCTCTGCCAGTGCGCCGAGTGCGGCAGCCTCTGGCCCGCGATGGCGATGGAGCATCCCAAGCGCAGCGACACCGGCGAGCGCGTCGACTTCCCGCATGTCGAGGGCCTCGACGCCGCGCGCACCCGCATGCGCCTCTGGCGCGCCCTGCGCGCGCAACCCGGCGACTTCCTCGCCGACGCGACCGGCGAGCCGCGCTACATCGCGCACATGGACGGCGTGCACCGCAGCGGCGCCGTCGCCTTCGCGCGCGACCTCTTCGACTCCGCCGCCGCGTTCATCATGTGCATCGCGGTCGGCGCGCTCATGCTCGGATGCTGCGGGTCGTTCACCTCGCTCCTCGTGCGCGCGGTCTTCCAGGCGGATCCGAACGACGCGGCGATGCGCGCGCTCGGCGACGGACTCGAGGTCGCGCTCACGCTCGCGCTCGTGATCGGCGCGGTCCGCTGGACGAGCGGCGTGCTCACGCCGCGCCACCGCGTCCTGCAGTCGCGCCGCTTCCTGCGCGCGGGCGAGTGCCCGTGCTGCACGATGACGCTTCCACCGCCCGACGCCGACGGCCTGTCGCGCTGCACCTGCTGCACCGCGGCTTGGAGCGGCGCGGCGATGCACGGCGCGTAGCACGCAGCTACCTTGCCCCGATGCCCTTCGCCGACGCCGACCTCGCGCTCCTCCAGTCCCTCCTCGCCGACCTCCGCGCCGACAGCGGCACGCTGCACGCGATCGGCGCCGACGGCGCGCTGCACCTGCGCTGCGCGATCGGCATTCCCGAGCCGGTGCTCGCGATCGTCGCCGTCGTTCCCGTCGGCAAGGGCATGGCCGGGCTCGCCGCCGAGCGCCGCTGCGCAGTGAATTCCTGCAACATCCAGCAGGACACGACCGGCGATGTCCGTCCCGGCGCGCGCGCGACCGGCCTCGCGGGCAGCGTCGCGGTTCCCGTGCTCGCGGCCGACGGGCGCGTCCTCGGGGTCGTCGGCGTCGCGACGCGCGCCGAGCGCACCTTCACCGCCGACGACGAGCGCGCGATCGCGTCACGGAGCGCGGCCTTCTTCGGCGGGTGACGCGGTTCCGTCGAGCCACGCGAGCTCGGCCTTCGACGTCGCCGACGGGAACCGCACCTCGAACCCCGCGCCGAGATAGCCGAAGGGCCCGCTGCCATCGGCCGCGCCGACGCCGGCATCGGGCGTGTAGCGCACCGTGAGCGGCGCGTCGTCCGGCACTGCAAACACCGGCGTCAGCGCCGCCGGCATCCCGCCGCGGCCCAGCGCCCCGAACACCGGCTGCACCGGCGCGGCGAGCCGGTCGCCGCTGCGCAGCTCGACCCATCCCGAGAGGACGAGGTCCGTCGGCCACGCGACACCGGTCTCGGCGGAGATGGAACCGTCCGCCTGCGCGGCGAGGTTGATCGCGCCCAACAGGTCCAGCGTCCGCGCGACCGGGGGCTCGCCGTCGCGTCGCGACCGCTTGCCCAGCACGCGCGAACCCGTCGACTTCAGACCCGTCGACTTCAAGCCCGTCGACTTCGTGCCTGTCGACCTCCCATCGATTTCCCCCGCGCCCATCGCGGCTGACTCGGACGTCCCGGTATCACCCCCAAGCGTCGCCACCCAGCCTGCGATGGCGTTCCGCGCGGCGTCGTCGCTCCGCGCGGTGCCCGTGGCCGGGGCCAGTGGTGGACCTGTCACCTCGACCCGCGGCTCCTTGCTCGCGTCGTCGAAGCGCAGCGTGAAGGTGGCCCAGACGAATGTGGCAGCCGGCGTCGCGCCACCGCTCCGCCCGCCGCTGGTGAGGCGCACCCGCTCGCCGCTCTGGTTCCACGCCGTCTGCGGCTCCGCGATCAGTTTGAACGGCTCGGTGAGCTCGAGCTCGTCGGGCAGGCTGCCGATGCCCGAGCTGTAGCCGCCGCCCCACATGGTGAGTGCGCCGAGCCTCCACGTCCGACCAGCCTGCGACACCGAGAACAGCAGCGCCATCCCGGGCGCGGGCTCGGCCTTCGCCTGCCCTCCGCTGCGCCTCGTGCCGCGACCGCGCTCCGTGAGCGAGTCCAGGTCGAGCCACGCATCGCCGCCGAGGACCTTGATGCGGCAGTTTCCCAGCTGGCCTGCGACCCGCTCCACGGCGCTGGGCGCATCGGTGAACACGCG
>Ga0079299_1000405_pt1 | contig 10702 bp, 6 predicted proteins | sample Wag4_2014_7_11_2_FD_76334 | JGI IMG/M metagenome (GOLD analysis project Ga0079299, IMG submission 76334) | Lake water microbial communities from Ohio, USA - Utica-2 Time Series LW 2014_7_11 | ecosystem: Environmental > Aquatic > Freshwater > Lake | place: USA: Ohio | collected 2014-07-11
AGATCCACCGAGAGCTGCAGGGCCGGATCACCATCGAGCAGCCGCTGGTGACCGGTGATCTCCAGCACGAGGTCGCGGGTGAGTGTGAATTCGGCTGCCATGGTTGTGAAGATCTGCTCGAACGACTCGCGGTTGTCGCTTCGCCCCAGGGCCTGCACGTAGTGGTGGGCCAGATCGATGTCGACCTTCGAGAGGGTCATCTCCACCTTGGAGATCAGCATCCGGAAAAACGGCCAGCGCTGATGGAGCAGCCGCAACAGTTCGATCTGACCGGGATCCCGCTCCAGTTCCTCCTGCAGTGCCGCCCCCACCCCGAACCAGCTGGGCAGCAGGAAGCGGCTCTGGGTCCAGCCGAACACCCAGGGGATGGCCCGCAGGCTGGAGAGATCCCTGGCGCCGCTCCTGCGCCGGGCCGGGCGGCTGGAGATCTGCAGCTTGCTGATCTCCTCGATCGGCGTGCACTGCTGGAAGAAGGCCAGCAGGTCGGGGTTGTCGTGAACCAGGGCCCTGTAGAAGTCGCGGGATCGGGCCGCCAGGCGGCCCATCAGGGCGTTCCAGCTGGGGGTGTCGTCGACCGGCGTGCTCACCAGGCTGTTCTGAATCACCGCCGTGGTGACGGTTTCCAGGTTGTACAGCGCCAGTTCAGGCAGTGAATACTTCGAGGCCAGCACCTCCCCCTGCTCGGTGATCTTGATGCGGCCCCGCAGGGTGCCGCTGGGCTGGGCCAGGATCGCCTGATAGGCGGGGCCTCCGCCCCGGCCCACGGAGCCGCCACGGCCGTGGAAGATGCGCAGGGCCAGGCCGTGCTCGGTCGCCAGGCGCTGCAGGGCGATCTGGGCCTTGTGGATCTCCCAGTTGCTGGAGAGAAAGCCGGAGTCCTTGTTGCTGTCGGAGTAGCCGAGCATCACCTCCTGCAACGGCTCGTCGCCCTCCCGGCAGGCCAGCAGCTGGCGGTAGAAGGGCTGCTGGAACAGGGCCTCCATCACGGCAGGGGCGCCCTGCAGATCCTCCACCGTTTCGAACAGGGGCACGACCAGCAGCGAGGAGCGGGGTGCCACCGGATCCACCAGTCCGGCTTCCTTCGCCAGCAGCAGCACCTCCAGCAGGTCTGACACCGTGTGACTCATCGAGATCACGTAGGTGTGGCAGATGCGGGTGCCGAATTCCTCCTGCAGGCGTTTCACCATGCGCAGCACGGCGAACGTCTCGGCGGTGGCATCGCTCCATCGGCCGGCGGCGGGCACCAGGGGGCGGCGCGTCTGCAGCTCCGCCTGCAGCCAGGTCACCCGCTGCTCCTCGCTCATCTCCCCGTAGGGCAGGGGCAGCTGCAGGTAGCGGGTCAGCTCATCGAGGGCGTCGCTGTGGCGGGTGCTTTCCTGGCGGATGTCCAGGCTGGCCAGGCAGAAGGCGAAGATCTGCACCTGACTGATCAGATGCTGCAGGGCCTCGCAGGACAGGCCGGTGCTCTCGAGACTGTTGAGCACCAGCTCGAGATCGCTGCGGAATTCGTCGATGGAGCCGTAATGAAGCTCCTGCGGCGTGGCGGTGGCGCTGAGGTTGCCGCCGCTGAGCGGCACGTTGGCGGCGCCATCGCAGGGTGCCTCCCAGCCGGCATCGGCCAGCAACTGGTTGCGCGACTGGGTGAGCCGGAGCCTCTCCAGCACGTAACTCAGCTTGAGCCGGTAGGGCTCCAGCCTGTAGCGGGCTGCCCGCTCCTCGTAGATCTCCGGAAAGCGCAGCCGGTCCATCTCCAGGGATTCCAGCAGCGCCGGACTCACCTGGCTCCACTGCATCGAGATGCTGAGCTGATCGCGCAGCTGGGTCACCGCGTGCACGTAGCGCTCCAGCATCAGCTGGCGCTGATAGCAGGCCGTGCGCCAGGTGATGTCCGGCGTCACCGAAGGGTTGCCGTCCCGGTCGGAACCGACCCAGGAGCCGAAGCTGCAGAAGGCATCGCGCGGCACTTCCACATCGGGATAGCTCTGGGCGAGGGCCGAGCTGATGCGCTGACGCAGCTGCGGCATGGTGTCAAACAACACCTGCTGGAAATAGTGGAGGGCGTAATCGACCTCATCCAGCACGGTGGGCTTGAACTGGTGCAGTTCATCGGTGCGCCACCACAGCCGGATCTCCTCCTCGAGCTGGCGGCGCAGGTTCTGGCGTTCCAGGGGGTTGAGGTCGCCGCCCTGCTCCAGTTTCTGGATCAGGCTGGCCACCCGCCGCTGCTTGTGGCGCACCGTGTGGCGCACGATTTCGGTGGGGTGGGCCGTGAACACCAGCCGGAGGTCGAGGTGCCGCAGCAGGTTTTCCAGCTGGGCGGGTGGCACATTCAGGCTGCGCAGCCGCTCGAACAGCTGCCGGAAGGTGGCCGGTTCGGTCTGACTGGCCAGTGGGGGCAGGAAGGGATCGGCGGCAACGGGATCGCTGTGGTTCTTGATGCTGTCGAGGTAGCTGTCCTCCTCGATGTGCTGCTCCAGGATGTTGACCAGCTGGAAGTAGAGCGAAAACGCCCTGGCCGCCGCGATCGCCTCCGCCAGGTCCATCTCCCGGATCAGCTGCACGATCGCGGTGCTGCAGGCGAAGCGGCCGTCCTCCTGGCCGGTTTCGCTGAGATCGGATTCGCTGAGCTGTTTCAGGCGCAGGAGGCGCTCACCCTGCTGGGGGGGGCACTCGCTCCGCAGCACGGCTTGCCAGAGCTCCTCCACCAGCTCCAGCCGCTCGCCCAGCAGGCGGGTGGCACGGGGGGAGGGTTCGCTCAGCGGTGGCACGACCTCCCGCATGGATGGGGGACTGGCAGTTCGGGATGGGTCGATCATCCCAAAGCACCCGCGCCGGTGTCTGTGCGAGGTGTGGCGGAACGCCCGATCGCTTCAGCCAGCTGCTGCTCCCGGTCCGCCATCACCCGCACCTCTTCGCTGAGGATCGCACCGATCGCTTCGCCCTGCCGATGGCGGTTCAGCCAGCGCATCGCCTGGTTGCCCTCCTGCAGCACCTGCTGGAGCGGCAGCATCAGCGACCCCAGGCCCGGCTGCCGACCGCCGCCCTCCAGGTCGAGGTCGACCAGCAGCGACTCGATCCAGTCTCGGCAGCGGATCGCTCGTCCATCGCGCCAGTGGTGGAGCGGAGCATCCAGGCTGCTCCTGGCGCAGGCCTGGTCGTTGGCGTCCGCCAGCCGGGCCAGCTCCGAGGGGCTGAGCGTGCTGGCCCGCAGCGGATCCTCGCCTGCGGGATCAGCCATCAGCTGGTGCAGCCGCCGTTCGGCAAGGGCGGTGATCGCCAGCAGCAGGCCCGGGTCGCTCACCAGATCGCAGATGCGGATCTCGAGCCGGTTCAGGTCATGGGGCCTGGCGACGCCGTTCGGGCGCACGGAGGTCCAGAGGTGTCGCACGTTCTGCATCGCGCCGCGGTTCAGCTGCTCCTCCATCCAGGTGATGTAGTGACTGTGGTCCGTGAACAGCGGCACCTGCGGCGGCGTCAGCGGGAACTGGAGCCAGCGCTGGGAGTGGGCGCCGGTGACCCGGCCATCGAGAAACGGGGAACTGGCGCTGAGAGCCAGCAGCAGAGCCGCCTCGCAGCGCAGCAGCCGCAGGCCGGCGAACAGGGCCGGCATGGTCTCGAAACCGCTGCCAGGCGTCAGCCCCAGGTTGATGTGCACGCTGGCGGTCACCACCCGGGTGCCGTAGGTGGTTTCGATGAAGTCGTGGTACGGATGGCTGGGATCGGAGCGCTCGAAGCGGTTGCTGTCCCCCAGGCTGAGGGTGCTGCCTGGCAGCAGCGTGAGGTTGCGTGCCTCCAGCCATCGACGCAGCCGTTGGCGCGGTTCCAGCAGCAGCTCGAGGAGGGTGGGGTAATCCGGATCCGGCGGGGTGACGTATTCCAGGTTGCGGTGGTCCGGTTCGGTCACGAAGCCGGGCAGGGCCGCCGCTGCCGCAGCGCTGCAGCCCACCACGGAGCCATCGGCCCGCCCGGTGAACAACTCCACCTCAAAGCCTTTCAGCAGCATGGTGCTCATCGCGGGATGGCCCTCACTGGAGGCAGGCCAGGGCCTTGAGCATGCCCCGGGCCTTGTTCAGGGTCTCCTCGTATTCAGCCTCCGGGCGCGAGTCGGCCACCAGACCGGCGCCGGCCTGCACCAGCACCTGCCACCCGCCGTCGCCGGCGGGAATCATCACCATGGTGCGGATGGTGATGGCGGTGTTGAGGGCACCGGCGAGATCCACGGCGCCGTACACCCCGGAGTAGGGCCCCCGGGCGTCGGGTTCGAGATCGTGGATCAGCTGCATGGCGCGGATCTTCGGAGCTCCGCTCACGGTGCCGGCGGGGAACGAGGCCATCAGCAGGTCCCACACCGTGCGCCCCTCAGCCAGCTCCCCTTCCACCTGGCTGACGATGTGCATCACGTGCGAGTAGCGCTCGATCACCATCAGATCGCTCACCGCCACGGTTCCCGGGCGGCAGACCCGCCCCAGGTCGTTGCGGCCCAGATCCACCAGCATCACGTGCTCGGCCCGTTCCTTCGGGTCGGCCAGCAACTCGGCTTCCAGAGCGAGATCCTCCTGGGGGCCGGCTCCGCGGGGACGGGTGCCGGCGATCGGCCGCAGGGAGGCGCGGATGCGGCCGCCCGGCAGGGGATCGGCCTTCACCATCACCTCCGGGCTGGAGCCGATCAGGTACCAGCCGCCGAAGTTGAAGAACGCCATGTAGGGGGATGGGTTCACCATCCGCAGGCTGCGGTAGAGATCGAAGGGGTCCCGGTTGATGCGGGTCTCCAGCCGCTGGCTGATCACCAGCTGAAACACGTCACCGGCGGCGATGTGGTCCCGCGCCGTCTCCACGGCCGCTTCAAACTCGGCCTTGCTGCGGTTGCTCCGGGGTTGGAGCCGTTCCACGATCTCCCCGGTGGGAGCGTCATGCCACTGCAGCGGCGTGACGCCCGCCGGCAGGGGTTCGTGCATGCGCGCCTCGAGGGCGCTGATGCGGGCGACCGCGGCGGCGTGGGCCTCGGTCGGATCGGCACCGTCGCTGAGGTCGGCATAGGCCACGGCTGTGATCTGGCGTTTCACCTGGTCGAACACCAGCAGAGTGTCGGCCAGCATCCAGCAGCCATCGGGAGGAGACTCGGCCGGTGCCGGATGCACCGGCACCGACGGTTCGATCCAGCGGATCAGTTCGTAGCCCCAGAAGCCGAAGAGCTGCCCCACGGGAGGCAGCCCTGGAACTGGGGCCGGCCTCAGGTGATCCAGGCAGGAGCGCAGCAGGCTGAAGGGATTGCCCTGGAGGGTTTCGCGCCGCCCATCCCGCCAGACCCGATCACTCGACGCGCCACGGCAGGTGAAGGTCCAGAGCGGATCGCAGACCACGAAGCTCCAGCGGCCGATCCGCTCCCCGCCCTCCACCGATTCGAGCAGCACGCCGTGGTCGCTCGATGCCCCCACCTTCAGCCAGGTGGTGAGGGGCGTCTCCAGATCGGCGGGCCAGCGCTTCCAGAGCGGCACGAGGTTGTGACCGGCCGCCACCTGCTCGCGGAAGGCCTGGTCCAGGGAACCGGTGTCCAAGGGGGAAGGCTGCTTGCCCTGCCTTTATAGGCGCCGATCGCCACAGGGCCGGCGGCGGCTGGGTCACCGGAGCATGCCGGCCGACGCCGTTTCCGGTCTGCCATACGGTGACAGGCCGTTCCATGGCCGTTCGTGGCTCCAGCGCCAGCGCGACCCCTCTCCGGCGCTCAGCCCCTTCGCGCCGCAGCCCTGCCGCCGAGGGAGCTCCCGAAGAGACTGCCGAGGGTGGTGGCGATCGGCTTCAACAAGTGCGCCACCCGCAGCCTGGCCCGGCTGTTCTCCCGCGCCGGCCACGCCGCAGTGCATCAGAAGCTGCCCCGACGCCGACGGGGGCGGCGCAAGCTCGGCGGCATCATGCGGGCCAACCTGGCGGCCGGCCGGCCGGTGCTGGCGGATATGGAGGAGTTCACCTTCTACGGCGATCTGATCGACAGCAACCGCCGCGACAGCTTCGACGGCAATTCCCTGTTCCGGGAGATCCTGCGCGACTACCCCGACACGATCCTGCTGCTCAACTGGCGCGATCGGGACGACTGGATCCGCTCGCGTCTGCGTCACGGGCATGGTGAATTCGCCGCCCGGGAGCAGCGGCTGCGCGGTCTGCCCAGCCTGGATGCCCTCTGCGCGGCCTGGTGTGACGACTGGGATGCTCACCTCGCTGCCGTGCGGGGCTTCATGGCTGACCGCCCGGAGCAGCTGGTGGAGTTCCACCTCGACCGCGATCCGGTGGAGGATCTGGTGGAGCGTCTGGCGGCCTATCGCCTGCAGGCCAGCCACTTCCAGGACATCGGCCGCACCCGGGGTGTGCGCCAGCCAGCCTGGCTGCAGGCCTGCCGAACCTGGATCGCCCACCACCGCCCCCGCACCCAGCGCTGAGCGAGAGGCACGATGATCATCAGCGAGCGCCACAGGCTGATCGTGCTCCACTGCCGCAAGGCAGCGGGCAGCTCCCTCTGCGTCTCCCTGGCCCGCAGCCTCGGCCCCGACGACCTGCAGATCAGCGCTCTGCCGGAGACGATGGCCCTGGGCATTCCCCTCAGCCGGCGGGTGCGGCGCCTGGCCCTGCGCCAGAGCGGTTACCTGCTCCCCCTGGCCCGGCTGCTCGGCCCCCGCGCCCATCGCCGGGCCTTCACGCGGGCCGTGGACCATGCCCATCGCCCCCGCCTGGGTCGCAAGCCCCCCCACGCTCCAGCGGCCCGGATCGCCGCCGCCTTCCCGCGGGAATGGGCCAGCTTCCGCAAGCTGGCGATCGTGCGCAATCCCTGGGACAAGACGGTGTCGGACTACTTCTGGCGCATCCAGGGCCTGAGGCATCCCCCCGGGTTCAGCACCTATGTGGAGGCCCTGGCCGCCGGCACGGCTCTGGGGGGCATCGTTCCCCTCGACTTTCACGACAACTGGCCCATGTACACGATCGACGACCGCGTGGTTGCCGATGTGGTGCGGTTCGAGCAGTTGCAGCAGGGGCTCGAGATGTTCTTTCAGGGAGCGGGATTGATCTGGGATGGCTGGCTGCCCCGCTCGAAGGGCGGATTGCGACCCGCGGGCGCCCCTGGAGGGTACCGCGGCTACTACAGCCCTGCGCTGGAGCGGATGGTGGGCAGGCTGTATCAGCCTGAGATCGAGCAGTTCGGCTACCGATTCTGAGCACGTTCCAGAAAGCTGATCGCCCGTCGATCGAGCACGGTTTCGGCTTCAATGCGTTCCACAGTGCGCATCACTTTGCGGCGGTAAGACTGGTGCTTGGCATCAAGATTGGGGCCTCGTGTGATTTTCTGCTCGAGTTCGTCGGCTGAGCGGGTGTAGTAGTGGTTGAGTTGAAGATGGTCGGCGGAGTAGAATTGGCGGCGCTTTCTTCGGTTCAGCGCAAAAGCCTGGCCCCGGTCATTCCAGGTGAGGTCGCTGTCTGCTGTGGTCATGCTGTGAACCCTCACGCCGCTCAGGCGGCAGGGATCCACCAGGCATTTGAAGTTCACGCCCTGCATCGGATCCGCCGCGCGCTGCAGATAGTTCGCCACCACACCGCCGCTCGGCGCCGCTGCATGCCCGCAGCGACCGAACATGTGCCAGGGCAGGGAGAGATTGTGCACCTCCCCTCCCAGGTGGGAGAGGGCTTCATCCAGGCAGTTTTCCTTCACCGGCACCAGAAATTCATCGGCATCCACGAAGGCCAGCCAGCGGTAGGCCCCGCCGAAGTTGGCGGCTGCGTGGGCGTAGGCCAGCACCTGATTGTGCAGCGGTCGGCCCAGGCTGCGATCGCTGAGCCGTTGGGCCCAGGGAACCACCGTGAGTCCCGCCGACCCCAGTTCCTGTCGCAGCTGCGTCAGGGTGTCATCGCGGCTGCCGTCGTCGTAGACGTACACATGGCGCACGCCGGCCACCCGGTGAAAGTGGGCCCATTCACCGATGTGGCGACCTTCGTCGCGCACGACCAGCACGATCGCCAGGCCGCTGCGCCCCGGCAGGGGGCTTGGGGGGCGGAGGCCGATCCGGCCGATCTTCAGGCGCTGCAGCAGGGAGTTCAGCATGGCTGCAATCAACGGGCGGGCAGGATTCGGGCCATCAAAAAAGCCGGGGCAGAGCCCCGGCTGCTGATCGGATCCAGCCTCAGCTCAGCTGTCGAAGGTGTTCTTACCGGTGAACTTGAGGTTGGCGGGATTGGGGTTCGCACCGATCCTGCGGGGATTGTGGCCGACCATCTCGCGACCCTCGTTCACTTTCTCCGGGAAGACACCATCCTTGGGATGAAGGAACTCAGTGTCACCGCCGGGATAGATGCGATAGATCTTGTAGTCTTCAATCCTGGGCTTGAACTTGGTGCGCAGCTGGGTTCCCAGTGCAAGGCACTGCTCCTTGCGAGCGAAATACATGATGTTTTCGCCGGCATGCATCTCGGCTGCGCCTCCGGTGGGCAGCTCAAAGACCTGGGCCTGATTGCTGGTCCAGGTGATCGCGTATTTCTCCTCGGTTTCGGCGGCATTCAGCAGACCGCCCGTGCTGCCGATGGACTTCGGGAGTTGACCGCTCAGCGCCGTTGCTGTCATGGCTGGTTCAGGAGTCGGCAGACTGGTTCAGGCGGAAGCTAGCACCGGAGTTTTGGACGCTCTGCCCAGGCATGGCCGAGTCTTCACACCCGTCAACAAAGCCCGGCTCCTGCCCGCTCTTCAGCACACGGGAAAGAACACCGTGAGTCCCTGGTCACCCCGGTCGCTCAGCCGGCCGCCCAGCCGGCGAAACAGGCGCTGGGTGGCCTGGCGGCTCAGCTGAAGGCTGCCGGTGTCGGGATTCCAGCTCAGCACCGGCCCGACCGCGCGCCGTTGCCCGGGCTCCTGTTCGCCGCTGCTGGCGCTGCTGTTCAGCTGCAGTTTCAGCCTGGAGCCGGCCGGGCGCAGGGTCAGGCGCACGCTGCTGCCGGAGGGCAGGCCGCGGCTGAAGCGGTCGATCAGGCCTCCCAGGGTGGTTTCCAGGCGCGCCGGGTCGCTCAGCACGGCGGGCAGGCCGGGGCCGATCGCCAGCTGAAGCCTGAGGCCGCGCCGTTCCAGCTGGCGCTGCCAGAGTTCGCTGAGCTGCAGGATCAGCGCGCTCAGATCGGTGCGGGCCAGCTCGGTCGATCGCTCCCTGGCCTCCTCCGCCTCCGGGGCCTGTCGCTGCAGTTCCGCCGCCAGAAAGATCAGGCCGAAGCGATCAATCTGCTCGCTGCATTCACTGTCGATCTGGTCCAGTCGCTGCCGCACCACCGGTGACAGATCGCTGCGGCGCAGCAGGGAGCGGATCAGGGTGCGGATCGTGGCCAGCGGGGTGCGCACCTCGTGGGTGAGGGCCTCCAGCAGTCCCAGCTCGTCGGCGCGCTGCCCAGGCCCGGCAGGCGGCTGCACCGGCACCACGGGCTGAAGAGTGACGCTCGGGGCCATTGCCGCGAGCCGGTCGGCGAGCCGTGGCCAGAAGCGCACGCCCAGGGAGGGGTCGCTGTGGAGCGGGCCGAGGGCCTGCATCCGCTCGCGGAATCGCGCGGCCTCGCGGGGATCACTCGCCTCCAGCCGCTCATGCAGCAGGGCGAGGGCTCGCGTCAGCACAGCGGGGTCGAAGCGCACCACCAGCTGTCGTTCCGACGCCGTGCCATCCAGGCAGAGGCCGACCTGCACCTCGGGGGTGATCACCAGCAGCAGCGGATCGGTGCCGTCGGCGGCGAGCAGGGGCAGGCGGCGGAAGTCGCCCCCCTCGGCAGCGCTGTGCTCGCTGCCACCGGGCAGGAGCGCTGCCTGCGGGCCGAGCAGTCCGCCGATCCGTTCCGGTGCCCACACCCAGCCCTGCAGCCGCTGCAGCACGAGGGGTTCGTACAGGGCGGGCAGCGGGGAGGCCAGCCACAGCCCTCCGTCGTTGGCACCGTCGACGAGCAGATCGTCCTGCAGGGTGGCCAGCGCCGCCCACCACTGGCGCCGGCTGCTGTCGTCGTCGCTTGTCCCCACCGGCACCCCCTCCCGGAGGCAGGCGCGCACCACGGCCAGGTCCGGGCTGCCGGTCTGAGGATCGCCCCTGCCGGTGGCCCCGCCACCGCCGAGCTGCTCTCCCTCGTCCGTGATCGGGTCCCGTGCGCCGGTCACCGGCGAGCCTGGGCGGCGCTCATGCTGCGCCCCCGTCGGGCGACGGAGGCACAGAGCCCGAGGGCCATGAAGTTCATCAGCATCGCCGAGCGTCCGTAGCTGAGAAAGGGCAGGGGAATGCCGGTGATCGGGCCGAGACCGATGGTCATGTTGATGTTCACCACCACCTGGAACATCAGCATCGCGCCGATGCCGACCACCACCAGCGACTCGAAGTCGGTGCGGGCCCTGCCGGCGATCTGCAGCAGCCGGCGGATCAGCAGCACGAAGGCCGCCACCACCAGCACCGAGCCGATGAAGCCGGTCTCCTCACCGAGGGCGCTGAAGATGAAATCGGTGTGCTGCTCAGGAATGAAGCGCAGTTTGGTGAGGGCGCCCTGCATCAGCCCGGTGCCCCACAGCTGGCCGCTGCCGATGCCGACCGTGCTCTGCAGCAGGTGGTAACCACCGCCGAGCGGGTCCTGGCCGGGATCGAGAAACAGGGTCAGTCGGGCCCGCTGGTGGGGCCTCAGCCCGTGCTCCCACAGCCAGGGAGTGGCCACGGCG
>Ga0079299_1000407_pt1 | contig 10672 bp, 10 predicted proteins | sample Wag4_2014_7_11_2_FD_76334 | JGI IMG/M metagenome (GOLD analysis project Ga0079299, IMG submission 76334) | Lake water microbial communities from Ohio, USA - Utica-2 Time Series LW 2014_7_11 | ecosystem: Environmental > Aquatic > Freshwater > Lake | place: USA: Ohio | collected 2014-07-11
CTGGGGTGTCGGGGAGAGGAGTTCGGGGCTGAGCTGGCAGGAGCAGGGGCAGCCGAGGTCCTGCCCATGCGCGGCACCGCGTCGGCGAACCACTGGAACAGCAGGGGCGAGAGCAGCAGCAGGCTGAGCAGGTTGGGCAGTACCACCAGGGCCTCCAGCAGCTCGGCGACCAGCCACAGGCCGCTGCCCCTGTAGGGCGCCAGCAGCACCAGGGCTGCGCACCAGCAGCAGCGGAAGGCCAGGCGCCAGCGGGCGCCCGCCAGAAACAGCAGGCAGCGCTCCGCAACCACAGCGGCGCTGAGGATGGTGGTGAAGCTGAACAGCACGATCGCCAGGTGGCTGATCCACTGCGACCCAGGCCGGGCCCAGCCCATCGCCGCGTCCACCATGGCCAGGGGGGCGATCCCAGCGCCAGCGCCACTGGCTCCGCTGGCGATCAGCAGCAGGCCGGTGGCGCTGCACAGGGCCGTGTCCACCAGGTTGCCGAGCATGGCGATCGAGCCCTGGCGCAGGGGATCGGCGGGTCTGGCGGCGGCCTGCACGATGGCCGCGCTGCCCGTGCCGGCCTCATTGGAGAACACCGCCAGGCGCACGGCGGCGCTGACCGTCACGGCCACGCCGCCAGCGGCGATCGCCTGGGGAGCGAGGGCGCCCGCCAGCACCTGCTCCAGCGCGGGGTGCAGGTCGGGGCCATGGGCCAGCAGCAGCGCGGCCATGGCCAGCCCGTAGCCCAGGACCATCAGCGGCACCAGCAGGGTTGCCACCCGGCCCACCCGCCGCAGGCCGCCACTGATCACCGCCGCCGTGGCCAGGGCGGCGACCAGGCCGGTGAGCAGGGGCGGACTGCCCAGGTCCTGGGCCATCACGGCCGCCAGCGGGCCGATCTGCAGCCCGTTCGAGGAGCCGAAGGCCGAGAGCACGGTGATCGTGGCGAACACGCCCGCCAGGGCGCGCCAGCGGCGGTGCAGGCCCCGCTGGATCGTGAGCATCGGGCCGGCCAGCACGCTGCCATCGGGCTGGGGCCTGCGGAAGCGAACCGCCAGGGCCGTCTCCGCGAATTTGAGGGCCATGCCCACCAGCGACACGGCCCACAGCCAGGCCAGCACCCCTGGTCCACCGAGACTCACCGCCAGCGCCACGCCGGTGATGTTGCCGATGCCCACGGTGCCGCCCAGGGTCACCAGGAAGGCCGTGCCGCTGTCCAGTTCGCCGTCGCCGGCAGGCATTCCGGGATGGCGCAGGCTCCGCCAGAGCTGGCGCAGCCCATAGGGAATCAGCCGCCAGGGCCCGAAATTGAGCCCCAGACAGAGGAACACCGCCACGAAGCACACCCAGTCGGCCAGGAGCCCCCACACAAACGCGTGAAGCGCCGCAACCAGTTCCATAGGATCGGGCCTGATCGGCAGGCGATGGGCTCATGGTGGCGGATGGGGCGGCGAACGGGTCATGGGAGGCCGTGATCGGCCTGGAGACCCACGTGCAGCTGGGCACCGCCAGCAAGATCTTCACCGCTGCTTCCACCACCTTCGGCGACGACCCCAACACCCACATCGATCCGGTGGTGTGCGGTCTGCCGGGCACCCTGCCGGTGCTCAACCAGAAGGTGCTCGAATATGCGGTGAAGGCCGCCATGGCCCTCAACCTCAAGATCGCTGAGCACAGCAAGTTCGACCGCAAGCAATATTTTTATCCCGACCTGCCCAAGAACTACCAGATCTCCCAATACGACGAACCGATCGCCGAAGACGGCTGGATCGAGGTGGAGGTGGCTGAAAAAGGCAAGGAAACCTACCTCAAAACCATCGGCATCGAGCGTCTGCATATGGAGGAGGACGCCGGCAAGCTGGTGCACGCCGGCAGCGACCGCCTGGCCGGCTCCACCCACTCGCTGGTGGACTACAACCGAGCCGGCGTGGCCCTCGCCGAGATCGTGAGCAAGCCCGATCTGCGCACCGGCCGCGAGGCGGCGGAATACGCCTCGGAGATCCGCCGGATCATGCGCTACCTGGGCGTGAGCGACGGCAACATGCAGGAGGGCTCCCTGCGCTGCGACGTGAACATCTCCGTGCGGCGCGGCCCCAATGCCCCCTTCGGCACGAAGGTGGAGATCAAGAACATGAACTCCTTCTCGGCGATCCAGAAGGCCATCGATTTCGAGATCGCCCGCCAGATCAAGGCGTACGAATCCGGTGAGCCGGTGGTGCAGGAAACCCGCCTCTGGGATGAGAGCAAGCAGCTCACCAAGAGCATGCGCAGCAAGGAAGGGGCCAGCGACTACCGCTATTTCCCCGACCCGGATCTGGGGCCGATCGAGGTGGGTGCCGAGCTGCGCGAGGGCTGGCGGGCCGAGTTGCCGGAGCTGCCGGCCGCCAAGCGCCATCGCTACGCCGAGCAGCTGGGCCTGTCGCAGTACGACGCCCGCGTGCTCACCGATGAGCGCCCGATGGCCGACTACTTCGAGGCGGTGGTGGCTGCTGGCGCCGATGCCAAGGCTGCGGCCAACTGGATCAGCGGTGACATCGCCGCCCACGTGAATGCCAACCGGCTCTCCTACGCCGAGCTGCCCTTCCGGCCCGAGCAGCTGGCCGAGATGGTGCAGCTGATCGAGGGCGGCGTGATCAGCGGCAAGATCGCCAAGGAGATCCTGCCGGAGCTGCTGGAGCAGGGCGGCTCCCCCAGGGCGATCGTCGATCAGCGCGGCCTGGGCATGATCAGCGACCCCGCGGCGATCACGGCGATCGTGGAGGAGCTGCTGGCGGAGCATCCCGAGGAGGTGGAGGCCTTCCGCGGCGGCAAGACCAAGCTGCAGGGCTTCTTCGTGGGTCAGCTGATGAAGAAAACCGGCGGCAAGGCCGATCCCAAGCTCGCCAACCAGATCCTCAGCGCCCAGCTCAAGGGCTGAGCTGCAGGTGGCACCGTCGTTAGGCTGTAGCCATGACGGTTGCCAAGCCCGCTGCTGCACTAGGGCATCCGGCACGGTGCCCTGCGCGCTTCACCGTGGAGCAGTTCCACCGGCTGTGCGAGGCCGTGCCGGAACAGCGTCTGGAGTTGATCGATGGTGAGGTGCTGGAGGTGATCGCCAAGGGCACGCGGCACACGGCGGTGGTGCACCGGTTGATCCGCGCGATCGAGGCCTGTCTGGCTGCTGCACCCCAGGAGCCCCTGCAGTTGCGGGTTGAGGCCCCGCTCGATCTCGGACCGGCCCATGAGCCTGAGCCCGACCTCGCCCTGGTGGCCCGCCGGGACGACGACTACTGGCACGCCCACCCCACCGCAGCCGAGACCACCCTGGTGATTGAGGTGGCTGATTCCAGCCTGGTGTTCGATCTGGAGGCCAAAGCTCGCCTCTATGGCGCTGCGGGCATCCCCCACTACTGGGTGGTGGATGTGCAGGCACCGCGTCTGCATGTGGTTCACACAGCGCCGGGGTCCGTGCCCGGCTGGCTCGGCCGGCTCAGACAGTCGGTGGAGCAGATCCTGGCCGGCCTGCCCCAGGGCTGAGCGCTGCTGCCACCTGTGCCGTCAACTGCTCAGGGGTGCCCCGGTTATCGAGCACCACGTCGGCCAGCGCCCGCTTGCGCTCCAGAGGCCACTGGGCTGCGATCCGGACCCGTGCCTCGGCTGCGCTGAGGCCGTTGCGCGCCATCAGCCGCTGCAGCTGCTGGTTTTCATCGCAGTCCACCAGCCAGATCGTGCTGCAGAGCTGCTCCAGGCCGGCCTCAAACAGCAGCGGGATCATCAGCACCACCATCGGTTCCTGGTGCAGGCGCTCCAGTTCGGCGGCAAACCGCGCCCGCACCAGCGGATGCACCAGCTGCTCCAGCCACTGCCGCTCACCGGCATCGCCAAACACGATCCGCCCCAGGGCTGCCCGATCGATCGTGGCGTCACCGCTACCTGTTCCTGGGGGCCGCGCCCGCTCGCCATAGCGCTCCAGCACGGCCCGGGCGCCCGCGCTCCCCGCTGCCAGGGCATCCCGGGCAAACACATCCGCATCGAGCACCGGCAGGCCTCGCGCTGCCAGCAGCCGCCCCACCGTGCTCTTGCCGCTGGCGATGCCGCCCGTGAGGCCGATGCGCTGCTGCCGGCCGCTCCAGCGGGGCTGGTTCAGTCGCTCCAGCAGTCGCGGTGGCCCCAACTGCTTCAGCCGGAACTGGCGCCCATAGGTTGGGGTGGGCCGCTCAGAGTAGAAACGACTGCGGCGGGGCGGCCTCAGCCGCTGCCAGCCGTTCAGCAGGCGGCTGCGGGCCCGCAGGCCCAGCCCCAGGGCCCGTCGCAGCCAGTCAGGCGCTGCTGGCCAGCCGAGGCTCGTGGTCACCGACTCGGGCAGCACCCCCCGCAGCAGCCCCGCCAGGGGCGGTCGCAGGGCAGCCGGCCAGTCCGCCAGCAGCATGGCCAAGGTGGCGTCCGCCACCCGGCGGTTGCTGGCGGCGGCGGCAAACACCGTGGCCTCCACCCGCTGGTTGAGCGCCAGCAGCTCCTCCAGCGTGGTCGGCAGGTCGGCAATGCCCATCCGGCCCCCCACATGCCGCCAGAAGCGGAACAGCGCCTGCTGCTCCTCGGCGCAGAGCGGCCGCCAGCCGTAGCTTTCCAGCCAGCGGATCGGTTCGGCCACAAAGCCCGAGAGCACGTAGAGAAAGTCGGCGTTGGCGATCGCGTAGTGGCCGTGGATGCGATTGAGCCGCTGGATCACCGCAGTTCCCTCCGGACTGCCTGGGCCATGGCGCAGCAGCTCGGCCACCATCAGGCCGGTGTCGTCGTAGCGCTTGCGGGGCCGCTGCTCGAATTCACCGGTCTGACTCAGCAGCTCAGAGATCGAGGGCAGGCAGAAGGTCTTGAGCAGGGCCAGTTCCAGGGCGCGGGTGATGTCCCAGGGGAAGGCCGTGCCCGCCAACCGCTGACAGATCACCACGGCTTCGGCGTCCAGGGGCATGGGCAGATCCATGGACGCCGATTGTGGCTGGCCGCTGCTGGTCGACGGGAAACCTCCCGATCGCCCGATTGCCCAGGCTTCAGCCCAGGGCCCCGCTCACCAGTGGGGCCAGATCCTCGACGGAGATCCCCCGGGTCACGGCCTCCAGCCTGTTCCCGGTGAAGATCCCCACCCGATCTCCCTTGAGCGCTTCGATGCGGATGTCGGCTGTGGCGACACTGCCGAGCACGATCCGATCGAGAGGATCCATGGGGCCGACGATGCGCAGCGGTGACTGGCGCCCCGCCTTGAAGCGCACCAGATCCGCCTCCCCATCATCCAGGCCGATGATCCGGTCGTGCTTGCCCTTGCCGGGCCGGAGCACGTCCTCCCCCCGTCCTCCCCGGAGGAGGTCGGAACCACCGCCCCCTTTGAGCAGGTCGTTTCCCTGGCCGCCACGCAGCTTGTCCGACTCCTTGCGCCCGAACAGCTGGTCATCCCCCTTGAAGCCGATGATCTCATCGCGACGGCGTGTGCCCCTCAGTTCATCGTTCTCTGGCGTCCCTTCAATCCGGTTGAACTTGGACGCCTTGCTGGTGCTGTTCATGGTGGCGAGGAAGAACTGATTAGAGCGTGAAGGTCCCAGCTCGGGCCTTCAAAAACTGCGCAGCAACGCACCGGATCTGCCGTCCGGCGCCCGCATTGCCCCTGGATCGGCCCTGCCCGGGGATCTGTGCTGTCTGAGGATCACTGCATCGCGCTCCCGCCTTGACCCACCCCTGGACCCCGATCCCCGGCGGCATCACCGCGCCGGCCGGCTTCCTGGCCGCCGCCGTGACCGCCGGCCTGAAGGCCTCCGGCAAGCCGGACCTCTCGCTGCTGCTGGCCCCGCCCGGTGCGGTCTGCGCCGGCACCTTCACCACCTCGCTGGTGCGGGCCGCCTGCGTGGACCTCTGCGCCGAGCGCCTGGCGACCAGTGGCGGCCGGGCCCGGGCGGTGCTCACCAACTCCGGCCAGGCCAACGCCTGCACCGGCGAGCGGGGCCTGGTCGACAGCCTCACCGCCACTGCGGCACTGGCCGGGCGCCTGGGGCTTGCACCGGAGGAGGTGCTGATCTGCTCCACCGGCGTGATCGGTGTGCCGATCCCGATGGACACCCTGGTGGCGGGCCTCGACCCCCTGGTGGCGGCGCTCAGCCCCGAGGGCGGCGGGGCGGCGGCCCAGGCGATCCTCACGACTGATCTCGTGGAGAAGCAGATCTCCCTGGAGGCCAGTCTGGGCGGCCGCACGGTGCGCATCGGCGGCATGGCCAAGGGGTCGGGAATGATCCACCCGAACATGGCCACGATGCTGGGCTATCTCAGCTGTGATGCAGGCGTGCCGGCCGATGTCTGGCAGGGCATGGTGAGCCGGGCCGTGGATCGCTCCTTCAATGCGATCACGGTGGACGGCGACACCAGCACCAACGACACGTTCCTGGCGTTTGCCGCCGGCGAGCCCCTGAGCCCCGAGCACTTCGACGCACTGGAGGCCGGCCTGACGGCGGTGTCGCAGCACCTGGCCAGGGCGATCGCCCGCGACGGCGAGGGCGCCACCTGCCTGATCGAGGTGCGGCTGGAGGGGGCTGCCGATGAGGCCGGCGCCCGCGCCATCGCCCGCACCGTCTGCGGCTCGTCGCTGGTGAAGTGCGCCGTGCACGGCCGCGACCCCAACTGGGGGCGCATCGTGGCCGCCGCCGGCCGTGCCGGCGTGCCCTTTGATCCGGCGGCGGTGGCCCTGTGGCTGGGGGAGCACCAGCTGATGGCCGCCGGCCAGCCCCTGGCCTTCGATCGCGCTGCGGCCAGCGCCTACCTGCGGGCCTGCGCAGCCGGGGCCTATCTCGCCGGCCCCGGACCCGCCGGCGATTGCGTGCAGATCCGCCTGGCGGTGGGCGGCGGCACCGGCGCGGCCCTGGCCTGGGGCTGCGATCTTTCGGATCAATACGTGCGCATCAACGCCGACTACACCACCTAATCTCCGTTGATGACCACAGCCCCTGAGCCATCTTCTGTGCCGCAGCGCCTGAGCACGGGTCGATGGCGCCTGCCACCCCTGTTTGCTGGAGCGTGTTTCGGTCTGGGCTATGGCGTGGTGCAGCGGCTGATGGCGGTCGAATTCCCCCGGCTGGTGCAACTCGGCCAGGCGTTTGAGGTGCGGGAGTTTCCTGGAACGAGCCTGGAGGCCCTGAGGCTGAAGAGCGGTGCCACCGTCCAGTCGATCCGCGGCGATCTGGCAGTGCTGGAGCTGGAGGAGCAGGAGCAGGAGAAGGCCAGGCCGATCGAGAAAGCTCTGGAGCCCGCGCCGCTGATCCGGCCCCTGCCTCCCGCGCAGCAGACCTTCACCGAGCCCCTGGACGCGGAGCCCGATCCGGAGCCGGTGCAGCCCCAGGCCGCACTGGAGGAGGCGCCTCCCGAATTGCCGGACCAACCCACTCCCTGAGGCAGCCATCTGCCACAGTTCGGATTCGAGCCGTCCGCCGCCCCATGCCAGCTCCCCAGACCGTGATCCAGGCGGCGGTGGCCCGCCTCAGCGCCAGGCTGGGCAGTGGTCTGCTGGATGCGGCAGCCCAGGCCGCGGTGGTGCTGCAGGACGCCCCGGAGCGGCTGCGGCAGGAGTTCACGCTGTTCTGGCAGGAGGTGGAGATGGAGGCGGAACGGCTGGAACGGGGAGAGACGGCTGGCACGGGGCCTGCGGCAGCGGCTGCCGGGTCGGCCCAGGATCTGCAGGGCCAGATCGATGCCCTGCGGGCCCAGGTGGCGTCCTTCAGCCGACGCCTGGACCAGCAGACACCATGAGCCGGCGCCCGCTGCTGATCTGGCGGCCCCTGCGCATCTGGTGGCTGGCCCTGGTGCTGGCGGCGCGCCTGTGGTGGGATAGCCGCCCCTGGACCTATCCCGGCGGGTTCAGCCCCGAGCGGCGCGCCCTGCGCTCCCGCCGTCTGTCCCGCTGGCTCGCTCAGCAGTTTCTCGCCCTGGGATCGGCCTTCATCAAGCTGGGCCAGCTGCTCTCGGCCCGGCCCGACGTGCTGCCCGCCGAACTGGTGGAGGAGCTCGCCGCCCTGCAGGACCGGGTGCCTGCCTTCTCCTTCGAGGTGGTGCAGGGCCTGCTGGAGGAGGAGCTGGGCGAGCGCTGCGCCGAGATCATCGATCTGGACAGCACCCCGCTGGGTTCCGCCAGCCTGGCCCAGGTGCACCGCGCCAGCCTGCGCAGTGGCCGCCAGGTGGTGCTCAAGGTGCAGCGCCCCGGGCTGGAGCGGCTGTTCCGGCTGGATCTGGAGGTGCTGCAGCAGGTGGCCGCCGCCGTGCAGCGCCACCCCCGCTGGGGCCGCGGCCGCGACTGGGTGGGCATCGCCAAGGAGTGCCGCCGGGTGCTGCTGCGCGAGCTGGATTTCCGCCTTGAGGCCGAACATGCCGCCCGCTTCCGCCAGCAGTTCCTCGACGATCGCGGCATCCGGATTCCGGCCGTGGTGTGGGAGCTCAGTGCCCGGCGGGTGCTCTGTCTCGACTATGTGCCGGGAATCAAGATCACCGACCGGCCGGCCCTGCAGGCGGCCGGCATCGATCCGGCGGCGGTGGCCGAGAAGGGCGCGGCCAGCTATCTGCAGCAGCTGGTGCGCTTCGGCTTCTTCCACGCCGATCCCCACCCCGGCAACCTGGCAGTGGCCAGTGACGGGGCGCTGATCTACTACGACTTCGGCATGATGGGTCAGCTCTCCAGCCGCCTGCGCCAGCGCCTGGGGCGGATGGTGCAGGCGGCCGCCGGCCGGGATGCCGCTGGACTGGTGAGCGAACTGCAGGCGGCAGGGGTGATTGCGGCCGACGTGGATCCCGGTCCGGTGCGCCGGCTGGTGCGGGTGATGCTCAATGAAGCCCTCACGCCGCCCTTTTCGGCCAATGTGATCCAGAAGCTCTCCGGCGACCTCTACGACCTCGTCTACGGCCAGCCCTTCCGTCTGCCGGCGGAGCTGATCTTCGTGATGCGGGCCCTCTCCACCTTTGAGGGGGTGGGCCGCAGCCTTGATCCCGGCTTTAGCCTGATCTCGATTGCCCGCCCTTACCTGCTCCCCCTGATGACTGCAAGTGGCGGTGGCACTCCAGGTGGTTTCGGCTCGGGAACCAACGACCTGCTCAACACCTTCACGCGCCAGGCGGCAGAGGTGAGCACAAGGGCGCTGGGTATTCCCCGGCGTCTTGATGAGAGCCTGGCCCGCATCGAGCAGGGGGATCTGCAGGTGCAGATCCGGGCCGGTGAAACCGACAGGTTGTTGCGCCGCCTGGCCCTGGCCCAGCAGAGTGCCGGCCAGTCGATGCTGCTGGCTGGCCTGGCGGTGGCCGCCGCCCTGCTGGCCGCCAGCAGCCGGCCGGCCCTGGTGGCCGTCCCCCTGGTGCTGGGCTTGCCGGTGGGCCTCAGCTGGCTGAAGCTGCAGGCCCGCCTCAGGCGCGACAGCCGGATCGACCAGCTGCCGGGTGTCGGCTGACGACGCGTTCGATCCAGCCGGTGCCTGGAACAGCCGCGGGCTCAGGCTGTGGTGTTGCCCCCTGCGCCGCCAGCATCATCTGCCTCGGCGGTGGCCAGTTCGGCCTCCTCGAGATTGCCGCCCGGGGTGAGTTGGTCCACCACCTGGGGCAGCAACTGAGACAGGGTCGCGGCCACCTTGTCGGTATCGATCCCGAGCTTCTGGGCGATCTGTTGCACGGTCTGGTTGCCCAGAACGGCTTCAATCTGGTCAGGTTTGATCACCCCGTTCTCACCGACGGACACCCAGCTGTTGAACACTTCAGCCAGGCCGGTGGTGTTGAACCGGCTGGCCAGGCCCTTCAGACCGCCGGTCTGGGCCAGGGCGGTCTTGAGCAGCGCCTGGGCCTGGTCTCCGCTGAGGTTGGCAGTGATCTTGGAGAGGACGGAATCCAGCAGGGTCATGGAGGGGATGGGTTATTCAGACCAACAATCGCCAGGGGGGATGGCGATGGGATTGATCTGCAGGAAATATTTCGGGCGGGCCGGGCAGTTTGGCGGTGAGCGTTAAGTTTTGCGCTCACCGCCGGATGTCTCCGCCCGCTTCAGGGCCTGGTCGGTTATCCCAGCAGGGCGCTGAGCGGACCGATCAGGCCCTTGACGGCGGCCAGGGCCGTGTCCTGGCTGGGGGCGGCCTCACCGCCGAAGGTGTTCAGCACCAGCTTCACGCCCTTGTCGATCAGGCCGTAGTTGGAGCCGGCTGCCAGCTTCACCACGGGCTGGGCCGTATCCCACAGGCTACGAAACGTCTTCATCGTGCTGCTGGCGGCGCTGATGTTGCCGGCTTCCACCTGTTTCTCGGTGGTGTTCAGCAACTTGAGCACGGGGGCGACGGCCGCCTTGAGTTGCTCGTTGCCGGTGAGGTTGGCAGCGGTGTTGGCCACGTTGGCGGCGGTGCGGGCCGCATCGGTGGCCTGGCTGAGGGTGGCGCCGGAGCAGGCGGCCAGATTCAGGGCCAGCAGGCCGGCCAGCAGCACCATTGCCAGTCGGCGCAGGGACTGCAGGCCAGGGATGCCGAGCCCTGACCAGTGGATGTTGGGGATGCGCATGGAAGCAGGAGTTCAACCAAGCGGACCCTAGAAACGGCCCTGCGGGCAGTCCGGGAGCTTTGGGATCTCTACAAGAAAGAGGCTGGATTACCTGCTTGGTTGCGCGGAAAAGGCTGAATCCTGCGCATCCTGTAACGTTGTTGGAGGCTGATCAGCC
>Ga0079299_1000408_pt1 | contig 10662 bp, 11 predicted proteins | sample Wag4_2014_7_11_2_FD_76334 | JGI IMG/M metagenome (GOLD analysis project Ga0079299, IMG submission 76334) | Lake water microbial communities from Ohio, USA - Utica-2 Time Series LW 2014_7_11 | ecosystem: Environmental > Aquatic > Freshwater > Lake | place: USA: Ohio | collected 2014-07-11
TAGCAGCTCAAACTCGGCTGCCTGTTCCTGGCAGTGCAGGAGCTGCTGCTGCAGATCTTCTTGAACCTGGTGCAGATCGGAGAGTGTGAGTTGCTGTTCCTGGCGGGAATCGCTGAGCTGCTGCTTGAGATCCTCCCGTAGTTGGTGATGGCTCTGCTCACGCTCAGCCATGGCCATGACCAGTTGATCCCGTTCCCCGATCAGATCCTCCTGCTGTTTGCTCAGCTTCTTGCATTCATCATGCATTCGCTGGAGCTGCTGCTCGTTGAGGTGCAGGTTCTCGTGGGTCTGATCCAGCTGGCCTTTGAGAGTTGAGATCAGGCGCCAAGCCCTGAGCACCTCGTTGAGATCGAGCTCGCTCTGGAGGCGTTTGCGATACCGGGTGTCCGGTTCGCCGCCGAGTAGATCAGACTTCAACTCGAGGTCTAGGTACCCATCAAGCACAGTGGGATGGGAATCCAGCATGGCGCGGGTGATCAGCGTGCCGAGGGGTTCGGATGAGGGCCAGCCCTGCAGGGGTTCCCCCATGTTCAGGGTTGCGTGTAAGGCGTCCTCGGAACAGCCCAACAGGCGCCAGGCATTGATCAGTCGATGGGAGTCGGCAGTGGCGAGCAGATCACGGTACCCCTTCTGGATCGCAGCGATCGTCAGGTCTGCAGCGTGATTAGCCAGCAGTTGATCCGGGGCCCCGTATAAGGCTGCGCCATCGGGGGGGAGATCCTCAAGATCACCGCTCCAAGCCGTCCAACCGCAACGGTTCAATCGCTGTTCAAAGGCCGGCTCGAGCGGAAACGGCGAAATCCAGGCAGGCACAACGAGGTTCTGCGGGAAAGTGGGTTAAGTCTGCCGGACCGCCGCTACCGCGTTGACTGCCTTGCCATGGTGAAGCTGATCTGCCGGATCCCTCAGGATGAACTCCCCACAGCTGAAGAAGCGTCTGCTGCCGGCGTCTCGGCCTGGTTGATCGGCGCTCGTATGAACGTTGATGGCAAGTTGCAGATCCAGGCCCCGGAGGCCTGGTTGCATCGGTCGGAGCGGAGTCTGCCCTTCTGTTTGGAATGGCAGCTTCCCCAGGCACTGACACCGAGGGAGGAACGCTACACAGCTGGCTTGCTGGCGCCCTGGCTGGCCCAGCCAAGCTATCTGCGTTGGCATGGCTTGACCCCGCTTTGGATTGCTGATCCCGAGTGCCTCAGTCACGTCCGATTGGTGGCCCAGCGACTGCGGTTGCAGCTTGGACCCAGTCTCAGCTTGTTCGGAGGAGGTCCGCAGGGATCGGAGCTAGATGCTTGTTACGAGCGGCCGCTGAGGGATATTCCTTGCTTGGCGGTGAATGCACGTCAGCGTCATTACGGCAGTTTTCTCCATCATGCGCACCATCTCGGCCAGCACGCCGCCATGACTGCTCTGATCCCCGCAGTCCTGGCGCCAGGTGCGGGTGCAGAAGTAGAGATGTTCACTGGTGCAACGGCGGACAGCTACCGGGAATGGTTGGAGCTGGCGATGGCCTGGGCAGCGCTGTGGCACCAACCTGCCGATGATGGTCTGGTCCTGATCGAGAGCTGGGAGGGCCATTGTCGCCTGTGGCCTCTTCCCTCAGCATCGCTTTCATCCTCCCGTCCATCTCCACCTCCGCCAGCCCGGCAACCCCAGACCATGGCCTGGGGAGAGATGGTGAGGGCCAATCCTGCTGTTCTTTTGCATGGCTTTCATCTGGACCTTCTCGGCCAGACCCTGCAAGAGCTGCAGGGTGATCGGAGTCCACCGATCGACCTTTATGTGAGTACACCACTTGATCAGCTAGAAGCAACCGCTGCATTGGTCAGGGATATCGGTTGGTGCAGGGCTGACATCGTCGGTGTCGAAAACCGGGGTCGTGACATCGCACCGTTCCTCCTGGAGCTGTTACCCCGGGTTATTGCGAACGATCATCCCTGGCTACTCAAGCTTCACACTAAACGATCAATTCATCTCAATGAGGGGGATCGATGGGGCCAGCACCTGCGTCGGACTCTCACGAAAGCGGCGATGTGTTGCGAGATAGACGATTGGTTTGCACGGGAGTCAGATCTTGGTCTGATAGCCCCCCCGGGAAGCATGCAACCATGCACCATCAGTCTAAATCGCAATGCCGCGCATCTTCAAGCGTTATTACCCAGGCTGGCACTGCGGGGGGCTTGGTTTCTCCAACAGTCATTCGTGGCTGGGAGCATGTTTGCAGTGCGTTGTCAAGCGCTTACGCCATTCGTGAGGTTAAATTTGTCGATTGATGATTTCGAGCCTGAGCTCAGCCAACGCGATGGAACTCTTGCCCATGCATTTGAGCGGTTGCTGGCACCAGTGGTAACGCAGGCGGGCCTTCAAGTTAGAGAATTGTCTGGAAACAGGGATTGCACGCCACGGTTTGGTCATGGGTGGGCCGCTCCGCTCCGTTAGGATGGTGTTGAGTGCGTGTTAGGGGGTTATGGCCTCTGCCAATTTGGTCAGGGCATTTCAACGTCAGTGCGAAGGCGCCAGCTGGCTGGTATTGATTGATATTACCGATGAAGATCTGCTCGATGCTGCAAGCTGCTGCCCCGGTGATGTGTTGGTGATACTTTCAGATGAAGCTGTGCTTGAGAGGCTGGAACTTGGCCGGCGAGACAGTTGGCCGGAAAATTTTAAACTGACTTCAATTCTTCTTGGGCCCGAAGTTGCCGAAGTTCCATGGTTTCATTATAATGATCAGCGCCTAAACGGCAGAGTGCCTCTTGAGCAATTGCAATCTTCCTTCCCCAACCTGGTTCTTGAGAGGGTTGAGCTGCGCCTGCAAATCTCGCTCGCGGTTTGTCTTGAGCGCTGGGAGCCATCTGAGGGGGATGGTGGCTTTTTGGTTGTTGGGATGGACGATCCATCGCCCATATTAATTTCGGGGGCAGCCTTCTTGCAAAAGCTACGGGGCATTTGTGCGCTGCGGCAAATGCGTAGATTTGAAGGCAATGAAGGGTTGGCGACTATTTCGGATCTAGATGCGCATTTGCATGCTTGCTGTCTGATACGTAACAATTCGTTTGCTGATGATTCGTCTGCTGACGAACTGCTCTGGATTTTTTGGGAGCGTGATGAGCAGCTCTGTGCCTATGCAGCTATCCAGGCTGAACGAGATCGCATCAATGCGGCACGGGAGAGCCTGCAGGCGGAGAAGGAGAACCTGGCTGCGTCGCTGAATGCGGTCAGTGGGGATCGAGATTGCCTGCAGGCCGCGCTGAATGAGAGCAGTGCGGCACGGGAGAGCCTGCAGGCGGAGAAGGAGAACCTGGCTGCGTCGCTGAATGCGGTCAGTGAGGATCGAGATTGCCTGCAGGCCGCGCTGAATGAGAGCAGTGCGGCACGGGAGAGCCTGCAGGCGGAGAAGGAGAACCTGGCTGCGTCGCTGAATGCGGTCAGTGGGGATCGAGATTGCCTGCAGGCCGCGCTGAATGAGAGCAGTGCAGCACGGGAGAGCCTGCAGGCGGAGAAGGAGAACCTGGCTGCGTCGCTGAATGCGGTCAGTGAGGATCGAGATTGCCTGCAGGCCGCGCTGAATGAATCGAGATTGAGCCATCAGGAGTGCAGCGCAGAACTGAAAAGCCTGCTGGAAAGATGTCAAGTTTTTGAGGGTAAAGCCGATGACTTAAAGGATCAACTTAGCAAGGTTCAAGCAGACTATACCAATGCACTTCATGCTCTTGAGATGATTTTCCCTCTTGATCTGTACGAGGCGAAGACGCCAGAGTTGGCTGGCTCTGAGATGCATGTTCTGTTGACACACTTCCTTGAGTATGGTCACAGTGAAGATCGACTATTGCCCTACCGTGACTTGGCTGGCAAGTGCGAAAGTCTGCACGATGAGAAAGTGTTGCTATCCCAGCAGGTTGCGACACTCGACGAACAGTTTGATAAGGTATCATTTCAGTTGGATTTCCTTAAAGACATCATTGCTCGAATACTAAATCGCCCGTGATGTCTATCCCAAGGCCAAGTCTTGTCAGCCGCGCAGCCATGCTGGTTGTCCGCGGTCGCTGGCGCGCACTTAAGCAACTCGCTCAAAATTCTGAGCCTTCTTCTAAATCGAAAAAAAATGCCATTCACAAGCTAATTATCAGCTGCCTTAGTGTCGCCCCATTCGCCAAGGATAATTCGCACAAAGATCTAGATCTCCTTGCGATAAGTGACAGCAGAGCGGCATGCTTGTGTGCCTCTTTTCAAGCGACTTCGACGATCATGTATAAACATATACTGCAGAAAGATCTCTTCAGCGCAAATCGATATGCTCAGTCCGCGATTGTGACCCTTGCAGACATTGCGGCAAATACCGATAAGAGTTTTACTGGGCAAAATGTGGAAGAAATGGTAGGACTTTCAGCGTCAATGGTTAACTTAATCGCTAGCCAGGCTGAACTTATAAGATCAATAGAATCTTCCGATATCTCTAGACGGGCCGCTTTTGTTTTGGGAATGCACCGTAGTGGCACATCAGCCTTGACGGGCCTACTTGCAAAAGCAGGATTATCGGCGCCACTTGATTTAATGCCTGCAAGCCCCAAAAATCCTATGGGTTATTGGGAATCAATGAGTATTTTCAGAGCGAATGAAAGATTTCTAGATAGAATTGGCTTGCATTGGTCTTCATCGCTCTCTTTGCCAAGAGGTTGGTCAGGAAGTGATGCAGCACGAGAATGGAGAAGTGAATTGATTGGTTTGTTCACTAAGGTCTATAAAAAAGCCCGATGTCCGCTGGTCAAAGATCCCCGCTTCTGTATTCTTATCAAAGGCTTGGAGCCTTGGCTGGAATCTGGTATGTATAATCCTGTCTTTTTCATTCCTATTCGCCATCCTATTGATGTCGCTCTTTCACTTGAAAAAGCTGAAAATTTGCCACCTGAGCAAGGTCTTAGGATATGGATTAAATCAGTGCTGGATGCTGAATACGTAACCCGTGGCTTTGACAGGAAGTTTGTAATGTTTAGCGACCTAATTAGCGACCCATCTGGAACGCTAGAGAGGTGCATTGAATTGATTCAAGCATCATTCTCGCGAGATGGGATTGATCATGTTGACAACATAATCCCCGGGGCTCCGACGATGCATTCCTCTTTCTTCATTGATCCAACACTCCAGCATCAGCGTTTTGATTTGAATGAATCGAGCTGGACTGCCAACGCCGATATGCTAACTGCGAGACTCACCGAATTTGCATTGTCCCTGTTCGGTAAAATATCAACGTCCGTTGACGATGATGTACCTGCAGGCATATTTGATTCCTTCAGGCTTGAGTCTTTTCGTTTTCTTGTTTAATAGAGTCTCGGCAAGGTGCAGAATATTGCTAATGACTTGGCATGATGTGAAATCGCCCATTGCGCCAGTGCTTTTCGTTTAGTGATATGGAGAAGGTCAAATTCGAGGTGCGACCATGGAACTCTTTGCCGGTGAAGAGCTGGTCAATGCTCGGAACCCCAATCAGATTACAATTTTTAGCCTTGGGGCACCTACTGGAACACTGTGAGCTGAGACAACTGATTCTTGAGCCCGTCAAAACCGGCCTCGAGGGGAGGGGCACGATGAGGCAACAGGAGACGATTATCTATGCTTACTAAGTCGCTCAAATCAATCTTACCGAGAACAAAGCCGGGTAGCATGATCCCTAGATGCCTTAGACCAAGAAATGGAACCAGTACCACTTTGGGACGTAAGTCTAGTTTAGGGTCTACAAAGAATCGTGTTGGCTTTTTGGTTGTGATCACAGCCGCACACGTGTATGGCCTCTTCCTGCCGCTATGAAGCTCTATGGCGAGGAGAGAGTCGCTTGCGACCAGTGCAACGCCGAAAGCCATGGAACAGCAGGCTCCGTGCCTGATTCTGGGGTGGCGGAGCGGCTTGGTGGTCGATGGGCACTCCGATGCATCAGGATGAACGTTGGCTCAATCTGATCGAGACCGCCAAGTCTTAGATCTTCTTAAAAGTCGCGCACAATACCAACCCCCTGACTTGAGGGGCAGAAGTCACGGTAAGGGTGTGCTATAAATGGTAGGGCCCAAAATAAAACCCACTAACAAAAATTTTATAAACTTCATGCTTGACTATAATTGCTAATTATGAATTCGGAATGCATTCTTGCACATCGTGGCCTCTGGGAATCAAAGGCTGATGCCAACTCTCGTGAGGCCATTCTTAGGGCTTTCGAACATGGCTTTGGCATTGAAACCGATTTGAGAGCAACCCACGATGGCAACATCATTATTTCCCACGATGCGATCCTTTCGGACAAAGAACCACTCACGCTTCAATGGCTACTTGATGCACACAAGAGCATTTCGCCATCTTCAATCCTCGCTCTCAACATTAAAGCAGATGGTTTGCATTCACTCATCAAAACTGCGTTAAATGAATTGGATGATGATAAGTATTTTCTTTTTGACATGTCTGTCCCTGATTTAATATCAGGTTCGCCTTCGGGCCTGCGACAGTTTGGACGAGTAAGTTGTTATGAGGATCCTGTCCCCTTGGCCCCGTATATAAAAGGGTTGTGGGTTGACTGTTTTGACAATGTCTTTCCCGCCTTAAGTGACATTCAAGAATTAGCTCGTTGTTGGCCAACTCTTGCTTTTGTTTCACCAGAGCTTCATGGGCGGAATTATCAAACATTCTGGGATATTCTTAAAGCATCTGAAGTGTCAGCTCACACCAAACTAATGCTTTGCACGGACCACCCTGCGCAAGCATATGAATTCTTTCGCTAACTATCTCAATGGCTATCAAAGCAGTCCTTTTTGACATGGATGGTGTTCTCATTGATGCACGAGATTGGCATTATGAGGCACTTAATGAGGCACTTGCTCACTTTGGCTTTACAATCAGCAGGGAATCTCATCTATCTACATTTGATGGCCTTCCCACCAATGCAAAATTAAAAATCCTGACCCAGGCGCTTGGCTTGCCCTCTGGGATGCATGGGCTAATTAACCAGCTGAAGCAAAAATACACAATCCAGCATTCGTATAATCGATGTCGCCCGCGATTCAATCATCGTCAAACTCTGTCATGGCTTGCTAGCTCATATCAAATAGCTGTCTGCTCAAATTCCATCCGAAACACTATTGAGACTATGATGGATTTGGCGAAGTTAACCGACTATCTCGACTTAATTGTCTCCAATCAAGATGTAAAAAAATCAAAGCCAGATCCCGAAATGTATTTGGTTGCGATGGAGAAGTTGAATGTCGACCCATCTGAATGTTTAATTGTAGAGGACAATGATCATGGGGTCCAAGCTGCGCTTGCCAGTGGGGGCCACCTGCTCCGAGTGGCAAGCCCCGATGATGTGACATTAGGAAGAATTAAAAAGCGAATATCTGAAATTAACAATCAAATCTAACATCTTTCATTGCCGCTATGACTCAGCTTCTCATCCCCATTTCCGACAATACTGATTACTTCCCTAGGAAGGATTTTTTCTACCCTAAGCCACTCGTCGATGTGGCCGGCAAGCCCATGATTGTTCAGGTTATTAAGGACAGAGAAAAACGACTTGCGATATCGCAATTTATTTTTGTTATTCCATCTGAGCTGGAGCGCGAGTTTTCGCTCGGGAGTATCTTGAAAATCAATAGTAATTCCAAGGTGAGCATCTTGGAGCGCCGTGGTCAAACGAGCGGAGGACTATGCTCAGCTTTGATGGCAATTGATAGCCTAAATGATGACGAGCCGATCGTCGTTATGAATATGGACGAGCTAATTGATACCAATCTCCAAGCTATTGTTGATGAATTTGTTCGCGCTGGTGTTGATGCTGGCATTATTACTTTCCCATCTACTCACCCGCGATGGTGTTACGCTGTCATAGGCGATGAAGGCTCTGTCTCGGCGCTAGCCGAAAAGAGGGTCGTTAGCAGATATGCTGTTGCAGGGTTTTATTTTTTCCGCAACAAAGAAGTTTTTTACCAAGCTGCAGCGAATGCAATGCTTGACGGTGATTCCTTTGATGATAATTTCTATTTATCGGCTGCCATTAATCAAATACTGCTTGCCGGAAAAAAGGTTGGTCATTCTAGCGTTAATGATGGTGATTACTATACTTTCTTCTCTCCCGAGTCGATACGCGAGTTTGAGGCCACTCAGTTCGCATCAAGCTTGAATATCCATTCTGGCACTGCTAACTCCTCGCTGAATTTAGTTATTCCTGCAGCAGGCGAGGGGTCTCGTTTTTCTAAAAATGGATGGAAGTCTCCAAAGCCTCTAATTGAGCTCGACGGTAAGCTTATGCTGCAGCACGTTTTAAGCAATCTTGAAATTAAAAATGCAAGTCCTATAATTTTGTTAAGAGAGCAGCATATGCAAGCATGTCCAGAGCGTGTGCAAGTCCTGGGCAAAACGACTAGTCATATTGTTCCTGTCAAGAAACTAACCGAAGGAACTGTTTGCACGGTTTTGCTCGCTCGCAACTTAATTGATAATGATCATCCATTGCTGATCGCAAACTCCGATCAAATAGTTGACTTTGACTGTGCTACATTTATTGATGATTGCCATAGCCGTGGACTTGATGGATCTATTTTGACATTTCGAGATCCACAAAGAGATCCAAAGTGGTCCTTTGCAAAGCTTGATTCTAATGGTTTGGTCGTAGAAGTGGCCGAGAAGGTGGCCATCTCGGATTTGGCTACAGTTGGGATCTACTACTTCGCCAAGGGCTCTCAATTCGTTTCGGCCGCTATTGATATGATAGCAAACAATGACAGGGTCAATGGTGAATTCTATACATGTCCTGTTTATAATTATATGATTGCTGCTGGGGCTCGCATCGGAGTTTATGAAATTGATCAAACGGCGATGCATGGTATCGGTACTCCGGATGATCTGAATGCATTTATCGCCCTTCGTGGTTACAGCGAATCATCTGATGCTCCAGCGCTGGGCTCCTAATGAAAGTAATCGTTCCGCTTGCAGGGCCGGATTATTTTGTAGGCGAATCACCTAAAGGGCTTATCCCGACGCCAAATGGTCCGTTATTATTGGCCACTCTAAAAACGAGGCCTTGGTACTCTATCGTCCCCTCGTCTGATTACTCTTTTGTTTTGCTTGATCAGTCTGCTTCTCGTTCTTTTTATGCTAACCACTTGTCGAAATGGTTTCCCGGATGTGCTGTTGCCTTCCTTGGGCAGCCTGCCAGGGGAGCAGCCGTAACAGCGAGCATCGGCGCAGCTGCTGTGCTTGAAGATCCTGAGGTTCCCTTGATAGTCGATCTGGCGGATATTCAGTTCTCGTCAAGTTATGTCCCATTCGCTGGTGAGAACGATGGCAGTACGGCCGCAGTAGGTTTTTCTTTTGAGAGCAGTCTTGGTTGCTATAGTTACTTTAGTCTGGCCAAGGACGGTCTTACGGTCTTGGGAGCCGAGGAGAAGAAGGTTATTTCAAAGCATGCTTCTGCTGGGGTTTATGCTTTTCGAAGCGTTATTGTTATGATGAGGGCAATGGCTAATGTTTTTGAAAAGGGGGATCGCTATATTTGTAATAATGTTTATTACGTCTGCCCTCTTTTTAATGGCGTTGTCGAGGCTGGCTTGAAGGCGGTTATCTCCCCCGTAAGCGATGTTTTTGATATAAAATCCCATTAGTGGGCTTGTTTGTGAGTACGCCTAGCGTGCTTCCATTGGCCTGAATACCACTAAGATAAGCCAATCCAGATGAGAGCTTCCTTGCTTGCTATGATTGGCCAGGGGAAGTTCCATGAAACCTAATCCAGCTGCTCAGCGATGTGCAGCTTGCGAATGATCAATGCACGAGTGAGGCCCTAACCAGTCCATGTCTCGTGTCAATCCGGTTGATTGGTTTCGTCAATCAGGTTGATCGGCGATGTGAGCTGCTGTGTTTTGGGGGCCTCTGCAGCTATGGATCCCAGGTTGAGCCGGGACGTACCCAGCGCCTCCGCCTCCGCCAGTGCCTTGTCCCTTACGGCGGAGCTCCCGCTGCAGCCGTTTGATCTCCCGCCGATCCTTCTGTTGCCGCTTCTGGAGGTCCTTCTGGTCGGTCATCTTCAGCAGCGTTTGGGCATTGGCATCCTGGGCGGCCTATCGCCAGCGGTCCACTTGCTCGGGGAACAGACCCCGCTCTCGGCAGTAGTCACCAAGTTCAGTTGCATTCAGGCCGGCGGTCTCTGAGGTGGTCTGGTTTTTCTGGACAGCCCCCATCGTTAACCTCTGAGGCGGGGGCTGCGGCGCCTGTTCCATGAGGCCCAGCTGCCCTGGCCTAAGACCCTGGCGGACTAAGAATGGAGTGCGATCCCCGATCTCGATCGCCATCAGATCGAGCAGATCGCCCACGACACCAGCTGGTAGGACCGTGCTGAGAACCTGCTGCTGTTCGGCCCCAGCGGCGTGGGCAAGACCCATCTGGACTCCGGGATCTGCCGCAGCCTGATCGGCCTGGATCGCTCGGCTCGCTTCTTCTCCGGCACGGCCCTGGTGCAGCAGCTGCAGCAGGCCAAGGCCGATTACGCCCTGGCCAAGGCTCTCACCAAGCTGGATTGACGTGGACCCCAGAAACCGGACCAGGGTGAATGAGAGTTCTCATCCGGCCAGACTGGGCCGGGGACTCCACCATGAAACGCACCAGGCACACAGCCGAGCAGATCATCCGCAAGCTCAA
>Ga0079299_1000413_pt1 | contig 10568 bp, 16 predicted proteins | sample Wag4_2014_7_11_2_FD_76334 | JGI IMG/M metagenome (GOLD analysis project Ga0079299, IMG submission 76334) | Lake water microbial communities from Ohio, USA - Utica-2 Time Series LW 2014_7_11 | ecosystem: Environmental > Aquatic > Freshwater > Lake | place: USA: Ohio | collected 2014-07-11
TGGCGATGCCGAACTCGGCGCACTGGCGCAGGATCCGCCGCAGCATCTTCGGCCGCGGCAGCGCCAGCACGATGTCGAAGCGATGCCGGGGCGGCGGCGGATCGGTGAGCGCCACCCGCAGGCACACGCCATCCGGCGCCAGAGCCTCGATCACCCCCTGGCCGACCAGGCCGCCCAGCAGGCCCACCCGCAGGCTGTCGCCCACCTCGGCCTGGAGCACCGTGCGGATGTGCCCGGCGCGCTGATCCCGCAGCAGCACGCGCTCAGCGTCGATCCAGTCGCCCTGGCGCAGCAGCACGAGATTCATCGGATGGACAGGCATTCGCGATCTGCACAGTGTCAGCGCTGCCGTGCTGCCGTTGGCTGGCCACAATCCGGGAACGTGCTGATCCCACGATGCCGCCCTCTGCCAAACAGCAAGCCCTGGCCATCACGGCCGCCCTCAGCTTGGCTGCCGCCGCCGCTCTGCCCGCTGCCGCCCTGGCCTGCTCCCGCGTCACCTGGACCGGCCCCGATCAACAGGTGATCACCGGCCGTTCGATGGACTGGCCCTACGGCTTCAATTCCCACTTCCACGTGATCCCCCGCGGCGAGGTGATCGATGGCGCCGGCGGCGTGAACAGCCTGCGCTTCACCACCCGCCACGGCGCCGTGGTGGTGAGCGGCAGCACCGAACCCGGTGGCGTGGTGGATGGGGTGTTCGACGGCATGAACGAGAAGGGCCTGGCCGCCAACCTGCTCTACCTGGCCGAGAACGACTTCGGCATCGCCAGCGCCGACACCCGCCGCCCGCGCCTCTCCTTCGCCGCCTGGACGCTGTATCTGCTCAGCCAGTACGGCACGGTGAAGGAACTGGTGGCGGCCGTGCGGGAGGACCGCATCCAGATCGTGCCGGTGCCGTTCGGGCCGGGCGGCAAGGCCAAGGCCACCGTGCACATGGCCGTGTCGGATGCCAGCGGCGATTCGGCGGTGATCGAATACCTCAAGGGCAAGCCGGTGATTCACCACGGCCGCCAGTACCAGGTGATGACCAACAGCCCGGTGTACAGCGAACAGCTGAAACTGAATGCGTTCTGGCTGACGAAGGATCGCAGCAAGGAGCTGCCCGGCTCGATCCAGTCACCCGACCGCTTCGTGCGGGGCTCCTACTACAACGCGCAGCTGCCGCCCACCAGCGATCCGCGCCAGGCCCTGGCCGGCGTGATGAGCGTGATGCGCAATGTGTCGGTGCCCTGGGGCACCCCCGATCCCGAACACCCCAACATCTCACCCACCTGGTGGCGCACCCTGCTCGATCAGAAGAACGGGGTGTATTACTTCGATTCGGCGCTCTCGCCCCAGATGGTGTGGCTCAACCTGCGCCAGCTCGATTTCAGCCCCGGCAGCGGCATCCGCGCCATCGCCATCGAAACCAACCCCAGCCTGCAGGGCAACCTCAACGCCCAGCTCCGGCCCGGCACAGCGATCCGCTTCCTGGCGCCGAAATCCTGAGCGCCGCCACAGCCAGCCCTCACAGCAGGCCAAGGCGGATGTTGTCGTAATCCACAAAGAAAAGACCCGGCTCGCTCTCTTTGTAAATTCCAAACTTGAGGCGATAGCTATCGGGCGGCGGTGCTGGCGCGGGCAGGCTGCCGGCGCCCGGCTTGGTGGAGCCAATCGCACCATCAAACTCGCCAATCGTCACTCCATCCACCGCAAGATCGATGAACCCGCTGGCCTTTTTCGGGCTGATCTTGAATGCCAAGTCGAATTGATGCCATCGGCCGGGCTTGAGGGTGAATTGCGTGATCACATCCACAGCCTCCTTCAGACCGGTGGGCGTGCTGCGCGACGGCGTGCGCGCGATCAGCTCAAGCGTGTGGGATGTGCCGCGCTTCATGCGCAGGCCCGCGACCGGGGGCAGCGGCGAGGTCTGCCACCACTGCATGGCGTAGAAAAAGCCATTGGTGACAGCCGATCTGGCGGGAATCCGCAGATCAAAGCTGAGGCGGTAGCCACGGTTGAACGCATGGTGCCCCGAGCTGGCATAGCCGTAGTGGGTGGGGGCGTACTCCGAGCGGTCGATGCCGGTGCCCGATGCCGTCGTGCTGAACGCCAGAAACCGTCTGCCCTTCGGCCCAGCCGTTCTCGGCAGATTGGTGCCGCCTTCCTTGAGCAGAAACAGGGCAGCACCGGCGCCATGTTCGAGATAGTTTCCGCCGCTGCCGATCGCACCGGCATCCCGGCCATCGGTGATGACCCCTTCGCCGGTCACGGCATAGGGGCGAATGCCGCGGCGACCGTATCGATCAGGCAGCATCCAGGCCGGCAGGATCGCCTGGGGCGCGGGCGTTTCCCGTTCGGGCGCGATGGCCGCCGCCGATCCACTGGCCACGTTCAGGAGCGATCAGAGGAGGAGGGCTGGGCCATGGCCGACCACAACCAGGCCGCCAGCGAACACACGGCGGCACCAAAGGCCAGGAAGGCGATCAGCAGGTCGGTGCGTTCCATGGGGAGGCCGGCGGTGGGGACATCTGCTGCTGAATCGCCCAGTTGGTGGCGGCCTTCTGGGTGTGCCAGGCCTGCAGCAGCTGCTTGGCCAGACTACGCAGCTGATCGGCATCAGCGTTGGCATCAATGGCGCGGCTGAAACGCTCAATCTCGAATTGCTGAGCGATGCTCAGCTCGATCGGGGCATGCATGGAACACCTATCAATGGTGGTCGCAACGTATTGAGTGCTCCTGTGAACAGGCGTAGCAAAAACAACCACCGCGGAAAATTGTGGCGATTTGCTGTCCGAAAGCAGAGCAAAGATCAGAGTGGCGAATAAGAACGATCAGCCCATCTGATTGCATCAGAAACGCCTAGGCCAGTTCCTCGAGATCCTGTAGCAACAGCAGCATCGCGATTCCAAGCAACCCCAGGGCCGTGCCCGTGTTGGCCGGGCCAACGTTACCGATGGTGCGCGCAGCATCCAGATGCTGAGCCCAGGTGAAGCGCATGGTGCCGTTCCGATCATGCGTTTCTAGGGAACGCGGCCGGTGAACGCGGCACGCCCCCAGCCGATCCGGGGGTTCCTTTACAAAGGGTCACCGGTTCCGACCGGCGCCAGGATGCCGGGATGACGATGCGTCCTTACCTCGAACTGGAGGCGGTGGAGGCCTGGCTGGGCCCGCGGCCGGTGTTCGGCAACCTCAACCTGTGCCTGCATCTGGGCGAGCACGCTGTGATCCTGGGCCCGAACGGGGCGGGCAAGAGCGCCCTGATCAAGCTGCTCAGCCGCGAGCTCTATCCGGTGGTGAAACCGGGCTCCGCCCTGCGGCTGTTCGGCAGCACCCGCGTGAACCTCTGGGAGCTGCGCTCTCGCATCGGTCTGGTGTCGAGCGATCTGCAGCGGCGCACCGCGGCGGTGGTGCCGGCGGCCGATGTGGTGCTCTCCGGCTGGTTCGGCTCAATGGGCATCGGCCGCAGCCAGCAGCCGAACGCGGCCCAGCGGCGGCGGGTGGCAGATCTGATGGCGGAGCTGGGCCTGGCCGAGCTGGCGGAGCGGCCCTACGGCCAGCTTTCCGATGGCCAGCAGCGCCGGCTGCTGCTGGCCCGGGCCCTGGTGCACGCCCCCGAGGTGCTGGTGCTGGATGAGCCCACCAACGGCCTCGACCTGCGGGCCCGCCACCAGCTGCTGACGGCGCTGCGCCGCCTCGCCGGCAGCGGCACCACCCTCTTGATGGTGACCCACCAGCTCAGTGCGGTGATCCCGGAGATCGAGCGGGTGCTCCTGCTCAAGCAGGGGCAGCTGGTGGGCGATGGGCCGCCGGACCGCCTGCTGACGGATGCGCCCCTCAGCGCCCTCTTCGACACCCCGCTGCGGGTGGTGGAAGCAGAGGGCTGGCGCCAGGTGCTGCCGGGCTGAGCGAGGATGGGTGTCACCGCACCGCACCGATGCAGGCCAGCTGGAATGGCTCCGTGATCGCCCGCAGCGACGACATCGTCACCGTGGAAGGCAACGCCTACTTTCCGCCGGAGGCACTGGTGGAGGGCTGCTTCCAGCCTTCCAGCCACCGCAGCATCTGCGGCTGGAAGGGGGAAGCCCACTACTACGACGTGGTGGTGAACGGCCAGGTGAATGCCAACGCCGCCTGGTTCTATCCCGATCCCAGCCCAGCTGCTGCCGAGATCAGGGGCCGGGTGGCGTTCTGGAAGGGGGTGCAGGTGAATCAGGGCTGAGCGCCGGGCCGACCGGCCGGCATGGCCTGCAGCAGCTCATGGGCGAGCAGCAGCTCCATGCCGGCCTTGAACAAGGCCAGGGAAGCGACAACCGCCAGCATCTTCACCACGACCCGACCAGCAAAAGCCCCAGCAATCTGCCCGGCCTGTCCCGGTGGAACTGTGGCGACCGCTGCTGAGATCAGCAATCCCTGGCAATCGCCAGCAGGCCGTCAGCGGCGATCGGGATCGAGGTCGCTGGGGCGACTCAGCACAAACAGCACGGCCCCTGTGAGCAGGGCGCCGACCACCACCATCGCCGTGATCGCCGCCGTGTAATCGACCTGCATGGCGCCATGACGAAGAACAGAAACCTTAAGCCAGGCGATCGGCCTCAGGCGGCAGCGCAGAGTTCCTCGCTCACCTGCCAGAGCCGCTGCCGCTGGGCCCGGTCCAGGGCAGCAGGCGCGACGCGCACGGCCGTGGGCCAGCCGCGCATCCCGCCCAGCTGATCCGGGCCGTAATGGCCGCCCGGCTCCGCCTCGGGCGCCGTGGCGGCGTAAAGCTGGGGCAGGGCCCCCATCGCTGCGCTCTGAAACAGCGGACCCATCAGCCGGTAGGCGAGTGCCTCCAGGCGCGAACCGCTCGCTGCCACCGACGCGGGCTGGAGGTTGGTGCGAGCCACGCCGGGATGGGCCGCCAGGGAGCGCACGCCGGTGGAGGCGGCATCCGCGCGGGCCTGCAGCTCCAGGGCGAACATCACATTGGCCAGCTTGCTCTGGCCGTAGGCCTGCCAGCGGTCGTAGCGCCGCTCCGCCTGCAGATCGTCGAAAGCGATCCGGCCGAAGTACTGGGCGCCGGAGGTCACACTCACCACCCGGGCGTCAGGGCGACCGGCCATCAGGGGCAGCAGGGCCTGGGTGAGGGCGAAGTGACCCAGGTGGTTGATGCCGAACTGACTCTCGAAGCCGTCGCGGGTGAGGGTGCGCGGCAGGCCCATCACGCCGGCATTGTTGATCAGCAGATCGAGGCGGCCGTGGCGATCCGCCACGGTGGCGGCGGCCCTGCGCACCGAGGCCAGATCGGCCAGGTCGAGGGGCAGCAGCTCCACCACGCCGGCTGCCGCGGCCAGCAGGGTCTGGCGGGCCTGCTCCCCTTTCTGCTGGCAGCGGCAGCCGAGGATCACCGTGGCGCCGCGGTCGAGCAGGGCCCTGGCCGTTTCCAGACCGAGGCCGCTGCTGGCGCCGGTCACCAGCGCCAGCCGGCCGCTCTGATCAGGGATGGCGGCGGTGGTCCAGGGCACGGGGCAGCAGAAGCAGGAGCCGAAACGCTAGGCAGAACCCGGGCCGGATCAGGCGAGATCGCGGCCGAGGAGCAGGTCGCGGGCGCCGTTCACCAACTGCATCGTGTCGTGGGCACCGCCGCGGTCGGGATGGTGCTCGGCGGCGCAGCGTTTCCAGGCCTGATTCACCTGGGCGGACGTGAGCCGGCCGGAGCGGGGCAGGTGCAGACGCTGGCGGGCAATGATCGCCTCGAGATCAGGATGCTTGCCGAGGGGGCCCCAGTCGGCTTTGCTCAGCGCGTTGCCGCGCTTCTGGCCCCCCTTGCGTTTGCCGGCTCTGGCGGCCTGTCCGCCGCCGAACCCCCGGCTGGCGGCCGGCGCTTCACTGGTGGCGCGATCCGAGCGCTCCTCGCGGGGCGTGATCGACAGCAGGGCCGGTTGGCGGGCGGCCGGTTCACGGACGGTGGTTTCGGGCATGGGGCCTCTCCCTCACCCACCAGCTTGCTGCAGCGGCGCCGGCGGCGCGGTGAGCCTCAGCACCACGCCGTGAACGTGATCGGCTCGTACTTGGCGATCGACAGGCTCCAGCCCCGGTTCGCCAGGGCCCGCAACCCCTGCAGCAGGGCATCGGTGTCGCCGCCGGCCGTCCAGGCCGCCTTGAGCAGCGGCAGCCGCTCAGCCATCTCCTCCAGGGGCAGCTCCAGCAGCAACAGGCTGTCCGGCCCGGCGGCGCGGCTGAGCTGGCCCTCATCGCTGCGCTGCCAGATCCGCAGCAGCAGGGCCAGCGCCAGGGCCTGCCCGGCCGCCCCCGGGTCACTGTCGGAGGGAGCGGTGGCGGCGGCGCCGCCGGGCTGCGATTTGCCGATCAAGGGCAGCGTGCGCCGGCCCTGCTGATCCACCAGGGCCAGGGCAACGAGATAAGGAGCATCAGCCATCGGAACGGTTCACCGGCCGCATCACCCTGGCAGGCCGATGATCACGCGATTGGGTTCCTGCAGATGGGGTTCCTGCAGATGGAGTTCCTGCAGATGGGGTTCGCTCTGATGAGCTTCGCTCTGATGGGCTTCGGGTTGATCGGGGCTGGGTTGATGGGGGTCGCGAGGATCGAACTCGCCTAAGGCGGATTATGAGTCCGCTGCATTCACCAGATTGCTAGACCCCCGGCCAGGTCACCACAGCCCCCGCACGGTCGTGGTGGGCAGGGGGATGGAACCACCTCCAGCACCGCTGAAACCCCGGGAGGAATCCGTGCTGAACCGTCCACTCCCGCCGGAGCCGGATGAAGCGCCATCCTGCCAGCCGCCGCCGATGCTGGTGGGGAAACCGTTGGGCACATCGGCGGTGCGGCGGGGCACCGAATCACCCTGCTGCTCCAGCAGGAAGCGGGTGGTGTTCTGAATCGCCGTGCTGTCCCAGATGATTGCCTGGTCGGTGAAGCCCAGACCCATCACCCGGTTGCCGTCGCCACCGCCCATGGCGATCCCGAACAGCTCGGCGATCTGGTTGGGCACGCTCACGGCCCGGGCGAAGGGGGCGGTGTAGCTGAAGTAGCGGCGCTCCACCAACTCCGGCACGGTCTGCACCGTGTCGCAACGGGTCACCTCCACCGGACCGCTCGGAGCGGCACCGACGACACCCGGCAGCGGCGCCTCCAGGGTGGTGGTGCACACCACCGGGCCAGCCTGGGCAGGGGCGGCGGCCGAGGCCAGGGCAGCGGTGAGCGCACCCGCCAGGAGACTCGCGAAGACGCTCAGCGGGCGGAAGGAAGCTCTCATCGGCGCCGGCCGCTACGGACAGCACGCAAACTAGGCAATCCAACGCGCCAGCACCAGTGGTTCATCCGGTTCCCGGGGCGAACAACCCCCCTCCACCACCAGCGGCCGCTGCCGACGGGCGGGCGCTCCTGCTCGAGCGGCTGGCCAGCAGGGCCTACCGCCACGGCACGTTCACCCTGGCCTCGGGCCGCACCAGCGACCACTACGTGAACTGCAAACCCGTGAGCCTCAGCGGCGAGGGGCTGGCCCTGCTGGGGGAGCAGCTGCTGGCTCTGGTGGAGCCGGCGGCAGTGGCGGTGGCCGGGCTCACCCTGGGCGCCGACCCGCTGGTGAGCGCCGTGGCGATGCGGGCCGCCCTCGATGGCCGCAGCCTCGATGCCCTGATCGTGCGCAAGGAGGCCAAAGGGCACGGCACCGGCGCCTGGCTGGAGGGTCCGCTGCCGCCGGCGGGCAGCACGGTGACGGTGCTGGAGGACGTGGTCACCACGGGCGGCTCCTCGCTCAAAGCCGTGCAGCAGCTGCGTGAGGCCGGCTACGTGGTGAACCGGGTGGTGACGATCGTCGACCGGCAGGAGGGCGGCCTGGCGGCGATGACCGCCGCCGGACTGGAACTGCGCAGCCTGTTTCTGCTGGAGGAGGTGGCCGCCGACGCGGCCGCCGGCGCGGGGCGATGAGCACCGCGGCAGGCCACAGCAGCGTGTGGGACTGGCATCCGGAGGATGCCGCCTTCGCCCGCCAGCCCGCCTGGCTGATCCGCCTCGACGGCGACGACAGCCGGCGGGTTCTGCACGGCCAGACGAGCGCCGCCATCGAAGCGGCCCGGCCCGGAGACTGGATCCCCACCTGCTGCATCGGAGCCACGGGCCGGATCACCGCCCTCGCCGAGGTGCTGGTCGATGCAGAGGGCGCCTGGCTGGTGGTGAGCGCCGGCGAAGGTGCGGCGGTGCACCGGGCGCTGGATCGGGTGCTGTTCCCCGCCGACCGGGTGCGGCTGGGCCCACCACAGCCGGCCTGGTGGCTGCTGCCCGTGGCCGGCCCCGGCGAAACCCTCACGGCCGCGGCGGGTGGAGGCTGGGCTCCCCTGCCGGCAGGTGGAGGCTGGCAGCTGGGCGAGGGTCCTCTGGGGCAGGCGCTGGTGCTGCAGCACGACGCCGCCACGCTGCCGGAGGCCTGGGCCGCACGCCGGCCGCTCGAACCGGCTGCCCAGGAGCGCTGGCGGCTGCAGCAGGGGCTGCCGGTCGCACCGGCCGAGCTCAACGACGACCACAATCCCTTTGAACTGGGCCTAGCAGCGCGGGTGAGCCTCAGCAAGGGCTGCTACGTGGGCCAGGAAACCCTGGCGAAACTGGCCACCTACGACGGTGTGAAGCAGCAGCTGCGCCGCTGGCACTGGACCGCCGCCACCGCCAAGCGGCCGCCCCAGCCCGCTGAGCCCCTCCACGGCGAACCGGGGCAGCGGCTCGGGCGGATCACCTCCGCGCTCGCGCTGGCCAACGGTGACCGCATCGGCCTGGCGATGGTGCGGCGCCAGGGGCTGGCGCGGAGCGTGCTGGCGGTGGGCGAAGCGCCGGGTGCGGCCCAGGTGCGGCTGTCCCTGCCGGAGCGATTCGTGGCGCCACCGGTGCGGCCCGCTCAGGGGGTCTGATCGAGCAGCCAGCGCACCACCGCCCAGGTGGCCAGGTTGTCATCGCGGTTGTACTGGAAGATCCGGCGGAGCCTGGCGGCACCGCCATCGCGGCGCCACTGGCGCCACCAGAGCAGACAACGGGCACCATCCACCCCGGCCTGACTCCAGCGGAAGCCCTGCCAGCCCGCCACCGCCTTGAGGCCGTAGCTGTTCACCGGCAGCCGCCAGTGGCCGCGCAGCCGGGCATGCACGTCCACCAGGCGGGTGCGCAGCCCGGCGAGTTCCGCCTCCCGCGCCCCCTGGCGCTCGGCCAGGCGCAGCAGGGCGATCCGCTCGGTTTCGCCGTAGTGGAGCACGGGCCAGGCGGGGTAGCGGGCGAGATAGCGCCGCAGGCGCTGCCAGAGCCGGGCTTCGCCGTGCTCCTGCAAGGCCAGCAGCGGCTGGTAGCGCCAGGCCGGATCGGGCCGCACCGGCCAGTCGGTCGCGGTTCGGGGCACCACCACGAAGCCATGCAGGAAGTCGTCGCGGGCATCGGGATCCGACTCGATGTCGTAGAGCAGCACCCCCGCAGCCGTGGCCAGCTCCGGCAGGGGCCCCGCCGCTCCGGGATCGGTACCAGCGGCAGGAGCCGACCGCAGGCGCTCGGGGGCACCGCTGGCCTGCACCCGCGCCTGGGCCACCAGGGTGGCGGCGATCTCGCGGTGCTGCTCCCCATGCACCGCCAACGCCTCCGCCAGCTGCTCCGGATCGCTGCGGGCCAGCTGGGGCAGGCTGGTGATGCCCTGCTCCAGCAGCAGTTCGCGGCGCTTGCCGCCGATGCCGCTCACCTCGCTGAGATGACCCTGGCGGGCAGCGTCCTGATCGCACAATCCCCGCCAGCCGCACAACACGCACTTCTTGCGGTCGGCCACCAGGGGCGGCGGCTCGCGGCGACCGAGCTCGGCCGCGAGCCGGGGCAGCACCTCATCGAGCTGGGCCTGCAGGCCCCCGGACAGGGTGAGACGCTCCCGCTGCAGCCCTCGCCCCGCCCCGGCCACCACCAGGGCCTGGGGCACCGGTGCCCCCTGCCGCTCCGCCAGCAGCCGCCCCCAGAGGGCCAGCACCAGGCGATGCTCGCGGGTGAGGTTGCGGCCCTGGCGACCCAGCACCGGCCGGTAGGCATGCTCACCCCACACGCTCGGCCCACTCACCCGCTCCAGCAGAGCCGGGTGGGCCTGGAGCTCAATGCCGCCAGGACCGGGCGAGCGCAGCCGCAGTCCCACCACACCGGGCGCGCCGGCGGCGCAGGCCGCCACACCATGGCCGGGACGCTGGGGCAGCAGGCTCTGGAAACTGGCCAGCTGGTCGCTCAGGGCCAGGGCCCGGTGGGCGGTCCAGAGGCGCTCGCCGGGATCGCCATGCCGATCCAGCCAGGCCCGGCGCCGGCAGCGCAGCCAGCTGCGCAGCAGCCGGTCGGTGATCACCTTCTGAACCATGGGATCAGCCTGAACCATGGGATCAGCCCGCAACGCAGCCTGGATGGGCCGGCCGCCCCGCCGGAGCAGAATCAGCCTGTTCCAGCCTGATGCACCGATGGCCTCTGCCCCCCTGCCCCTGGAGGCGGCCCCAATCGCCTTCGGCACCGACGGCTGGCGCGGCCTGCTGGGCGTGGACATCACCGTGGAGCGTCTGCTGCCGGTGGCCGCCGCCGCCGCCGCGGAA
>Ga0079299_1000414_pt1 | contig 10567 bp, 3 predicted proteins | sample Wag4_2014_7_11_2_FD_76334 | JGI IMG/M metagenome (GOLD analysis project Ga0079299, IMG submission 76334) | Lake water microbial communities from Ohio, USA - Utica-2 Time Series LW 2014_7_11 | ecosystem: Environmental > Aquatic > Freshwater > Lake | place: USA: Ohio | collected 2014-07-11
GGAGCTGGTGGTCGCCACCGTGCAGCAGGCCTGGGGTGATCCCAGCCGCGACATGATCGGCGACAGCCAGCTGGCCTGGCTGCAGCAGCAGCTGGCCACCTCCACCGCCGCCTGGCAGGTGCTGGGGCAGCAGACCCTGATGCAGACCATGGCCGTTCCCGCCGAACTGCTGCTCAACGCCGGTGATCCCAGCCTGCTCGACAAGTACGCCGCCCCGCTGCAGAAGCTGGCCACCGGCACCGCCCTTGCCGATCTCACGCCTGCGGAGCAGGCCCTGTTCGCCGAGGCCGGCAAGATCCCCTACAACCTTGATGCCTGGGATGGCTACGGCGTGGAGCGGGAAACGATCCTGCAGAGCGCCCTGGCCCTGGGCAAGCGGCTGATCAGCCTCGCCGGCGACACCCACAACGCCTGGGCCGGCGTGCTCGACACGATGAGCCCTGGCACCCAGCCCGCCGGCACGGTGGCGGGGGTGGAATTCGCCACCCCGGGCGTGACCTCCCCTGGCCTTGAACGGGTTCTTGCCGGCGCTGACGCCTACATCCGGGCGTTCTATCCCGCCGTGGATGGCCTCGATGGCCTGTTCACCGGCTATGTGAACGGGCTGAGCTACGCCGATACCAATCGCCGCGGCTTCCTCGATCTCACCGTTTCAACGGATGAGGCAGTCGGCACATTTGTCTTCCTCGATGGCGTCAATCCCCAATCCGGGCAAACCCAGTGGGCCAGTGAGACCGTGATCGCCGGAAACGACTTCAGCCTCAGCGTCCAGCCGGAGGCCACCCCGGAGATCCGCTGGCAGCCGGACTGGAGCGAACTGGATCTGGTGTTCGGCCTGGCGATTGACAGCGCCGGCGGCCAGACCCTGCTCGACCCCGCCGCTTTCGCCACCCTGCCCCGGAGCGGCGTGCAGCTCGCCGATGTGACCGTGCTGGGCTCGGAGGCGGGCGAGCGCATCTTCGCTGGGATCGGCTCCCTGGTGGATGGCGCCGGCGGCGGCGACACGCTGTTCAACACCGACAGCCAGGGCGACAACCGGCTGGTGGGCGGCAGCGGGGGTGACCGGCTGTTCCTGCGGCCGGTGCATGATCAGGTGATCGGTGGCCAGCTGTTCAGCGATGCCGCGACCTTCGGCCTGCCGCTCTTCACGGCCCTGGTCGACCGCGAGCGCGACAGCTTCCTGATCGATGGCGGTGATCCGGGCACGGCGCCCAGCCTGCAGATCCTCGACTACGAGCCGGCTGTCGACCAGTTGCTGGTCGACGGCGTGGTGCCTGCGGGCGATTGGGCAGCGGTGCGCCAGCAGCTGCAGGCCCTCAACGTGACCGTCAACGCCGCACCCCAGCTCAGCGGTACACCGATCTCCATCCCGATCGAGCCCGGCACCACCCAGACCCTGGATCTGAGCCCGTTCGCCAGCGACGCCGATGGCGACAGCCTGCAGCTGCTCAAGCTGAGCGGACCGGCCTGGATCAGCGCCGCCGGCACCAGCCTCTCGCTGAGCGCTCCCGCCGATCTGAGCGCCGAGCAACTGGCCGCCACCGAACTGGTGCTGGCCTTCAGCGACGGCCAGGCGGTCGCCGATTTCACCCCTGCCCTGAGCCTGGCTGAACCGCCCCCGCCGCTGCCCGTGCTGGCGATCGCCGCCACCGATGCCGACCGCCCCGAAGGCAACGCCGGCGCCACACCCTTCAGCTTCACGGTCAGCCGCAGCGGCGACACCACCGCCACCAGCACCGTCGCCTGGAGCCTGGCTGGCAGCGGCAGCGGCCCCGCCGACGCCCTCGACTTCAGCGGCGGCACCCTCCCGGCCGGCACCCTCACCTTCGACCCCGGGCAGACCAGCCAGATCCTCAGCATCGAGGTGGCCGGCGACACCGAGGTGGAGGCCGATGAAGCCTTCACGGTCAGCCTTGCCACGCCCAGCGGCGCCGAACTCGACAGCGCCGCCAGCGCCGCCGCCGGCATCATCCGCAACGACGACACAGCACCAACGCCGCTGCCCGTGCTGCGCATCAGCGCCACCGATGCCAACCGACCCGAAGGCAACGCCGGCGCCACACCCTTCAGCTTCACGGTCAGCCGCAGCGGCGACAGCACCGGCGTCAGCCGCGCCACCTGGACGGTGGAACGCAGCGAAGCGCCCACGGTGAATGCCGCCGACTTCGCCGGCTCTGCCTTGGCCAGCGGCCTGGTGCGCTTCCAGGCCGGTGAGACCGAGCAGACCATCCGTGTGAGCGTGCGGGGCGATCTGGACGGGGAAGCGAATGAGCGCTTCAGCGTGACCCTCAGCGCACCCAGCGGCGCCAACCTCGCCAGAGCGGCCGCCACAGGCACCATCGGCAACGACGACCTGATCGGCACCGCCCGCCCCGATCGGCTCAGAGGCAGCGATGCAGCGGAATACATCAATGGTCTGGCCGGTCAGGACCGCCTGACCGGGGGCCGGGGGCCGGATCTGTTCGGCTTCGCCTATGGCGATTCCCGCCTGCGCACGCCGGATCTGATCACCGATTTCCGCTTCGGCGACGACCGCATCGCCATCTTCAGAGGCAGCAGCGACACCCCGGCCACGCCGGCTCGCTTCAGCCGCGCCGCCAACAACCGCACGGCCGCCACGCTCAAGGATCTCGCCGCTGCCGTGTTCGCCGATGCGGATGGCAATCGCCGGGGCGATCAACCCCTGGAACCGGCAGCGGCTGCCCTGGTGGTGTCCACCAACAGAGCCATTGCCGGCACCTACCTGCTGATCAACGACAACCGCGCCACGGCCAGCTTCAGCTCTGATCTGCTGGTCAACATCAGCGGAGCCACGGGCCCGCTGCCGGCCCCCGGCGCCAATCCGGTCGGCGCACTCTTCGTCTGATCCACCAGGCCAGCGGCTGACCAGACCTGCCTACAGTCTGCACAGCCGCTCCCGGTGCCGATGGCTGCCGCCCCAGCTGCTCCCACGAGTGCAGCCCCCCGCCTCACCCTCCAGTGCGCGCCGATCGGGGCTGACACCACCACGATCCGCTCCCTCGACTGGGATCGCAGCCGCTTCGACATCGAATTCGGTCTGCGCAACGGCACCACCTACAACAGCTTCCTGGTGCGGGGCGAGCGCACCGCCCTGATCGACAGCAGCCACCTCAAGTTCGAAGCCACCTGGCTGCCGCTGCTGCGCGAGCAGATCGATCCGAAGGCCATCGATCACCTGATCGTGAGCCACACCGAACCGGATCACTCCGGCCTGATCGGCCCCCTGCTGGAGCTCAACCCCGAGATCGAGATCGTGGCCTCCAAGGTGGCGATCCAGTTCCTGGAGAACCAGGTGCACCGGCCGTTCAAAAGCCGCGCCGTGAAGAGCGGCGAGGCGCTCGATCTGGGCACCAACCCCGAAAGCGGCGTGGCCCACCGCTTCGAGTTTCTGAGCGCACCGAATCTGCACTGGCCCGACACGATCTTCTCGTTCGACTACGGCACCGGCATTCTCTACACCTGCGACGCCTTCGGCCTGCATTACTGCTCCGACGACCTGTTCGACGTCGACCCGGGCGCCATTGCCCCCGATTTCCGCTTCTACTACGAGTGCCTGATGGGCCCCAATGCCCGCAGCGTGCTGCAGGCAATGAAGCGGATGGATGGGCTGCCGGCCATCCACACCATCGCCGTGGGCCACGGGCCCCTGCTGCGCGAGCACCTCTCCCTGTGGCTCGACGACTACCGCAGCTGGAGCTCTGAGCGCAGCACCGGCGAGGCTTATGCAGCGGTTTGCTACGTGAGCCAGTACGGCTTCTGCGACCGGCTCAGCCAGGCCCTGGCCCGCGGCATCCAGAAAGCCGGCGCCGCCGTGCAGCTGGTGGATCTGCGCGCCACCGACCCCCAGGAACTCAGCGCCCTTGTGGGCGAGGCCAGCGCCGTGGTGGTGCCCACCTGGCCCGCGGCCGCCGACGCCGACCTGCAGGCCTCGATCGGCACCCTGCTGGCGGCCCTCAAGCCCAAGCAGTGGGTTGCCTGCTACGACGCCTTCGGCGGCAACGACGAACCGATCGACACCGTGGCCGGCCAGCTGCGGGCCCTGGGCCAGAAGAGCGCCTTCGAGCCCCTGCGCATCCGCCAGGTGCCCCAGACCGGCGACTACCAGCGCTGCGAGGAGGCCGGCACCGACCTGGGCCAGCTGCTCACCAAGGCCAGGACGATCGCAGCGATGAAAGCGCTCGACGGCGATCTCGACAAGGCCCTCGGCCGCCTGTCCGGAGGGCTGTACGTGGTGACGGCCCGCCAGAGCGACAGCGAGGGCGGCATGCGCAGCGGCGCGATGGTGGCGAGCTGGGTGAGCCAGGCCAGCTTCGAGCCCCCTGGCATCACCGTGGCCGTGGCCAAGGACCGGGCGATTGAAGCCCTGCTGCAGGTGGGCGATCGCTTCGTGCTCAACATCCTGCGTGAGGACAACCACCAACAGCTGCTGCGCCACTTCCTCAAGCGCTTCCCCCCCGGCGCCGACCGCTTCGCCGGCATCAGCACCCTCGATGGCGCCGCCGCCGGCGGCCCAGTGCTCGGCGACGCCCTGGCCTTCCTGGGCTGCCGGGTGGCCCAGCGGCTGGAGGGTCCGGACCACTGGATCATCTACGCCGTGGTGGAGGAGGGCAACGTCGCCGATACGGAAGCCTCCACGGCGGTTCACCACCGCAAGGTGGGGAACCACTACTGATGGCCTCCTCCACGGCCGCAGCGGCGGTCACTCCCGATCGCCGGGTGATCCGGATCCCCCTCGACGAGGGGCTGGTGTGTCTGCGGGGCCTGAGCCCCAAGCGCCTGCGCTTCGAGGTGGAGTACGGCCTGGAGCGCGGCACCACGGCCAACAGTTTTCTCTTCCTGGGCGACACCACAGCCATCGGCCAGCACGTCGAGGGCCATCCCCTGCCACCGGTGCTGGTGCACCCCCCCGGCGCCTCGTTCGCTGAGCCCTACCTGGAGCAGCTGGCGGCGCTGATCCCGGCCGAAGCGGCCCTGAAGGTGGTGGTGGGCCACGTCAACCCCAACCGGGTGGCGCTGCTGCGCCAGCTGGCGGTGCGTTGGCCGGCGTTGATGCTGGTGGCCTCCAACACCGGCGCCAAGCTGCTCTCCGAGCTCTGGTGCCAGCAGAAGCCCACGAAACCCGGCGAGTCAGCCTCCCCGGGTGCCCCGGCGATCCCGCCCCTGCCTCCGGTCGACGTGGTGAAACAGGAGGCCAGCCGGCCCCTGGGCCACAGCCATGTGCTGCGGCTGATCCCGGTGCCCACCCCCCGCTGGCCCGGTGGCCTGATGGCCTTCGAGGAGAGCACGGGCCTGCTGATGAGCGGCAAGTTCTTCGCCGCCCACCTCTGCAGCGAGGCCTGGGCCGAGGCCAACCGCAGCAGCACCGAAGAAGACCGTCGCTACTACTACGACTGCCTGATGGCAGCGATGGCCCGCCCGGTGGAAGCGGTGGTGGATCGGCTGGATGAACTCGACATCCGCACGATCGCCCCGGGCCACGGTCCCGCCATCGCCCAGAGCTGGCGCAGCCTGCTGGCCGACTACCGCCGCTGGGGTGAGCGTCAGGAACAGGCCAGGCTTTCGGTAGCCCTGCTGTTTGCCAGCGCCTACGGCAACACTGCTGCCATCGCTGACGCCCTGGCCCAGGGGATCGCCCGCACCGGCGTACGCGTGGAGAGCATCAACTGCGAATTCACGCCGCCCGAACAGCTGCTGGCGGCGATCCGAGCCTGTGATGCCCTGCTGATCGGCTCCCCCACCCTGGGAGGCCATGCCCCCACGCCGATCGTCTCGGCCCTGGGCACGGTGCTGGCCGAGGGGGATCGCAGCAAGCCCGTGGGCGTGTTCGGCAGCTTCGGCTGGAGCGGCGAAGCGCTGGAGTTGCTGGAGAACAAGCTGCGCGATGGCGGCTTCAGCTTCGCCTTTGAGCCGATCAAGGTGAAGTTCAGCCCCGATGCGGCCACGATCAAAACCATCGAGGAAACAGGCACCGCCCTGGGCCGCCAACTCAAGGCCTCCCAGCGGCGCCAGGAACGGCGCACAGCCGCCGGTGGCCTCAGCGAGAGCCGCACCGGTCCGGCGATCCAGGCCCTCGGCCGGGTGGTGGGCTCCCTGTGCGTGCTCACCACCCGGAAAGGGGAGGGCGAGAGCCAGCTCAGCGGTGCCATGGTGGCCAGCTGGGTGAGCCAGGCCAGCTTCAGCCCACCGGGCTTCACCGTGGCCGTCGCCAGGGACCGCGCCGTGGAGGCCCTGCTGCATGTGGGCGATCGCTTTGCCCTGAATGTGCTGGCGGCCGGCCGGGAGAGTGGGCCGATGAAGCAGTTCCTCAAACCCTTTCCCCCCGGCGCCGACCGCTTCGCTGGCCTGGCGCTGGAAGCCAGCCCCGGCGGCCAGCCGGTCCTGCCCGAAGCCCTGGCCTGGCTGGAGGCCAGCGTGCAGCAGCGCATGGAATGCGGTGACCACTGGCTGCTCTACGCCCGGGTGGAACAGGGCGGCGTGCTGGATGCCACCGGCCTGACCGCCGTGCACCAGCGGCGCAGCGGCGGCAGCTACTGAGCGCCCACCAGGAAAGTGGACCAGCCAGGGCCATAGGCCGTTGCAACCGAGCGCGCCTGCCGCGCCGCGCGTTCACATCTCGCAAACCAAACAGGAAGGAAAACGGTGCGTCCGCCAGTGGTGCCTGACCGCTCGCTGCAATGAATCGATCCGGTTCACCGCAAGTTGATGGCCTCGCCCCAGCGGAGCAGCACCCCCCTCGCCGTGGTGCGCTATCGGGGGTTCGTGCTGATACCGCAGGCTGATCTGTCGTGGCTGGTGCAGCCGGAACGCAGCCCGATGGCGGTACTGCCCTTCCGCACCCCCACCAGCTCCCTGGCCGATGTGAAGGCTCTGGTTGACTGGCGTCTCGATCGCCAGGCCTCCTGACTGAACCTCAGGCGGCCTGAGGTGGGGGTGTGGGCTGGCCGCCACCGGCCTGAAAGGGAAGCACCAGGGTCGCCCAATGGTCAGGACGGGCTGGACGGCGCCGTCTGGGCTGGCGTACACCAAAGGGCACGCGCACCACGTTGGTATCAGGATCCGATGGCCCGTTGGTGCTGTTGGTCATGATGGTCCCCACACGAAATGAAGTGATGCCGAAACATCGGCGAACAGATTGACTGGGCGGATCGCGGGATCTGAAGAGTCGGTTCTGGCTGCTCTCCGAGAATCACCGGATCGGGCAGGCTGGCGATCGACAGGGCGATCAATTGAGGGCTGTGCAGCAGGTTGAGCGGCGGGTTCAGCAGCTGAGTGATGCGCCAGTGTAGTGATGCTGGGTTAACGATTCAATCTCATCAGGGTGCTCTCATCAGGGTGCTCTGATCAGGGCGTTCTCGTTCTGATCAGAGTGTTCTCTTCAGGGGGGTGAAACGAGGGCGTAGACCAAGGCACAGGATCAGGGCGCTGAAGCCAAGCGAGAGGGTGGTTGGGTTGGGGGGCCGCTTGGGCGGACGCCCTGTTCCGGTGAGCGCAGTGTGCCCGTGCAGGGCTGACGGTGGTGTTGATGGTGAACAGGTGCTGGCGTTTGCCGGCGATGGTGACAGCGCCCTGCAGTTGCAGCAGATTGTGCAGGAAAAGCAAGCCCGGAAACGCAAAGAAATCCTGAGCCCCCTGATCGCCGCCACCTGCTGAGAGCGATCAATCTTGGGCATGGGCCTCAGGCAAGGCTCGGTGTGGGCTTGGGCGCAGCTGGTCCGGTGGAACCTGATTTCAGGCGGTCTGAGGACGTGCGATCTGAGAACGTCACTAAGAGAACGTCAATTGGAAGCCGTCAATCGGAAGCTGTGGCGGCCGCCAGTTCCTCAACCGAAGGACAGGTGCACACCAGATGACGGTCGCCATAGGCGTTATCGATCCGGGCCACCGCTGGCCAGAACTTGGCCACCTGTTGGTCCTCCCCTGCGGGGAAGGCGGCCTGGCTGCGGCTATAGCTCCGATCCCATGAATCTGCGGTCACGGCTGCCAGGGTATGGGGCGCCCGCTTGAGGGGGTTGTCGATCGGATCGCTCTGCCCCTGCTCGATCGCCGCCGCTTCCGCCCGGATCGCCACCATGGCAGCTGTGAACCGGTCGAGCTCGGCCAACGACTCGCTTTCGGTGGGCTCCACCATCATCGTGCCGGCCACGGGCCAGCTCACCGTGGGGGCATGGAAGCCGTAATCCATCAGCCGCTTGGCCAGATCATCCACCTCCAGGCCGCAGCTGCGCTTGAGCGGCCGCAGGTCGAGGATGCACTCGTGCGCCACCCGGCCGGTGGCGCCGCGGTACAGCACCGGGAAATGGGCTTCGAGGCGCTCGGCCAGCAGATTGGCCGAGAGCAGGGCCACCTGGCTGGCCTGACGCAGGCCTGATCCACCCATCATGCGGATGTACATCCAGCTGATCGGCAGGATCGAAGCGCTGCCCCAGCGGGCGGCAGACACGGGCCCCACCGTTTCGCCGGCCTCCCCCCTGCCCTCGGGCAGGAATGGCAGCAGATGGGCGGCCACGGCGATCGGCCCCACGCCGGGGCCACCGCCGCCGTGGGGAATGCAGAAGGTCTTGTGCAGATTGAGGTGACACACGTCGGCGCCGTACTCGCCAGGGCGGCAGAGCCCCACCTGGGCGTTGAGGTTGGCGCCATCGAGGTACACCTGACCGCCATGGGCGTGCACCAGCGCACAGATGCGGCGGATACCGGTTTCAAACACACCGTGGGTGGAGGGATAGGTGACCATCAGGGCCGCCAGGTCGCCGGCATGGGCGATGGTCTTGGCCTCCAGATCGGCCAGATCGATGTTGCCCTGGTCGTCGCAGTCCACAGCCACCACCTGCATGCCCGCCATCACGGCGCTGGCGGGATTGGTGCCATGGGCACTGGTGGGGATCAGGCACACCCGCCGATGGCCCTCACCGCGGCTGCGGTGCCAGGCGCGGATCGCCAGCAGACCGGCATATTCGCCCTGGGAGCCGGCATTGGGCTGCAGCGACACGCCGGCAAAACCCGTGATCGCGGCAAGCCAGCCCTCCAGCTGCTCCACCAGACGCCGGTAGCCAGCGGTCTGCTCGGCGGGAGCGAAGGGATGGAGCTGGCTGAAGGCGGGCCAGCTCACCGGCGCCAGTTCGGCGGCAGCGTTCAGCTTCATCGTGCAGCTGCCGAGGGGGATCATGCCGTGCACCAGCGACAGATCCCGGCTGGCCAGGCGCTGGATGTAGCGCAGCAGCTCCGTCTCGCTGCGATAGCGGTGAAACACCGGCTGGGGAAGCCAGCTGCCGCTGCGGCGCGGCAGGCCGGCCTGGCACCACTGCTCCTGCCAGGGGCCGCTCAGGCTGGGATCAGCAGGGGCCGGCCCTGCCGCTGCCAGCGCCGCCAGCAGCCGCTCCAGCTCCTGCTCCGTGCTGCACTCATCCAGGCTGATGGCCACCCCATCGGCCAACCGGCGCAGGTTGAAGCCTGCCGCCAGGGCTGCGGCCAGCAGGCTGTCGGGATCGGCAGCCGGGATCACCAGGGTGCCGAAACCAGGGCCAGGCTCGGGGACGAGACCCCTGCGGAGCAGACCATCAGCCAGCAGCTGGCGGAGCTCGGCGATGCGGGTGGCGATGGCGGTGAGACCATCCGGGCCGTGATGCACGGCATAGAAACCGGCCATCACCGCCAGCAGTACCTGGGCCGTGCAGATGTTGCTGGTGGCCTTGTCGCGGCGGATGTGCTGCTCGCGGGTCTGCAGGGCCAGACGCTGGGCTGGCCGGCCCTCAGCATCACGGCTCTGGCCGACCAGGCGTCCGGGGATCTGACGTTTGTAGGCCTCCCGGGTGGCGAAGAAGGCGGCATGGGGGCCGCCGCAGCCTGGGGGCACCCCGAAGCGCTGGGCACTGCCGACGGCGATGTCGGCACCGAGGTCCCCCACCGGCGCCAGCAGCACCTGGGCGAGCGGATCGATCGCCACCGTGCTCACCACGCCGGCCTCAGCAGCGACCGCCAGCAGGGGCTGGGGGTTCCAGAGGCGGCCGCGGTTGCCGGGCAGCTGCAGCAGCAGCCCGAAGGCATCGGCCGGCAGCAGTGCTTCCGGCCCGCCGGTTTCAGCAGCGGCCCTGGCGGAGAGGGCCTCGGCATCCACCAGCTCCAGGGCGATGCCCAGGGGTTCGGCGCGGGTGCGCAGCACGGCCAGGGTCTGGGGGAAGACCTGCCGGTCGACCAGGAAGCGGCGCGCAGCGGGACGCCGCCCCACCGCCAGCGCCAGGGCCATCGCCTCGGCGGCCGCGGTGGCCTCATCGAGGAGCGATGCGTTGGCGATCGGCAGACCGGTGAGCTCGCTGATCAGGGTCTGGTAGTTGAGCAGGGCCTCCAACCGCCCCTGGGCGATCTCCGCCTGATAAGGGGTGTAGGCGGTGTACCAGGCGGGATTTTCGAACACGTGCCGCTGCAACAGCGCCGGCGTGGCGGTGGCGTAGTACCCCTGGCCGATCAGGCTGCGCACCACCCGGTTGGCGCTGGCGATCTCCGCCAGCTCGCCCAGGGCCACGGCTTCGTCGCAGGGGGCGGGCAGCCC
>Ga0079299_1000416_pt1 | contig 10559 bp, 9 predicted proteins | sample Wag4_2014_7_11_2_FD_76334 | JGI IMG/M metagenome (GOLD analysis project Ga0079299, IMG submission 76334) | Lake water microbial communities from Ohio, USA - Utica-2 Time Series LW 2014_7_11 | ecosystem: Environmental > Aquatic > Freshwater > Lake | place: USA: Ohio | collected 2014-07-11
GCCTACCCCCATGTCCCCCGGCCGCTGGAGCCGGTGCTGGAAACACTGCGTGGTGACCTGCAACGGCAGGGAGTCCACCCCTACAGCCTCCCCCTGAGCTGGAGCGAGAGCGCGGAGGATCCCACGGGCGATGCCGAGCTGTTCGGCCTCGAGCGGGCCCTGGCCCCCTCCAGGCCGGGGGCGATTCCGGCGGTGTTGCGCAGTGGGGCGCTGGTGGAGGCCCTGCATGTGGATGCCTCCGGCCAGGAGGTGAAGGCCGTGGAGGTACGCATCGGCGACGACCGCTGGCTGTTCCAGGGCCAGTTGGTGGTGCTGGCTGCCGGCGCCATCAACAGTGCCGCGATCCTGCTGCGCTCCGGCCTGGCCAACGGTTCGGGCCAGGTGGGCCGCAACCTGATGAAGCCCCAGCTCACGGCGATCCTGCAGCGGGCCAGCACCCCGAATTCGGGGCGCTATGCCCCAGCCCTCGGTGTCACCGACTACTACTGGGGCGACAAGAACGTCGATTACGCCCTGGGTTCGATTCGTAACGGTGGCGGCGTGCTGCAGGATCCGCTGTTCGCCGAATCGCCGCCGCTGCTGTCGCTGGTGAGCCGGCTGCTGCCCGATGGGGCGCTGGAGTGGTTGGCTGACCGCTCGATCACCTGGTGGGCGATGACGGCCGTGCTGCCCGACCCCGACAACCGGGTGACGGTGAAGGGCGATCGCATCGACGTGGCTTACATCGCCAACAACCGCGAGGCCCACGACCGGCTGGTGTACCGCTGGCTGGACACGATCCAGAAGACTGAGGCTGACCCCCTCACCGAGGTGGTGCAGCGGGCGCCGATCTATCCCCGCGGCGAAGCGCCCCTGAGCGTGATGGGATTCGCCTGCGGCACCTGTCGGATGGGCAGCGATCCCGCCAGCTCGGTGGTGGATCTGCAGGGTCGCTGCCATGAACTGGCCAACCTCTGGATCGCCGATGCCAGCGTCTTCCCCAGTTGTCCAGCTGTGGGTCCGGGGCTGACGGTGATCGCCCATGCCCTGCGGCTCAGTGAGCAGCTGCTGCTTGCGTTGCAATGACCGCCGATCCGGCTGAGGCCAGCGGCTCTGCCCAGCCAAGTTCGGAAGCCCGGCGCATGGCCGAGCGCGACAACGGCCTGGCTCCCTGGAGCCTGTGGGGCAGTTACTTGTCCGATCGCCAGTGGGGCACCGTGCGCGAGGACTATTCCGCCGATGGCGATGCCTGGCAGTCGTTTCACCACGATCACGCCCGCTCGCGGGTGTATCGCTGGAGAGGAGATGGCCTGCTCGGCCTCTGCGATGAGCAGTGCCGGCTGTGTTTTTCCCTGGCCCTGTGGAACGGCCAGGATCCGATCCTCAAGGAGCGGCCCTTCGGCCTGGGCAATCCCGAGGGCAACCACGGCGAAGACCTCAAGGACTACTACTTCCACATCGCCAACACCCCCACCCACAGCTTCATGCGGGGGCTGTACTAGTACCCCCAGGCCCGTTTCCCCTATGAGCAGCTGGTCGGGGAGAACGGCCGTCGCAGCCGCGACCAGCCGGAATACGAGCTGGTGGATACGGGAATCTTCAATGAGAGTCGCTATTTCGATGTGTTCTTCGAGGTGGCCAAGGCCTCGCCCACCGATCTGCTGATCCGTATCCGGGCGATCAACCGCGGGCCCGATGCCGCTCCCCTCGCCCTGCTGCCCACGATCTGGCTGCGCAACACCTGGGCCTGGGGCTACCCCGATCAAACCCGTGAACCGATGCGGCTGCAGGGGACCGGCTGATCACCCCCAGCCTGTCCGATCTGGAGCCCTATGAGCTGCTGCTCAATGGCCCGGCCCAGTGGCTGTTCACCGATAACGAAACCAACACTGAGCGTCTGTACGGCCAAGCCAATCGCACGCCCTTCCAGAAGGACGGCTTCCACCGCTTCCTGATCGAGGGTGAGCAGGGGGCCGTCAACCCCGGCGGTGAAGGGACCAAGGCGGCGCCATTGCTCCAGCACACCCTGCAGCCCGGCGAGACCTGGGCCGTGGAGCTGCGGCTGCGGGCCCTGGCGGCCCCGGACCAAGGCTGCGCCGGCGCTCACGAGGCTGCTGATCCGGCCCCCTTCGGTGATGCCTTCAACGCCCTGTTCGCGGCCCGCGAGCAGGAGTGGCAGGCCTCCATGGAGCATTGTCTCCCCGGGCTCTCAGCGGAGGATCGGTTGATCCACAGCAGTGCCCTGGCGGGTTTTGCTCTGGTGCAAGAAGTACTACGGCTGGAGCGTGCTGCGCTGGCTGGAGGGGGATCCCACCCAGCCGCCGCCGCCGCCGGAGCGCCGCCACAGCGAGACAGCCCGTTGGAGCCGCCTGCACGCCCACGATGTGATCGCGATGCCGGATGCCTGGGAGTACCCCTACTTCTGCCAGTGGGACCTGATGTTCCACGCCGTGTCGTTCGCGATCGTGGATCCGGCCACGGCCAAGCAGCAGTCGATGCTGCTGCGCTCGCCCCACTACACCGCCCCCAACGCCCAGACGCCGGCTTACGAGTGGGCCCTTTCCGATCCCAACCCGCCGATCGGCGCCTGGGCGGTGATGCGCATCTTCCAGATCGAGCGCAAGCAGGCCGATGGCACGGCCGACTTCGCCTACCTGCGGGCCGCCCTGCGCAAGCTGTTGCTGGAGTACGGCTGGTGGGCCAACCGCAACGACCGCTCCGGCGACAACGTGTTTGAGGGTGGCTTTCTCGGTCTCGACAACATCGCCGGGTTCGATCGCCGCTTCCCGCTGGCGGATGGCAGCCGCATCGAGCAGTGCGATGGCACGGCCTGGATGGCCTCGCTCAGTCTCAACCTGCTCAACATCGCCGTGGAGCTCAGTCGCGACGAGCCCGAATACGCCGATCTCTGCGAGCGCTTCGTCTACGACTTCGTGAAGCTGGCGGTGACTCTCAACTTCGACGATGCGCGCGGCTACCTCAACTGGGATGAGCAGGATGGCTTCTACTACGACGTGATCAAGCGGCCCGATGGCAGCACCGACTACCTGCGCACCCGCTCTGTTTCGGGTCTGATCCCCCTGCTGGCGGTGGCCAGCTTCGATGTGCAGACGGTGGAGCGCCTGCCGGTCCTGGATGTGCTCAAAAGCATGGCCTGGTTTGTGCACGAGCGCACCACACCCACGTGGCTGCAGAGCAATCTGGGCCGCTGGCACAACGATCGCCTCCTGTTCACGCTGGTTCCGGAAGAACGGCTGCGCAGGATCTGTGAGCGCCTCTTCGATGAGGACGAGTTTCTTTCTTCTTACGGCATTCGCGCCCTCTCCAAGGTCTACGAGTCCAATCCCTATCACTTCACAGAAGGTGTTGAAAGTCAGGTGCTCGCCGACAGCCCGGCCGACAGCCCGGTGGCGATGTTCGGCGGAAATTCCAACTGGCGCGGGCCGGTGTGGATGCCGATCAATTTCCTGCTGATCGAGTCGCTGCAGAAGTTTGCCCACTTCTACCGCGACAGCTTCAAGGTGGAGTTTCCCACCCGCTCCGGCAACTGGATCAACCTCTGGGATGCCTCGCTGCAGCTGCAGAAACGGCTGGTGGGCATCTTCCGGCGTGATGCCCTGGGCCGGCGTGTGTTCAACGGCGATGTTGACCTTTTCCGGAATGATCCCCACTGGCGTGATCTGCTGTTGTTCAACGAGTATTTCCATGGTGACAATGGCCGCGGTGTGGGTGCCTCCCACCAGACCGGCTGGAGCGCTGTGGTGGCCAAGATGATCCATCAGCTGCATCGTTATCCCACCGGTTGAGGGGGTTTCCACCTCGATTGGCGATCACGATCCGTTCCTCTGTTTGTTTCCCGATGTCTGTGGTGTCTCCGTCTGCGGTGTCGTCCCAGGATCTGCTCACCGGCATCCACAGTTCGCCGCTGCCCGTTGCTGAGCAGCAGCAGGTGGCCGATGGTGCTCACTTCGATGTGGTGATCATCGGCAGTGGTGCCGGTGGCGGCACCCTGGCGCGCACCCTGGCTGCCTCGGGCCTGAAGATCCTGGTGCTGGAGCGGGGCGACTGGCTGCCCCAGGAGCCCCAGAACTGGGATGCGGAGGAGGTGTTCCAGAAGGGCCGCTACGTGTCGAAGGACACCTGGTTTGACAAGCACGGCAAGCCCTTCCAGCCGGGCAGCCATTACTTCGTGGGTGGGGCCACCAAGATGTATGGCGCCGCCCATTTCTGGCTGCGCCAGCAGGATTTCGAGGAGCTGGTGCACTTCGACGGCATCTCGCCGGCCTGGCCCCTGCGCTACAGCGATTTCGAGCCCTGGTACCAGCGGGCCGAGGAGATGTACCACGTGCACGGCCTGCGCGGGGAGGATCCCACCGAGCCCCCCTGCAGTGGGCCCTACCTCCATCCCCCGATCGCCCACGAGCCCCGCATCCAGAAGTTGGTGGATGACCTGCGGGCCGCGGGCTGCACCCCTCCCACGCCCCCAGTGGCGTGATGCTGGATGAGGCCAACCTGGCCTTCAGCCGCTGCCGCAAGTGCAACTGCTGCGATGGCTTCCCCTGTCTTGTGCACGCCAAGAGCGATGCCGATGTGCTGGGCATGCGGCCGGCCCTGGCCAGCAGCAACGTGTCGCTGCTCACCCGCACCGAGGTGCGCCGCCTGGTCACCGATGCCAGCGGCCGCAGTGTGACGGCAGTGGAGCTGCTGCGCGACGGCGAGCCCCTGCGGGTGAGCGGCGATGTGGTGGTGGTGAGCTGTGGCGCGGCCAACAGCGCCCGGCTGCTGCTGATGTCGGCCAACGACCGGCACCCGCGCGGGCTGGCCAACGGCTCCGACCAGGTGGGCCGCAACTACATGTTCCACAACAGCAAGGCGATGGTGGCCCTGGCCCATGAGCCGAACATCACCGTGTTCCAGAAAACGATCACGGTCAACGACTGGTATCTGGGGGGCGCCGACCTCGACTACCCGATGGGCAACATCCAGATGACCGGCAAGACCAACGGCCAGATCATGAAGGGCTATGCGCCACTGGAAACCTTCCTGATGCCCGGCTGGTCGATGGACAAGATCGCCGAGCATGCCCTGGATTTCTGGATCTCCTCCGAAGATCTGCCGGATCCCGACAACCGGGTGACGGTGGATGGCCAGGGGCAGATCCATCTCAGCTATACCCCCAACAATCAGACCGCCGCCCAGCGGCTCTACGGCCGGCTGACCGGGATGCTCGACCAGCTCTACCTGCGCAACCACCTGGTGGAGCGTCAGATCTACATCAAGAGCACCATGAGCATCGCCGCCGTGGGGCGTCAGGCGGGCACCTGCCGCTTCGGCAGCGATCCGGCCAGCTCTGTGCTGGATCTCCACTGCAAGGCCCACGAGCTCGACAACCTCTACGTTGTCGACACCAGCTTCATGCCCACCATCGGTGCGGTGAATCCCTCCCTCACGGCCATTGCCAATGCGCTGCGGGTGGGTGAGCATCTGCGCGAACGGTTGCTGGCCTGAGCTTCTCTGTCCCTCAGCCCCGGGAGGGCTCTCTGATGATCCGGCAGTTGATCCGGCGGCTTGTCCAGCTCGCCCTGCTTGGCGTGTTGGTGGGCATCGCCTGCTGGCCGTTCAACCTGCTGGATCGCTGGCAGGACGCCCTGCTGCGTCAGTTGCCCTCGTTCAGCGGCAAACCCTGGCACCCATACACCGTGCTGCTCGCCTGCGCACCCCTGGTGGCCGTGCCGGTGCTGCTGACGCTCCAACGCGGAGTGTGGGCCGGCGGCGCGGGATCCGGCATCCCCCAGACCATGGCCAGCGTGGAGGATCCAGCCCAAGCACCACGCCTGCTGGGCCTCCGGCCCACGCTGCAGCGCCTGGGCCTCTGGACCATTGCCACGCTGAGCCACCTGCACCACCGGTCCCTCCCGGCCCAGGGGCTGCGCAGCCGGTTTCCGCGTGTGCTGAGTGAGCTCGGCACGGCCGATCTGCTGGCTGTGTCCGCCGGAGCGGGCCTGGCCGGTGGCTTCGACACGCCGCTGATGGGGGTGGTGTTCGTGGCGGAGGAGTTCACCAACCGCTTCATGGCGCCGCTGGTGTGGCCGGCGCTGGTGGTCTGTGCCGTGGCGGCGGCCTTCAGCAACCTCACCGGTCAACCGGAATTCGCCCTGGGCATCCTGAACGTCCAGCCCAGCCAGCTCACCCAGATGGCCTGGGCGGTGCCGATCGGTGTGCTGGGCGGGCTGCTGGGTGCCGGTTTCGGCCGGCTGCTGCTGGCCCTCACCCGGCGCTTCCTGCGTCTGGCCAGGCGCCATTCCCTGGGGCTGGGTCTGGCCATCGGCGCGCTGCTGAGCCTGTTCCTGCTGGTGAGTGGCGGCTCCAGCGGCGGTGATGGCGAGGCGCTGATGGGCCAGCTGATCGCGGCGGAGGGTTCCCGTGCCACGGGCGGCGGGGGCCCACTGGGCGATCTGCTCACCCTGTTGCTGCGGGTAGTGGGACCGGCCATTTCCCTGGGGGCCGGTATTCCGGGCGGCCTGATCGATCCAGCCTTCGCCTTCGGCGCCCTGCTGGGTCGCGGTGTGGGTGGCCTGGTCGGTCTGACCGGCATGGGGCTGGCGCTGGGCATGGCGGCGGGGCTCGCCGGGGCGACCCAGCTGCCGGTGATGACCGTGTTGTTCGCCCTGCGTCTGGCCGGCGATCAACAGCTGTTGCCCGGGATGCTTCTGGCGGCAGTCCTGGCGGCGCTGGTGAGCCGTCTGATCGTGCCCCAGCCGATCTATCACGCCCTGGCCGAGGTGACCCGACCGGCGGCTTGACGGTGTTGCGCCTCAGCCGGCTGCATGGGATCGCTCACCCCGGTGAATGGGGCACTGCCGCGCACGCAGGCTGATCCGCAGCCCCATCCATCCAGGCCAGGCTCCGCAGGATCAGGGCCACCACGGTCTGGCGATGGCGAGGGGAGAACGGACCGCGGCGGCCGTTGTGGCCCATGCCGGCCACCACCTCCCTCTTCACCCGCCCCCCCAGGCGGGCCTTGTTCCAGTTGGAGAGGGGCAGCAGGGGGGAGCGGCCGGGAAACAGCAGCGGCCCGAGGGCGCCCACGGGATCGCGGCTGCCCACCACCATGGCGATGGCGGCCACCTGGTCGAGGCGCTGGTTGCCGCTGAACACGCCGCAGCAGGTGAGGATCTGCACCGGGCAGCGGCAGAGCACCTGCAGCACGTCGGCCATGCCCATGGCCATCTCGCCGCCGCCGCTGTAACCCAGCAGCACGATCCGCTGGCCGCTGCCCTGGCGAAGACCGGCCTCCACCAGCCGCTGGGCCACTTTCAGTGCCAGCTCGTAGTTGAGGATCGGCCCATAGCGCCGGTCGGCGGAGATGCCCACCTTGATCACGTTGTTGGCCTGCACCAGGGCCCCGCAGGTCCAGTTCACCAGCGGATTGGGGTGGCTCTCCTGCAGGGCGAACAGGCGCCGCCAGAACCAGCGACTGCCGGCATCGGCCGCCAGCTCCGCCGGACTGATTGTGTAGGTCTGCACCCCCTCGATCAGCTCGGTGCCAGCGGGGAGCTGGGCTCTCAGCTCCGCCAGCAGGGCCGCCACCCGCGGCGGGTGCTCCTCCGTGCTCTGGTGGATGCCGTCGAGATACACCACAAACCGATCGGCAGCCGTTGGGGTTTCGGCGGAGGCGGCCAGCGGCTGATCGGCCGGGGCGAACAGACTGGCCGGATCGGGCAGGCCCCCCAGCCAGCCGTTCCAGAAGGCGTACTGCCCGGCCACCGAGTAGATGCCCGCGAGCGGCACCAGCAGCCCCACCAGCCAGGCCAGCAGCAGGGCCAGCTCCTGCAGGTCGTTGCCGGGGTCCAGGCCCAGGCGCTCCAGCCCTCCCCGCACCAGGGCCGCGCCCACCAGCACAGCGCCGAGCACCAGGCAGCCGCTCAGGCTGATCCGCAGCCAGCGCCGCCCCAGGGCAAAGAAGCGGGTGGCCCGTCCTCTCATCGGCCCAGGGTGTCGGCCAGCCGCCGGTAGCCCCGCTGCCAGCCCTGGTAGAAAAGCGCGCTCACCAGCAGCAGGGCCAGGGCGTAGCCGGGGGTGGCCAGCGCCAGGGCCACTCCAGCCTCCAGATCGAAGCGGGCCTGCAGCAGGGCCACCACGTTCAGGTGGATCAGCACCCAGATGGTCACCGCGATCAGGTCGCTCACGTAGGGCGCCGCCACCAGCACGTAGAACACGCCGGGGAGCAGGGCGGCCCCCAGGCTCTCGAACAGCGCCCGGGGCTGCAGCGGCCCCTCCACCACCAGGGCGAGCAGCGCCATGTCCACCAGGGTGGCCAGCAGCAGGGCCACCGCCAGCACCAGGGCATCCAGCAGCAACTGCACCACGATCTGGCGCGGGGTGAGCTGGTTCGCCACCAGGGCGAACAGGTGGGCCAGCGACATCGATAGCCCCATCAGCAGCAGGATCTCGAAGCCGCGGTCTAGCTGCAGCAGCGAGTGGCCGAGGGCATCCAGTGCCGCTTCCAGTTCAGCCACGTTCTTCAGCCACCCTCGCCAGCCAAGCAGATCGGCACCAGGCCCATCAGCAGGGACGGGGTGGACCTGATCGCCCTAATTCTGGGCCGCTTCCACCAGCGCCGAGGGTGAGGCCAGTTCACGCCGTTCCAGACCCACTTCCACGCCCATGTGCTGCCCGGGCCGGCCGGTGATCACCAGGGCGGCCCGCTGGTTGGTGGCGATCTGCCACAGCCACTTGGTGAGCAGGGTGAGGCGGTTCTCGGTGTCGGGCATGAAGGCCAGGTGGGCGACGCCCCAGAGCAGCCAGCCGGGGAAGCCGCTCAGCCGCAGGCCGCGCAGGTCGGCCACGGCGTAGGTGCGGCCGATCACGGCCATGCTGCCGAAATCGGTGAAGCGGAACGGGGCGTGCTGGCGGTTCTGAATGCGGGCCAGGATGTCGCGGGCCACCCAGGTGCCCATCTGCACGGCCGGCCCGGCCATGCCGGGCAGGGGTTTGGCGTCGGCGGTGTGGCTGTAGCTGCACAGGTCGCCCACCACCCGGATCTCAGGATGGTCCGGGATCGAGAAGTCGGCCTGCACCACCACCCGGCCGCCCCGGTCCACCTCGCAGCCGGTCTGTTCCGCCAGCAGCTTGCCCAGGTGGGAGGCGCGCACACCCGCGGTCCAGCACACGGTGCCGCCTTCGATCGTGCGGGTGCTGGTGCTGCCATCAGCCCCTTTCTGGCTGAGGGTCACCCTGCCGCCCTCAATCGACTGCACCCTGCCGCCGAGCTCGAGCTCCACCCCCAGCGACTGCAGGTAGCTTCCGGCGGCCGCCGACAGGCTGGGATGCATGGCCCGCAGCACCCGCTCGCCCGGGTCGATCAGCACCACCTTGCTGTGGCTCGGGTCGAGTTGCTTGAACTCGTTGGCCACGGCGTTCTTCATCAGATCCACCACCGAGCCGGCCAACTCGCAGCCAGTGGGACCGGCGCCGATCACCAGCACGGTCTGCAGCAGCTGGCGGCGCTGGGGATCGGGGGTCTGCTCGGCTTCTTCCAGGGCCATCAGCACCCGCCGCCGGATCTCGTCGGCGTGTTCAATGATCTTCATCGGCGGCGCCTCGGGCCGCCACTCTTCATGGCCGAAGTAAGTGCTGCCGGAGCCGGTGGCCAGGATCAGGTGGTCGTAGCGGAAGCGCCGATCGTTGAACACCACCTCCTTGGCCGTGGGATCGATCTCCTCTACCTCCCCGAGCAGGATCTGGATGTTCGGGGCCTTGCCCAGCAGCTGGCGCAGGGGCGAGGCCACGTCGGCCTCCGACACCAGGCCTGTCGCCACTTGGTAGAGCAGGGGCTGGAAGAGGTTGAAGTTGCGCTTGTCGATCAGCGTCACCCGCACCGGCTTGCCCCGCAGGGCCTGGGCGGCCTTGAGCCCGGCGAACCCGCCGCCCACGATCACCACATGGGGCAGCTCGGCGCTGGTGTTCCCCGGTGGATCGAGTTCCAGGAAGAACCGTTCCGGCGCCATGGCTGCAGTGCTGTTGCCGTCAAGGTATGCACAACAGGGCGCTGCGGGTCATTGTGTGAGCGCTTCGGGGACCTGTCCCACCTCCGCCGGGCCCTTGCCAATCTGAGGGCAGTCGCTTCCCCGCCGTGATCCCTCCCCAGAAGCAGATGACCGGCATGCTCGGCCATCCGGTGGCCGAAAACCCGATCGATCGGATGTTCGATGCCGTGTATGGCCACTACGGACTGCCGTGGCAGTTCTGGAAGAACGACATCGCCACCGAAGCCGACCTGGCCCTGGCGGTGAAGGCGCTGCGGCCGCTGGGCTTTCGGGGCATGGGCATCACGGTGCCCTGGAAGGTCGCCGTGATCCCGCTGCTGGATGAGGTCGACGACGACGTGAAGGCGATCGGTGCGGCCAATTACCTCACGATCGAGAACGGCCGTTTGATCGGCCACAACAATGACGGCAAAGGGGTGGTGAAGGCGATCGAGAAGGTCACGCCGCTGGCGGGGCAGCGGGTGGTGATGCTGGGGGCGGGCGGCGCCGGCCGGGCCATGGCGGTTGAGCTGGCCTGGGCCGGTGTGGCCC
>Ga0079299_1000417_pt1 | contig 10532 bp, 11 predicted proteins | sample Wag4_2014_7_11_2_FD_76334 | JGI IMG/M metagenome (GOLD analysis project Ga0079299, IMG submission 76334) | Lake water microbial communities from Ohio, USA - Utica-2 Time Series LW 2014_7_11 | ecosystem: Environmental > Aquatic > Freshwater > Lake | place: USA: Ohio | collected 2014-07-11
AATAGCCGTTGGTGTCGGTGTAGGAGCTGCTGATGAGGTTGTCGTCGAGGTCGTAGTTCTCGGTGTAGGTATCCCACTCGGTTTCGGTGATCAGGCTGTAGCCGATCAGCGTGCCATGGTCGTTCGTGCGATCCAGGCGAACCGATGAAGGCGCATGAAGTTCATCCTGGGTCAGCTGTTCTTCGTCAGAAGGATCTGCCACGGTTGTCTTGGAACTGGCCATGGTCAACGGGGCAGGGCTGGTCATGGCTGGGAAGGGATCGTTGACGTTGGCTTAGGCCTTTGCTTTGGCTTTAAAATTGCCGTTGGCCTTGATCGGGTACGGGCAGAACGGTGCTTTCGAACAGGCACTTTGGCCATGCCTGCCACTGAGTCAGGCCAGGTCGGGCCAGCGGCGAAGGGCCGACCCTCAACAAGGTCAGGTTGTCATCACCCTAGTTCAGGCTTTCCTGTCTGGCCTCCTTCTGCAGGTCTGCAACAACCCGCATGTCCAGCAACCTGTTTTCACGCTGGCCTGTTGTCGGGTCGCCCGCGATCTGTTGTTCTGCTGGGGCAGTCCCCCCGGAACCGGAACTGGGCTGGCGGGCTTGCCAAGCCTGTGGCGCTGCGCATGTCCTGCCGGTTCACGGGAGCCGCAGCGATGCCAGCCTGCCCCGATCGGGATCGCGGTCATCCAGCAGCAGCAGCTCCACCTGCCAGGCGCCCGCAGGCCAGCGGCTCAGGCGACCCGGCCATTCCACCGCCAGCAGGGCTCCGCATGCCTGCGCCTCTTCCTCCTCCTGGGCGAGCAGTTCATCGGCGGCGGCGGGCTGCTCGAGGCGGTACAGGTCGAGATGGACCAAGGCCGTGGCTCTGCTGCCCGTGCTGCCGCCGTAGTGCTGGGCCAGGGCGAAGGTGGGGCTGGTGATCGGCTCAGCGATGCCCAGCTCCTCAGCCAGGCCCTGCACCAGGCAGGTCTTGCCGGCCCCGAGATCTCCGGATAAAAGCAGCACGATGCCGGTGCTCTGGGGTTGGCTGAGCCAGCGGGCCGCGATGCGCCGTCCAAGGGCCCGGGTGGCGGCCGCGTCCGCCAGCCGCAGGCTTTCGGGGTGGGCTGCAGGCTGATCGCGGTTCACGCGCCTCAGATCACTGTCTGTAGATTGCCTGTCCGCGAGCCCGAAGCCTCGGCGTCTCCGCAGAACCTTCCAATCCACGCCCTCCCAGTCGGGAGCGAGCCGTTCTTCCGGAGCCCAACCATGCTTGCCACCCACGCCGCGCCTGCGCTGCAGAGCACGAGCACCTATGTGATCGCCGACCTCGGCCTCGCCGATTTCGGTCGCAAGGAAATTGCGATCGCCGAAACCGAGATGCCGGGTCTGATGGCCCTGCGTCAGACGTACGGCGCCGAGCAGCCCCTCAAGGGCGCCCGCATCGCGGGTTCCCTGCACATGACGATCCAGACCGCCGTTCTGATCGAAACGCTGGTGGCCCTCGGCGCCGAGGTGCGCTGGGCCAGCTGCAACATCTTCTCCACCCAGGACCACGCTGCCGCCGCCATCGCTGCCGCCGGTATCCCGGTGTTTGCCTACAAGGGCGAAAGCCTGGATGAGTACTGGGCTTTTACCCACCGCATCCTCGAGTGGAGTGATGGTGGCAGCCCCAACATGATCCTCGATGACGGCGGCGATGCCACCGGTCTGGTGATGCTCGGCACCAAGGCTGAGAGCGATTCTTCCGTTCTCGACAACCCCGCCAACGAGGAAGAAACGGCGCTGTTCAACAGCATTCGCCAGAAGCTGGCGGCCCAACCGGGCTTCTACTCCCGCATCAAGGCCCAGATCCAGGGCGTGACCGAAGAAACCACCACCGGTGTGGCCCGTCTGTATCAGCTGCAGAAGAGTGGTGAGCTGCCCTTCCCCGCCATCAACGTTAACGATTCCGTCACCAAGAGCAAGTTCGACAACCTCTACGGCTGCCGCGAGTCGTTGGTCGACAGCATCAAGCGCGCCACCGACGTGATGGTGGCCGGCAAGGTGGCTCTGGTGCTTGGTTACGGCGATGTGGGCAAGGGTTCGGCCCAGTCGCTGCGAGGCCTCGGCGCCACCGTGATGATCGCCGAGATCGACCCGATCTGTGCCCTGCAGGCCGCGATGGAGGGCTATCGCGTGGTGCGTCTCGACGACGTGGTGCGCGATGTGGACATCTTCGTGACCGCCACTGGCAACTTCCAGGTGATCCGCCACGAGCACCTGATCCAGATGAAGGATCAGGCGATCGTGTGCAACATCGGCCACTTCGACAACGAGATCGATGTGGCATCGCTGAAGCAGTACCCCTGGGACAACATCAAGCCCCAGGTGGATCACATCACGCTGCCCAGCGGCAACAGGATTCTGCTGCTGGCCGAGGGACGTCTGGTGAACCTGGGCTGCGCCACCGGCCACCCCAGCTTCGTGATGAGCAACTCCTTCACCAACCAGGTGCTGGCACAGATCGAACTCTTCACCAAGGGCAGCCAGTACGCCAAAGAGGTGTATGTGCTGCCCAAGCATCTCGATGAAATGGTGGCCCGCCTCCATCTCGAGAAGATCGGCGCCAAGCTCACCGTGCTCACCGCCGAGCAGGCCGCCTACATCAACGTCCCCGTGGAGGGTCCATACAAGCTCGAGCACTACCGCTACTGAGCCGCTCGGCGCTGGAGCCTGCTTCCGGTTTCAGCGCCAGCACCGGCAGAGCCTGCCGGGGCTGTTGGGCCGTCGCGTCCCCGCCACGATCACGTATCGCCTGAGCTCTGATCCCACCTGCAGCTGTCTGGCCCTTCGCCAGCCAGCTGCAGCCTGCCCGTGTCCGCTTGGGCCGGGTGTCAGAAAGGCACCTCTTCCTCGCTCGGTTCGCCGCCGAAGCCCCCGCCGGCATTGCTGAATCCCCCCGCTTCCGCATCCCGTTTCGAGCCCAGCAGCTCCAGCCGGTCGACGCGGATCACGGGCTTGCTGCGCTCTTCACCGCTGGCGCGATCGGTCCAGCGATCCAGTTTGAAGCTGCCGATGATGCCGAGCAGGGAACCCTTGCGGACATAGTCGGCGGCCACCTGAGCCTGCTTGCCCCAGATTTCCAGGTTGAACCAGTCGGGCTCGTCGTTGGAGCTGCGGCGGTTCACCGCCAGGGTGAGGTTGGCCACCACACTGCCGGATTCGAAGTAACGCACCTCAGGGTCCCGGCCCGCCCGGCCGACCAGGGTGATGGAATTGACGCCCATGGCGTGAGTCCTCGCTGTGTTGAAACTGTCTTGAAACAATGATGCGGCACCCCGTGGAGCGCCACCGCTGATCCAGTTCCACCCTTGGACCCGGCTGTAACACCCCCCTATGATTCGGCCCTTGCCGGACCGGGCCCCCGTCGTGTTCTTTCGTCGTTTTCAGTTCTCACGCGACATCGGCATCGATCTGGGAACGGCAAACACCCTGATGTACGTGTCCGGCAAGGGCATCGTGCTGCAGGAACCCTCGGTGGTGGCGCTCGACCTGGAGAAGGGCGTGCCGCTGGCCGTGGGCGACGAGGCCAAGCTGATGCTGGGCCGCACCCCCGGCAACATCCGGGCCGTGCGGCCGCTGCGCGACGGGGTGATCGCCGACTTCGACGCGGCGGAGCAGATGATCAAGACCTTCATCCAGAAAGGCAATGAAGGGCGTGGCATCATCGCCCCGCGCCTGGTGATCGGCATTCCCAGCGGCGTCACCGGCGTCGAGCGTCGCGCCGTGCGCGAGGCCGGTCTGGCCGGCGCCCGGGAGGTGCATCTGATCGATGAGCCTGTGGCCGCGGCGATCGGTGCCGGCTTGCCGGTCACCGAGCCGGTGGGAACCATGATTGTGGACATCGGCGGCGGCACCACCGAGGTGGCTGTGCTGTCCCTGGGCGGCACGGTGCTCAGCGAGTCGGTGCGGGTGGCCGGCGACGAACTGAGCGAGGCCATCGGCGTCTACCTGAAAAAGGTGCACAACCTGGTGGTGGGCGAGCGGACCGCTGAGGACATCAAGATCCGGATCGGTTCCGCCTTCCCGGACGACGAGCACGACGAGACGTCGATGGACGTGCGCGGCCTGCACCTGCTCTCCGGCCTGCCCCGCACGATCAATGTGCGTGCCGGCGACATCCGCGAGGCGATGGCCGAACCGCTCAACGTGATCGTGGAGGCTGTCAAGCGCACCCTCGAGCGCACGCCACCTGAGCTGGCGGCCGACATCGTCGACCGCGGCATCATGCTCGCCGGCGGGGGCGCCCAGGTCCGCGGCATCAGCGATCTGATCAGCCATGAGACCGGCATCCTCACCCACGTGGCTGAAGATCCCCTGCTCTGTGTGGTTCAGGGGTGCGGCATGGTGCTGGAGGACTACGCCAGGCTGCAGCGGGTGCTCGACACGCCTGACTTCGTGCGCCAGATCGCCTGACCCGGATGCTGTCGCCGGGCCGCAGGCTGCGCCTACCGCCGAGACGCCTCCTGTCGATGGCGTGGCCCTGGCTGGCCCTGCTGGCGGTGTTCGGGGCCGTGCGTCTCAGCAAGGGTGCGGCTGTGATCGATGCCTATGCGCTGCTGAGCAGGCCGTTCTGGCCGGGTACGGCTCAGTCGGACTGGTTGCGGTCGGCTCAGGATCTTGATCGTCAGGTCCGCCTGCAGCAGCTTGAGGCCGACAATCGTCGCCTGCGCGGCCTGCTGGAGCTCGATCGGGCGGCGGGCTCGGCGGTACGGGGCGCACCGGTGATCTCCCGCCAGGCTGGCGGCTGGTGGCAGCAGTTGGTGATCGGCCGCGGCGCCCTACAGGGGGTGCGCAGCGGCGATGCGGTCCTGGCCCCCGGCGGTCTGCTCGGCCGGGTCGCCAGCGTCACCCCCACCACCGCCACCGTGCTGCTGCTCACCGATTCATCGAGCCGGATCGGTGTGTGGGTGGGTCGGGTGCGGCATCACGGTCTGCTGGTGGGCGTGGGGACCTCCCGGCCGGTGTTGCGGTTCATCGAACGGGACGTGGGTGCCAGACCCGGCGATCTGGTGACCACCTCCCCCGCCAGCACCCTGCTGCCTCCCAACCTCACCATCGGCGTGATCCAGAGGGTGAATGAACAGGCCGTGCCGGCGCCTGAGGCGGTGGTGCAGTTGAGCGCCCCGGTTCACGCCGTGGACTGGGTGCAGGTGCGGCGGCCTTGAGTTCCCTGGCTCGCCGGCGCTGGACCCTGGCCACCGCGCTGCTGGTGCCCGTGCTGGCCCTGGCGGCGCCGGCGGCCCTGCAGCTCGATGGCGTGCCCCCCAGCTGGGCGGTGCTGTGGCTGCTGCCCTGGGCCCTGGCGGATGGCCCCCTCTCCGGCGCGGCGGCCGGGCTCGCGCTGGCGCTGGTGCTGGACGGCCTCCATCCCGGACCCCTCTCCCAGGCGCCGGCCCTGGGGCTGCTGGGTTGGTGGTGGGGTCGGCTGGGACGGCAGGCGCCGTTGATCCAGCGGAGTTTCAATCTGGGGCTGCTGGCACTGCTCGGAGCAGCTGCGCTGGGGGCGTCCCTCTGGCTGCAGCAGATCTGGCAGGGGGTTGGCACCGCCGCCGCTCTGCACACCCTGCTGGCCCAGACCCTGATCACCGCGCTGCTGGCCCCGATGCTGTGCTCGCTGCAGCTGCTGCTGTGGCGCCGGCTGTCCCCGGGCAACAGGGGCCGAACACTCCAAGCCGACCGATGACCATGCACCGACCCATCCGCCTGCACCGCCGCGAGCTGCTGCGGTTGCTCGCCCTGGGGGGCGGTGCGTCGGCGTTGGCGGCCTGTGGTGGGCAGCCGGGGGCTGGCGGTGCTGATGGTCGGCGGGTGCTGAACGTCTGGACCCTTGATCTGGCGCCCCGTTTCAACGCCTACCTGGGCGGTGTGATCGCCGCCTGGGAGGCTCAGCACCCAGACGTGCGCGTGCGCTGGACCGATGTGCCCTGGGGTTCGGTGGAGCGCAAGCTGCTGGCGGCGGTGTTCGCGCGCACGCCCCCCGACCTGGTGAATCTCAATCCACCATTCGCGGCCAACCTGGCGAGCAAGGGGGGATTGCGTGATCTCACCTCCCTGCTGCCCGCGGGCGCCGCATCCACCTATCTGGCTGCGATCTGGCAGGCGGGCCGTCAGGACGGGGTGCAGTTCGCCCTGCCCTGGTACCTCACGGCCAGGATCAGCATGGTGAACCACCGCCTGCTGGAGGCCGCCGGTCTGGCAGCGCCACCGCGCCGCTGGCGGGAGCTGCCGGCTTACGCCGAGCAGGTGCGCCGGCGCACGGGGCGCTACGCCCTGTTCCTCACCGTTGTGCCGGACGACTCGGCCGAGCTGCTGGAAACGCTGGTGCAGATGGGAGTGGTGCTGCTGGATCAGCGGCGCCGGGCGGCTTTCGACACGCCCGCCGGTCGGCGGGCCTTCGCCTTCTGGAGCGATCTGTACCGTCGCGGCCTGCTGCCCCGTGAGGTGGTCAGTCAGGGCTACCGGCGGGCGATCGAGCTGTATCAGTCGGGGGAGTTGGTTCAGGTGGCCACAGGTCCGGATTTTCTGCGCAATCTGCAGACCAATGCCCCCGGCATCGCCGCGGTGACGCGGCCCTATCCGCCGATCACCGGTGACGATGGTGCCGCCAACGTGGCCGTGATGAATCTGGCGGTACCCAGCCAGAGCCCCATGGCCGCGGAAGCGCTGAACTTCGGTCTGTTCCTCACCGATGCCGACAATCAGCTGGCGTTCGCCGAGCAGGCCCGGGTGCTGCCCTCGGCCCGTGCTGCCCTCGGCCGGCTGGAAGGGGCCCTGGTGCGTTCAGCCCCGGCCGACCCTCAGGCGCGGCTGGTGGAGGAGGCTCGGTTGCTGTCCGTGCGTACCCTCGCCCAGGCCCGGGTGCTCGTGCCCGCCATCCCTGGTGTGAAGCGCCTTCAGGCGATCCTTTACACCCAGTTGCAGCGGGCCATGCTCGGCCAGGTGGACAGCGATCGGGCCCTGGCCGAGGCTGCCCTGGACTGGAACCGTTACGCCGCTGCCCGCTGGCCTTGAAGGACGGATCTCGACCCCGGCGAACGGATCCACGGCGCAGCCGGTAGCAGCGCCACCGGGTTTTGTCTGTTTCCGCAGAAATCATTAAATGTCCCCAGAAGGGGCGCACCAGAGGCGTTTTCGGGGATGACTGCGAGGCTGCCTCAGGGCTAAGGTTGCACTTCTTCATGGACGGAGACGCCAAGCCCATGCCCTCCGGCGTCTCCGTTCTGCCCGATGGCGATTCGCCCCAGAGGGGCGATTCACCCCTGAGCCCGGAGCTCATGCCGCCTCCTCCGGCCGATCCCAAGGCCACCGTGATGGTGGTCGATGACGAAGCGGCGGTGCGACGGGTGCTGGTGATGCGTCTGCAGTTGGCGGGTTACCGGGTGATCTGTGCCGAGGATGGTGAAGAGGCCCTGACGCTCTTCCATCAGGAACAGCCCGATCTGGTCGTGCTGGACGTGATGCTGCCCAAGCTCGATGGATTCGCCGTCTGTCGGCGCCTTCGGGCCGAATCCTGCGTGCCGATCATCTTCCTCTCGGCTCTCGACGCGATCGCCGAGCGGGTGTCAGGGCTGGATCTGGGGGCGGACGACTACCTGCCCAAGCCTTTCAGCCCCAAGGAGCTCGAGGCCCGCATTGCCACCATCCTGCGCCGGGTGGGACGTGGTTCGGCCAGCAGCGAGCCGCGCGATGTGCCCAGCGGCAGCGGCGTGGTGCGGGTGGGTGATCTCGTGGTGGACACCAACCGGCGCCAGGTCACCCGCGATGGAGAACGGATCCCCCTCACCTACACCGAATTCAGCCTGCTGGAGCTGCTGTTCCGTGAACCGGGCCGGGTCGTGCCACGGGCCGAGATCCTGGAGCAGCTCTGGGGCTATCCCCCAAGGCGGGCAGCCGATCTGCGCGTGGTGGATGTGTACGTGGCCCGGCTGCGGGGCAAACTTGAGCCCGATCCCCGCAACCCGGAGCTGATCCTCACCGTGCGCGGCACCGGTTACGCCTCGCAGCGCATGGGCGACAGCGGCCTGGCGGCCAGCGCGTCCGGCTGAAGCCTGCGGCACCGTTGCCTGCCGGTCGCTGGACCGTGCTCCTGCAGGATGGCCGGCAGCTTCACCGATCCGGTCCCTTGTCTGAGCTGCGCGAGACCCGCCTGGAGAAAGCCAAGGCCCTGGCCGCCCTCGGGCAGGGTCCCTATGCCTTGCGATTTGCTCCCAGCCACCGCCACGCCGAGCTGCAGGTGGCCCACGCCGACCTGGCCAATGGCGAGGAGCGCGACGTGGCGGTGGCGGTGGCCGGCCGGGTGATGACCCGCCGCGTGATGGGCAAGCTCGCCTTCTTCACGCTCGTCGACGAAACCGGCCCGATTCAGCTGTTTCTCGAGAAGGCCACCCTGCTGGCCTCCATGCCGGAAGACCCCGAGGCCTTCGCCCACCTCACCTCCCTGGTGGACGCGGGCGATCTGATCGGTGTGGAGGGCACCCTGCGCCGCACCGACCGCGGCGAGCTGTCGGTGAAGGTGCGGCGTTGGCAGATGCTCAGCAAGAGCCTGCAGCCCCTGCCGGACAAATGGCACGGCCTGGCCGACGTGGAGAAGCGCTATCGCCAGCGCTATCTGGATCTGATCGTCTCGCCCCACACCCGCGAGACCTTCCGGCGCCGGGCCCTGGCGGTGAGCGTGATGCGCCGCTGGCTGGATGAGCGCGGTTTCCTGGAGATCGAAACGCCGGTGCTGCAGAGCGTGCCCGGCGGCGCGGATGCCCGGCCGTTCGAGACGCACCACAACGCCCTCGATCTGCCCCTCACGCTGCGCATCGCCACCGAGCTGCATCTCAAGCGCCTTGTGGTGGGTGGGTTCGAGCGGGTCTATGAGTTGGGGCGGATCTTCCGCAATGAGGGCGTCAGCACCCGCCACAACCCTGAGTTCACCTCCGTGGAGATCTACCAGGCCTACGCCGACTACGGCGACATGATGGATCTCACCGAGCAACTGATCGCCCAGGTCTGCCAGCAGGTGTGCGGCGGCACCCTCATCCCCTACCAGGGCAACGAGATTGATCTCACGCCCCCCTGGCGGCGCGCCACGATGCACGAGCTGGTGCGCGAGGCCACCGGCCTCGATTTCACGGCCTTTGCCAGCCGTGATCAAGCGGCCGCCGCGATGACGGCCCTCGGGCTCGCGGTGCCCGCCCTGGCCGATTCGGTGGGCCGGCTGCTGGTGGAGGCCTTCGAGCAGCGGGTGGAGAGCCATTTGATCCAGCCCACCTTTGTGATCGACTATCCGGTGGAGAATTCGCCCCTGGCCCGGGCGCACCGCAGCAAGCCCGGCCTGGTGGAGCGTTTCGAGCTGTTCATCGTCGGCCGCGAGACTGCCAACGCGTTCAGCGAGCTGATCGATCCGGTGGATCAGCGTCAGCGCCTCGAGGCGCAGATGGCGCGCAAGGCCGCTGGCGACGATGAAGCGCAGCAGGTGGATGAGGACTTCATCCAGGCGCTGGAGGTGGGCATGCCGCCCACCGGCGGCCTGGGCATCGGCATCGACCGTCTGGTGATGCTGCTCACCGACAGTGCCTCGATCCGTGATGTGATCGCCTTCCCGCTGCTGCGGCCGGAGGCGCGCGACAGCGAAGCGCCTGAAGCCTGAAGGGCGCAATGAGATAATGGTCAGGCTAGGCAATCTTCCCCAGCAGGGGCATCGATCCCATGAGCGGCGAGCGCGTCGGATTTCGCTTTCAGCATGCGGACGCGGTGGTGAAGCGCAACCCCCAGGGGCGCTCCCGCCGGGGTTGGGTGATGGAGCCCGTGGAGCAGACCACCAGCCGCGGCACCAAGATGCCCGCCTATCGCATTCGCTGGCGCGACAGTGAACGCCCGGAGATCGTGCTGCAGCACATGCTGATCGCCGATCCCGATCCCACCCCGCCGCCGGAAGGGGTGAGCCTGGTCCCTCCTGCTCCCAAGGGCTGAGCGGCTCCCCTCAGCTTCCTCGGTCCTGGCGGCGGCGCAGGCGCGCCAGCTCCTGCTCTGCTTCGAAGGCCGACCAGGCCTGCTCCAGATCGACCGTCCCGTTCTCTGACGGTTCGGAGGCGGTCTGGGCACCGTTCTCGAGCTGGTCCAGGTCCTGATCGACCTGACGGAACGTCTCCCCCAGCTGGCTAAGGGCTTGCCAGCGATCCCTGCCGCGTGCCATCAGCTCGGCCAGGTGGCCTTCAGCCCGGCTGGCCAGATCGTCGGCGCCAGCCGCGCGGGCACGCTCGACGCGCTGTTGCCACTGGCTGATCTCGCCGGCCAGGGCCAGCAGTTCGCTGCGCAGCCGTTCGGCGCCGGCCTGCAGCTCCAGCCGCTGGCTGCGAAGGCGCTGCTGCCGCTCCCGCTGTTCCTGGCGCTGCAGCAGCTGCTCCTGGGCGGGGTTGGCCCGCAGAAAGGCATCGAGCTGCTGCTCCAGCTGTTGTTCCAGCCGGCTGAACCAGTCGCCTGCTGTGCTGCTCATCGCTCGCTCTGGTTGGGGGCGGGTCGGGTGATCAGGGG
>Ga0079299_1000418_pt1 | contig 10529 bp, 7 predicted proteins | sample Wag4_2014_7_11_2_FD_76334 | JGI IMG/M metagenome (GOLD analysis project Ga0079299, IMG submission 76334) | Lake water microbial communities from Ohio, USA - Utica-2 Time Series LW 2014_7_11 | ecosystem: Environmental > Aquatic > Freshwater > Lake | place: USA: Ohio | collected 2014-07-11
GATAAATGGATAGTTATCAGGCAAAGCTTCGTTAAACAAAGATCTACCCAGAGTTGTTTTCATAATTAGTGGTTTACCAAATGACCAACCTTTTGGTGTGTCATGTTCGTGAGGTGGGTAAACGTTTCTTAAGCGAATTGTGATTTCAGATTGCAAATCAAGTTCACGTCGGTCATAGGCCATAACAGCTTCTGCAACGGAAGAGAAAATTCTTCCTTCACCTTTAGCACCTGCAGTTTGCAAGGTTAGGTAATAAATTCCCAACACCATGTCTTGAGTTGGTGTGGTAATTGGTTTACCTGAAGCTGGAGACAAAATGTTGTTTGAAGACAACATCAAAATACGAGCTTCAGCTTGAGCTTCTGCTGAAAGTGGTACGTGAACAGCCATCTGGTCACCGTCGAAGTCTGCGTTAAATGCAGTACAAACCAAAGGATGAATTTGGATTGCTTTTCCTTCAATTAGTAGTGGTTCAAATGCTTGAATACCAAGTCTGTGCAAGGTAGGAGCACGGTTAAGCATTACTGGATGTTCAGTAATTACTTCTTCCAAAACATCCCACACAACAGCACGGGATCTTTCCACCATTCTCTTGGCAGATTTAATGTTTTGTGCATGGTTTAGATCAACCAGACGTTTCATCACAAATGGTTTGAATAGCTCTAATGCCATTTGTTTTGGCAAACCGCATTGGTGCAGTTTTAATTGTGGACCAACAACGATTACAGAACGGCCTGAGTAATCAACACGTTTTCCAAGCAAGTTTTGACGGAATCGTCCTTGCTTACCCTTCAACATGTCTGACAAAGATTTCAACGGACGATTTCCTGGTCCTGTTACTGGACGACCACGACGACCGTTATCAAACAACGCATCAACTGCTTCTTGTAGCATTCGACGTTCGTTGTTCACGATGATTTCTGGTGCACCAAGATCTAACAATCTCTTTAAACGATTGTTTCTATTGATTACACGGCGATACAAATCGTTGAGATCTGAAGTTGCAAATCTTCCACCATCTAGTTGAACCATTGGGCGAAGATCTGGCGGAATAACTGGAATGGCATCTAGCACCATTGAAGCTGGTGAATTTGTGGTGGCATCAAAAGCGTTAATTACTTTAAGTCTTTTTAGCGCACGGGTTTTCTTTTGACCTTTTCCTGAATGAACTACTTCTTTTAATAAAGCAGCTTCTGCTACAAGATCAAAGTTTTCTAGACGACGTTTAATTGCTGCTGCACCCATACCACCGGTGAAGTAGCGACCATATCTATCGCGCATTTCGCGATACAACATTTCGTCACCTTCAAGATCTTGCACTTTAAGGTTTCGGAAACGATCAAAAACTGAAGCTAGGCGGTCGATTTCAGCATCAATTTTTCTGCGAATTGAATTCATTTCGCGTTCTGCTGATTCTTTTACTTTTCGTTTTTGATCAGACTTAGCACCATCTTTTTCTAATACTTTTAAGTCTTCTTCAAGTTTTTTAGTACGAGCATTAATGTCTGCGTCGCGGCGATTTGTAATTTTCTTCTTTTCAGAATCAAGTTTTGCTTCTAATGATGGAAGATCTTCGTGACGTGCATCCACATCAACATCTGTGATCATGTAGGCAGCAAAGTAAATTACTTTTTCTAAATCTTTTGGTGCAAGATCAAGTAAGTAACCTAAACGTGAAGGAACACCTTTGAAGTACCAAATGTGAGTTACTGGTGCTGCTAATTCAATGTGACCCATTCTTTCGCGACGAACTTTTGCACGTGTAACTTCAACACCGCAACGTTCACAAATGATGCCCTTGAATCGAACGCGTTTGTATTTACCGCAATAACATTCCCAATCACGGGTTGGTCCAAAAATCTTTTCACAGAACAAGCCATCTTTCTCAGGCTTTAATGTTCGGTAGTTAATGGTTTCAGGTTTCTTAACTTCGCCATGTGACCAGCTACGAATATCAGTTGCAGAAGCTAGGCCGATACGTAATTGATCAAAGTTATTTACATCTAACATTTTTCTATTTCCGCCCTTTTCCTAGTTTCTTAAACTTCTTCTACAGAACTTGGTTCACGACGTGATAAGTCGATACCTAGTTCTTCAGCAGTTCTAAATACGTCTTCATCTGTGTCACGCATTTCAATGGCTTTGCCATCTCCTGACATAACTTCTACGTTTAGTCCTAGAGATTGCATTTCCTTAACAAGAACTTTGAAGGATTCTGGAATTCCAGGTTCTGGAATGTTTTCACCCTTCACAATTGCTTCGTAAACTTTCACACGACCTAATACGTCGTCTGACTTGATTGTTAATAATTCTTGAAGTGCATATGCAGCACCGTAGGCTTCCAAAGCCCAAACTTCCATTTCACCAAATCTTTGACCACCAAATTGTGCTTTTCCACCAAGTGGTTGTTGAGTAATCATTGAGTATGGACCAGTTGAACGAGCATGGATCTTGTCGTCAACCAAATGGAGAAGTTTCAAAATGTATTTGTATCCAACTGCAATTGGCATAGGAAATGGTTCGCCACTTCGTCCGTCAAATAAACGAGCTTTTCCATTTGAACCAATTAAACGATCACCATTTGAAGAAGGAAGTGATGCTGACATCAAACCTGTAATTTCAGATTCTCTAGCTCCATCAAATACCGGGGTGGCAAGTTTTGTGTTAGGTGGAACTTTTCTCATATTTTCTGGAATATTTTCTGCCCACTTTGGTGTGCCTTCAATATCCCAACCAGATTTTGCTAACCAACCTAAATGAAATTCCAAAACTTGACCTAAGTTCATTCGGCCTGGAACTCCGAGTGGATTTAGCACAATGTCAACAGGTGTGCCATCTTCTAAGAAAGGCATATCTTCTGCTGGAAGAATTTTTGCAATAACACCTTTGTTACCGTGGCGTCCTGCTAATTTGTCACCTTCAGTAATTTTTCTCTTTTGTGCAATGTAAACACGAACGATTTGGTTTACTCCTGGTCCCATTTCGTCATCATGTTCGCGATCAAAAACTTTAATATCAATTACAGTTCCGCTTTCACCGTGTGGAACCTTTAGTGATGTATCTCTTACTTCACGAGCTTTTTCACCGAAAATTGCGCGCAGCAATCTTTCTTCAGGTGTTAATTCTGTTTCACCCTTTGGTGTTACTTTTCCAACAAGAATGTCTCCTGGCACAACTTCAGCACCGATACGAATAATTCCTCGGTCATCTAAATCTGCCAAAACTTCTTCAGAAACGTTTGGAAGATCACGAGTGATTTCTTCTGCACCTAATTTGGTGTCGCGAGCATCAATTTCGTGTTCTTCAATGTGAATGGAAGTTAATACGTCATCTTGCACAAGTCTTTGATTCAAAATAATCGCGTCTTCGTAGTTGTGACCTTCCCATGGCATGTATGCCACAAGTAGGTTTCGACCAAGGGCCATTTCTCCACCATCGGTACATGGACCGTCAGCTAGAACTTGACCTGCTTTAACTTTTTCGCCTTCTTTAACAATTGGCTTTTGGTTATAAGAGGTTCCTTGGTTTGATCTACGGAATTTTTGAACTTTGTAAGTAGTAGATGAACCATCTTCGTTAGCAACATCAATAGTGTCAGCACTAATTTCAGAAATCACACCAGCTTTTTCAGAGATAACAACATCTCCTGCATCAACTGCAGCGCGATATTCCATACCAGTTCCAACTAATGGAGCTTCAGCTCTAATTAGAGGTACAGATTGGCGTTGCATGTTTGAACCCATCAATGCACGGTTGGCATCATCGTGTTCTAAGAATGGAATCATTGCTGTGGCAACTGACCAAACTTGTCGTGGAGATACGTCCATGAAATCAACATCATCTGGCAGAACAAAATCTACGTCTCCACCTTTACGGCGAACCAAAACTCGTTCTTCAGAGAAAGTTCCATCAGCAGCTAAAGCAGCATTTGCTTGAGCAATAACGTGACGATCTTCTTCATCAGCTGTTAGATAAGAAATTTGGTTAGTAACTTTTCCTTTGCTTACTTTGCGATAAGGAGTTTCAATAAAACCAAATTCGTTTACACGTGCAAAAGAAGATAAAGAACCAATCAAACCAATGTTTGGACCTTCTGGAGTTTCAATTGGACACATTCTTCCGTAATGAGAAGGATGCACGTCACGAACTTCGAAGCCTGCTCGTTCACGTGAAAGTCCACCAGGTCCAAGAGCTGACAAACGACGTTTGTGAGTTAAGCCTGCAAGTGGATTTGTTTGATCCATAAATTGTGACAATTGGCTGGTACCAAAGAATTCTTTGATTGAAGCAACAACTGGACGAATGTTGATCAAAGTTTGTGGAGTAATTGCTTCCACATCTTGAGTTGTCATTCTTTCTCTTACAACTCTTTCCATACGTGATAAACCGGTACGGATTTGGTTTTGAATTAATTCGCCAACTGTTCTTAATCTTCTGTTTCCGAAATGATCAATATCATCAATTTCTACAACTGTTTTGCCACGAGTTTTGTTTAATTCTGTAACGCCTGCATGCAATGCTGCAATGTATTCAACTGTGTCACAAATATCATCAACAGTTAATGTGTTTTGTTGCAATGGCAATTGTGAGCCAAGTTTTCTGCCAACTTTGTAACGACCAACTTTCGCCAAGTCATATCGCTTGGAATTGAAGTAGTAGTTATCAATTAGGTTTCGGCCACCTTCAATTGTTGGTGGTTCACCTGGTCTCATCTTGCGATAAATATCAACTAAAGCTTCTTCTTGAGTTTGAACTGAATCTTTTGCAAGTGTTTCTAAAATTGTTGGATACTTAGCAAATTTAGTTGCAATTTGATCTGGCGTCATGCCAAGTGCTTTTAGCAATACGGTTGCTGATTGTTTACGCTTTCGATCTAGACGAACACCAACTAGATCTTTTTTATCAACTTCAAATTCTAACCATGCACCACGACTTGGAATAACTTTTGCGGTGAAAAGTTCTTTGTCAGTTGTTTTGTCAATTGACTTTTCAAAATAAACACCAGGAGAACGAACTAATTGTGAAACCACAACACGTTCGGTTCCATTAATTACGAATGTTCCCTTATTAGTCATGATTGGGAAATCACCCATGAAAACTGTTTGTGACTTAATTTCACCAGTTTCGTTGTTCATAAATTCTGCAGTTACGAATAATGGTTGTGCATAAGTTACGTCTTTATCTCTACATTGTTCAACTGTGTATTTTGCTGGTTCAAATCTGTGATCACGGAAAGATAGTGACATTGATCCTGCAAGATCTTCAATTGGAGAAATTTCTTCAAATATTTCTGTTAAACCAGAAGTTGTTGGAACATCTGTTCTGCCAGCATCAAGTGCAGTCTTTACACGTGCTTGCCATTTTTCATTACCCATTAACCAATCGAATGATTCGATTTGTAAATCTAAAAGATTTGGAACCTCAAGTGGTTCTTTAATTTTTCCAAAAGATAAACGTCCATTTTTTCCTGAAGCTTTGGCTGATGTTGCCAAGTGGCGTCCTTTCGTCGGAAGGGCACTTTAAAAAAACTTTGGTCGCAAAACAAAACGAGCCCTTGCGGGCTGGGATTTTGGATGCAAAATAAAAGCATACCCGCAGGCCAGTTGCTTATAACAACCACCTACCTACTTCGTCAAGTTTGTGGGGTGCGTGGGGCAAATTGTTATCTTCCCGAGACATCCCTCAGGAAAAGGGGTCGCTCACCCTCCAGACCACATTTCGGTCCTCTTTGTTTCCCTGGCGAGCAAGGACTGGGTTGAAGTCATCCCTTCTTTGCCAATCGTTCAATGAAAGCGCTCTGGAAATGCCAGCCATTGTTAAGTAATCCAAATCTTTGCCTTGCCACTCCAAATGACCTTGATGATCTATAACTGTGGAAGCAATTGCAATTGCGTTTTCTTCCTTTACTATTTCTAGCACTCTTGATTGTTGTGGCCAATCAATATGAGATGCAGTAGTGAATTCTAAAAATGTAGACCCGTCTTCCCTGGTGTGCATTCCTGAAGCGTGCCTGTGAACATGTCCTGCAATCCAGGCAATCAAATTTTTATGTTGATAAAGCTCTTTTAACAATTCATCTCTAATTACTCTTCTTGGAGCATTTGTTGGTGCGTAGTCATTAACTAAAGTTGGCGAAGGATGGTGTGAAAGTAAAACACAATATTTATCTTTTGCTTCTAGTAATTTCTCTCTGATCCAAATTAATTGTTTCTCGTCAATTGAGCCCTGCCATCCCCCATGTGGATTAACCGTGTCGATTGAAATAAGTCGGATATTTTCTAAATCATGAACCCAATAAGCCGTGTTGTTTGAAACATTTTCATTGGTAAATCCATGTCCTACCGGATTTCCCCCTGCAGAAATATGAGCTTTTGCAAAAGTGCCTGGAGAATTAAATGCCCGCATTTTATCTGCAGAAATACTAGAACTTACAAAGTTTTTTGTTACTAAATATTTGGCAGGACCAATTTCAGCAATTGCTGGCAAAATTAAATTTGGATCTGAAAAATCTTCAGGCAATTTAGTTACTCTTTTGTCTCCGATTGATAAATCAAGGAGTTCTTCATTAGGAGCAACTGCTCCTTGTAGCAGTTGATCATGATTGCCAAAAGTTGCAAACCAAGGAACATTTAAACCGCTTGAATTAAACGTCGACCTTGCTTTATCTACCAACCCTTTAATGATGGGAAAACCAAATTTTGCAATTGGTCGATCTAATTCATTTCCGACCGGTGCACCGTCAGGATGCCAATAAGAAATGTCATATTCAACATTATGTGAACCTACCCATTCAGATTTATTTATATTTCCTGAAGTTGGCTGTACTTTGCCACCATTGAGTGCACTTATGTACCAACTAGTTTCATTTTGTTGAGCGTTATCAGTCATGTCTCCTGTAACAACAACTGCTTCAATTGGTGCATTAGTTAATGGGCCATTTTTTACTTCATTCACGGCATCAACCATTGCCGCCACAACTTGGGTAGTTAATATTTCTTGCGCTCGATAAGTTCCGATATAACCAACTTCATCGCGCCATTTGTTGTCAGGATCTGAGAGGCGATCTAGGTATTCCATTCTGGATGGTGATTCAGGATCACACACATGCAAGTCTGAGAAATGACCAAGTACTGCCAAAACTTTTCCTACAGGAATTTGATTTTCATGAGCTTCACCCGGTGCTGGAATTAATTCACGCCAACCCAAATTGTTTGGTGAACCAGCTGCAATTGTTTTTTTATCTGTTCTTGCCATGGCAATAACTTAACTTGGAACCTTTGGTTTTGCCAATATTGAAATCGGATTTAAAAATAAAAGACCCTCCCCGTTGAGGGAGGGTCTTTTATTGCTTTATTTGTTTAGAACAAAGTGGTGGTGCTCAAAACCAAACCTACAGTTTCGCCATGTTTTGCGAAGATGTAGAAAAAGGCAAGTGCAGCTCCTGCTAATGCGATGTCTTTGTTGAACGCAATCATTTCGTTCATTTTTGTCATTGCATCTGTTTCTTTCCAGTATGGGTGCATTAAAAATGCAGTTGGTACTAGGAATAAGAAAATTAATAGTGCACCAAGATCTGCATAGAAACCAAGTGCAATATAAGCAGCACCAAGTATCATCATTAAACCGCTGATGATTGTTGCAGCTTTTGCTGCAGGTACACCTTTAGAAGATGCATAACCTGCCATTGCTGCTGTTTGGCGAAGGTGACCAATTCCTGAACCGATAAACAACAGTGCGAAAAACAAACGACCTACTAATAATGCTATTTCCATTTAATTAGTTCCTAACATTTTTCTTTCTTTGATGATCAATTTGACCATCTGGATAAGGATAAACCTCAAAGATGTAAAACCCGGTCGATTAAAGCGCAATGTCTTGTCAAAAAAGAATCCCCCAAGAACAGTTTTTGCTGTTCATGGGGGATTTCTTTGCAAACGTTTTGCTATTACTTGATTGTTACTTTTCCGCCTGCAGACTCTAGTAATTCTTTAGCCTTTGTTGCAGATTCTTTGTTAACTTTTTCAAGTACTGGCTTTGGTGCACCTTCAACTAGATCTTTTGCTTCTTTTAGACCTAAGTTTGTTAAGGTACGTACTTCTTTAATAACTTGAATCTTCTTGTCTCCGCCGTCTTCCAAGATGACATCGAATTCATCTTGATCAGAAGAGCCTGAGTCTCCGCCTGCGCCGCCACCAGCTGGTGCTGCTGCGACTGCAACTGGAGCTGCAGCTGTTACGCCAAAAGTTTCTTCAAACAATTTAACGAAGTCTGCAAGTTCAATCAAAGTCATTTCTTTGAATGCGCCTAATAGATCATCTGTTGCTATTTTTGCCATTTTGTTTTCCCTTTTCCTTTATTTAGTTCTCTTGAGATTTCTGTTGCTGCAATGCACCTAAAGCTCTTGCGGTCTTTGCTAATGGAGCTGCTAACAAGTACACAGCTTGTGAAAGCGATGCATTCATTGCTCCAGCTAATTTCGCAAGGAGTACTTCACGTGATTCAAGATCTGCCAGACGAAGAATTTCTTTTGGTGAAAGCACTTTGCCATCCATGTATGCACCTTTAATTACAAGTGCAGGATTATCTTTAGCAAAATTCTTTAAACCTTTTGCGGATTCAACTGCGTCACCTTCGATGAATGCAATGGCACTTGGGCCTTTTAGCATTTCATCTAAACCTTCGACGCCAGCAGCTTTTGCAGCCAAACGAGACAAAGTATTTTTAACAACTTTATAAGTTGTTGTAGGACCCAATGCGCGACGCAATTCTTTTAATTGCGTAACGGATAGTCCGCGGTACTCAGTCATTACAGTTGCAGTTGATTTACGGAAATTCTCCGTCATCTCAGCTATAACTGCGGACTTTTCAGCAGTCGCCATTGAGGCTCCCTTTCCTTTTATCAGGCTAGTTTTTACTAAAACCTTTTGAGAAATAAAAAAACCTGATGCGCATATGCACCAGGTTAAGAAGACAAATTACTTTGTCTCTTTAATCTTGATCGCACCTGCGCGGGTTCTCAAATTTCTTTGAGGCTTAGTCTCTAAAAGTTTTATCTCTTAGAAATCCAGCGGTCTTCGGCTTCTTACTTTTCCTAGATTACCCCTGCATATAAGTAGTACTTACTTGCAGGGGTAAATCTAGAGAAATCTAGATGAGGATTTAGTCCTCGGTCTCACTTGATCCTGAAGCGCCCACTTCAACTGGAATGCCAGGTCCCATTGAAGAAGACATCACTGCCTTCTTTATGTAGCGACCCTTTGTTGAGGATGGTTTTGCTCTAGCAATTTCATCAAGTGCTGCGTTGTAGTTCTCAGCTAATTGTTGTTCTGAGAAAGATGAACGACCAATTGGGAAGTGAAGATTTGAATTCTTATCAATTCTAAATTCAATCTTTCCACCCTTAATGTCTGTCACGGCTTTGGCAACATCCATAGTAACTGTGCCAGTTTTTGGGTTAGGCATTAATCCACGAGGTCCTAGAACTTTTCCTAGTCGACCAACTTTTCCCATTAGATCTGGTGTGGAAACAACTGCGTCATAGTCGGTGTATCCACCAGCTACTTTTTCAATTAAGTCATCACTACCAACTTCATCTGCACCAGCTGCTCTTGCTTCTGCTGCTTTGTCGGCGTTTGCGAAAACGATTACGCGTGCTGTCTTTCCTGTTCCATGAGGCAACAAAACTGTGCCACGAACCATTTGATCAGCTTTTTTAGGATCGACACCTAATGCCATTGAAACTTCAATGGTGGCATCGAATTTAACAGTGGTTGTTTTTTTCGCTAATGCTGCTGCTTCTAATGCAGTGTGCACCTTGTCGCGATCAACTAACTTTTCTGACTCTCTATATTTCTTGCTGCGTTTCATTTGCCTGCTCCTTATTGATTGCAGTTTGTGGTTTTTAATGAGCCCGCAGAGGCTCTCCCACTCTTAAAAGACACTTTGTCCTTTAAGAAGTCTTTTCTTAGTCGACGACTGTGATTCCCATTGAACGTGCTGTTCCTTCGATGATGCGTGATGCAGCTTCGATGTCATTTGCGTTCAAATCAGCCATTTTTACGTTTGCAATTTCTTTAACTTGAGACTTAGTAACTTTGCCAACTTTTGTGGTCAAAGGATTACTTGTTCCCTTTTCAATTCCAGCTGCTTTTAATAACAATCTTGCTGCTGGTGGAGTTTTAGTAACGAAAGTAAATGAACGATCTTCATAAACTGTAATTTCAACTGGAATTACTTGTCCACGGTGTTGTTCAGTTGCTGCGTTGTATGCCTTACAGAAATCCATGATGTTCACACCATGTTGACCCAAAGCTGGACCTACTGGTGGTGCTGGGTTTGCTTGGCCGGCAACAATTTGTAACTTGATAAAGCCGGATACTTTTTTCTTAGGTGCCATTTTGTTTTCCCTTTTTCTAGTTCTTTTGAATCTGACTAAAGCCGAGTTCAACTGGTGTTTCTCGTCCAAATATTTCGACCAGACCAGTTACTTTCTGTGAATCGATATTGATCTCAGAAACTGTTGCTTGCAA